>JAEEGL016298343.1_pt1 | contig 16033 bp, 10 predicted proteins | sample 9134231 | NCBI WGS metagenome assembly JAEEGL01 (sample SAMN16246548, study PRJNA631951) | gut metagenome | biome: gut microbiome; feature: rumen; material: fiber-attached | host: Bos | place: Iran: Karaj | collected 2018-10 | reverse complement strand
GAATCTCCGTCAGCTGCTTGCGGCTGATGCTGCCGCCATTGTCGCGGATGCACATCAGGGTATAGTCCAGACGCTCCTTCAGCTTCTCGGCCTGAGCCTCCTGCCGGCGCTGTTGCAGGTCTTGGCGACGCTGTTCAAGAGCCTGACGGCGACGTTCGTCAGCATCGACGATGTGGCCGCTCTCGTCGAACATAATGCTCCAGTCGGGCATCTCCTGATGGCGTGCATCCGAGCATGAGACGGTGATGACGCTGCTGCCACGGTCCTTCTTGCACTCTAACACCGTACCGGCCTTTTGGGCCAGCATGGTGCCCAGGTGGCCACGCATGTTGTGGTCGTCGTCAGCCTTGTTGGTGTGCAGCACGCAGACCATAGCCAGTCGGTGGTCCTCGCTGATGACGAGCAGTTCGTGGATGAGCTGCTTGGCCATCGACTCGTCGTTGAACGAGGCCACGAACTCCACGATGCCGTCCACGACAACCACCTGAGGGCGGAAGTCGGCAATCAGCAGCCGAATGTCGTCCAACAGCAGCTGGAAATCACGACGGCGCAGGGCATAAACCTGCAGGTGCTCGTCGACATATTCAGCCGAGAGGCCCGTCATCCGGATGACGTCGGTCACGATGAGCTTCACGTCCGACGCCTTCTGCTCCGTGTCCATGTAGAGCACACGCGGTGCTTCCAATGGCGACGTGACGCGGAACTGCCGTCCCTGCATCCATGCCGCTATACACACCTTCAGCATGGTCGTCTTGCCACACTTCTGCTTGCCCTTCAGGCCGTGGATGTCGCCCAGGGCAAACAGCCCCACGTCGTCAACCGTCAGCGCAGGCTCCTCGGGCGGCACCTCCGTCCCGCTCGCCACGCGCATGGCAGCCAGCGCCTTCCGGCGTTCCTCACGTTGCTGTTCCTCACTGGTGGGCTGGCAGACTGCCTCGCCCACGATGTCGTTCACAATCGTATTTCCCATAATCGTTACTGTTTAGGAAATAACGTGGTCTCAGGCTTGCCTTGCCGACGGCATCACCTTACTTGCAAACCGCCCCTTCAAGAACGGCACGCGGCTTCGTGCCTGTGAAGATAGCGCGAAGGTACGACGAAAAAAAGTCCCAATCAAGAAAAAATCCTGATTGGGAACAGAATTGGGAAAATTGGGAACGTCATTTTTACCTTTTTACTTTTTTACCTTTTCCAGCAGTTCTATCAGTTTCAGCGCTACGACGACCTGCTTGCGCGAATGCTCGTCGGCGATGTTCTGGTAGTGGTGCCAAAGCTCTACATTCTGTGGCAGCTGGTGAACAAAAACTTTCCTTACGCTGTCGTAGACATAGGGCACACGCAGGTGGTCTATCCCAAGGTTCTTCAGCACCTTTTCAAATTCGGCTGGCTTCACCGGGAAACCGCAGAGCTGCGTCAGCACAGACTTCAACGCAAACCATTGTTCCTGATCCTGCATGATGTACTGCCCTTGCTCGTCGCAGGCGTCCATCAGCAATTCCACCGCCCGCTTCGCCTGTTTGTCGGTCACCGTAGCCGTCTCGCACTGTACTGGTGCGTTCACCGTCCCGTTGTTATGCATAATGACCTGCTCGGCTTGGATCTGTGTCGACGGCTTTTCCTCATCCTCAGGCATTTGCACGACTTCGTTGATAACCTCTAACGCCTTTGACCCCATCTCCTCAGACACCGTCTTCAGCATGAAAGTATGCAGGAATGCTAATAGTTGGATGTCGTGGATGTGCGACAAGAAATTCTTGATCTTCGCCCACGACAGCAACAGGTAGCGTCGCAGATACGCATTCTCCAATTCAGTTGCCATCTGAATCCGCCTCAGTTCCGACAAACGCTGCGTCAGCGCTACGTTCTCGGCATCCTTGACCATCAACTACAAGGCGGAGCAGGCCAGTTTGCCGGCACGCTGACATGGCAGTCTGGAGGAACATTCAGCGGCACCATTCTTACCGGAAGTGAATATACCGGCACTGCCGACGAACTTTTTACGGCAGCCTCTAATAACGATAATATCTTTGCCTTTCTGCTGCCTGCCGACTATGAAACCGCTGGATATCTGACTATTAATTCACCAGGGAGCTATAATGCTTTTACCAGTAGCGATTGGAGCAAAGTTTTTGCCACCTCGAAGGCAAGAGCCGTAGAGCAGTTCAGTTTTGAGGGGGCAAAAAGATATAACTCTGGCTTTGCCCTGTCTCCCCGTAATGCCATCCTCAACTTCACCATCACCGGTTTGACGTCCAGTACTAACGTTAACGTGTCTTTTACTGGTGGAATATCCGAATCTGTAAGCACTGATGCTTCAGGCAATGCCACATTTGCTGTGGGTGTATCTCATGGTGATAATCTTTCTTCTTGCAGCCTGACAGTGGATGGCAATGCTATCGCTCTGCCCAGCAAAACAGCCGAAGCCGGCCACATCTATAACATCACCAGGAGTGCAACTCCGGCACCTTCCTACACTCTGATTAGTGAAGCCACTGTGAATGACTATGGCAAGGTGGTGTGCGAAGCAGGACATCTGCACGACGCAAAGACCGCCGTACCCGCAGGCTGCACTGCCGTGGGCATTTTCTGCAAACTGTCGGGCTACGACGGACTGATTATCGCCTTGGAGGATGCAAATAATCAGACATGGAATACCATTAACGGCTGGGATTCCGAGGAAAATTTTGCCGGCACAACGCTGAAACTACTGTCCAACGACGCATTTGGCAGACTGTCAAGTTACACCAAGCTGGGCAACATCACCGTATCCAACTGGGCCGTAGCGCAGAAGTCCGTCTACGACGAGATATTCAAAAACCTCGGCTCGACAAAAGGTGACTCCGACGGCATGACCTACGATGCTAACGTGAATGCTTACTTCACCAGTGTCGGAGGCGTGCAAATGGATGGTTACTATTGGTCTGCTACAGAGAAAGAGGACGAGCATGCTGACTACTATGGTTGGGTATTCAAAAGCACTGATTGGGGGTACGAGGAGAAGGGGAAATCCTATAATGTCAGGCCAGTGCTCGCCTTCTGACCCGCGCGAAGGCACACGGGACTCCAGACGCCCTCGGTCATCGCGGGAACAGAGAGTACGGCCTTGATACGTGTCATGGACGTACACCGCGGATTCTTACCTAAGGGCCGGCTTCACACCCCCGAAGCAGGCCCTGATTTTTACCCTGAAATTAAAAACAGGCCGGCTTTTTGATTTCATCGAATTTTGTCGCGACTCAGCAGAGGAAAAGTGATCTTTTCTCTGCTTTCGCTGCTCCAAAATTTGGGACTTTGCTAACTTATTCGTATCTTTGCAGCGGATTGTGCGACCAGAAGTCACAAAAGCAATTATTTTGCCCTCAGTGGAGGTGTCAAAATCTGCTGTTCCGTCAGCAGTAGCCTAAGCAGACATGCGTGAGGGGCGACCTTCGGGTGTGAAGCTCTGCCGACAACGTGGCCACCCCGCCGAGCATCACGGCGGCGACGCTGCCAGGCTGACCGATATGGACAACATAAGTGAATCACTGCACCGTCGTAACGAATAATTGGCTCACGGATGCTGACGAGCCATGCCAAAAGGGCAAGCAGTCGGGTTGGCGGTCTAATCTGCACCGCTACACGGACCAAGGCACTGCCGGTGGAAGGGTGAGTCCTAAGTCGGACGTCAGTTGCTTATGTGGAACTGGGTAAGTCTGTACGCCTCCCGTGTGGGACGTAATCCAAAGCGGGTAAGTCAATCGCAAGAACGACCCAATTGACGTGCAGATATGAGAGAGCGGAGAAAGCGAATGCCTCGCTGTAATGGCGGGGATAGGGATTGCGACATCATCCCGACGCGAAAGCGTGCAGACTTCCGCATGGTTATCCGCCCAAGAGACGTGCTATAGAACTTGCAGAATGAGGAAAGGACAGAAGATGTCTCGGCAAATGAACGGAGCCTCCAAGGAGGCGAAGTGTGCATCCTCAGCCGAACCTAAGGCTTGGACGAGGGAGGAACTCGAACAGGCAAGACGTTGGGTAGGCAAGCTGCAGCGGCGAATCGCAAAGGCACAAAGAGAGAAGAAGTATAATAAGGTGAAAGCCTTGCAGCATCTTCTCGTCACGAGCAGAGCCGCCAAGACACTGGCGGTGGCGCGGGTGACATCCAATAAAGGAAAGAGAACCGCAGGAGTGGACGGGGTGACCTGGCAGACGAATGCGGCAAAGGCGCAAGCCATAGGCTCCCATAGGCGTAGGGGATACAAGCCAAAGCCTCTGAAGAGATTGTACATACCGAAGAAGAACGGCAAGAAGAGACCGCTCGGCATCCCGACCATGAAGGACAGGGCGATGCAAGCCCTGTACCAGACGGCCTTGGAACCGATAGCCGAGACGACAGCCGACAAGAACTCCTACGGCTTCCGAAGGTATCGGGGCTGTCAGGACGCGATTGACACGCTGCACCGATGGCTCAGCCGCAAGGAATCCCCCGAGTGGGTGCTTGAAGGCGACATCAAGGGATGCTTCGACCACATCAGCCATGACTGGCTTGTCCGCAACGTACGAACGGACAGCGGGATATTGCACAAGTGGCTGGCGAGCGGAGTAGTCTACAACCGCCTGCTGACACCCACCACGGAGGGAACCCCGCAGGGCGGCATCATCTCGCCGACACTCGCCAACGTGACCCTCGACGGCATGGAGCGGCTCGTTAGGAACCGATTCCCGTCAAGCCGTCCGAAGGGGACGAAAGGCAAGTGGCAGACGAAGAAAGTGAACTTCGTGAGGTATGCGGACGACTTCATCGTCACCGCTGCCGACAAGGAGACGCTTTCGGAGGTCAAGGCCATGCTCACGGCATTCCTTGCCGAAAGAGGCCTTGAACTGTCACAGGAAAAGACACTCATCACACACATCACGGAGGGCTTCGATTTTCTTGGTTTCAACGTACGGAAGTACAACGCAAAGTTGATAATCAAGCCGTCGGAGAAAAGTCAGAAGCGACTGGTGGAGAAACTGCACGAAACCATCTTCCGATGGAACAAGACAGCCACCCAGCAGACGCTTATCGACCAGCTCAACCCGATACTACGCGGATGGGCGAACTACTACCAATATGTGTGCTCCAAGGAGGTGTTCAGCAAGATAGACCACATACTCACGAACCAACTCATGAGGTGGGGCTACCGCAGGCACCCAAGAAAGGAGAGGTGTTGGACTAACCGCAGATACTTCGTCAGCGACGGGCGCAATCGATGGACATTCGGCTTCAAGTACACGGAGGAAGGAAAGGAAAAGACTTACAGCCTCCTGCGACTGGCAGACATCCCCATCGTGCGCTACATCAAGGTGAAGGCAGAAGCGAATCCCTTCGACCCTACGTGGGACGAATACTTCGCAAAGAGAGCTGAAAGGTCAAACCGCCAAAGGAAGGCGAAAGGGGCACGTGATGCCCAAGCAGCCTAAGAGACCCTTTATCGGATTCAGTGCGGACACAGCGTCCGTACATGTACCGGTTAGAGTCCATGAGACGATAACTTAGTAATAACTTGAGCCGTATGCGGTGAAAGTCGCACGTACGGTTCTTAATGGGGAAAGAGGGGGCAACCCCTCCAACCTACATAATTTGAAAAACTGACACTAACTTAAACTGACAAAGAAATCAATAATTTAATAATAACAAAAACTATCAAGCTATGAAAAGAAGAAATTTAACCCTACTGCTAACCCTGCTGCTCTGCATGACAGGACTCAATGTGTACGCCCAAAGTGAAGAGTATAAAGAAATTTGGATTGACGATGTTCAGTATAGACTGAATCTTGTCGCCAAGACGGCAGCACTCATCGATGCCTACAAAGATGGTACTTTTATAATACCAGAGAAAGTGACGGACAACGAGACAGAATATACCGTGACACGCATCGGCGACTATGCTTTCTCGGATCAGCAATGGTTGTATGGCATCACCATTCCCAACACCGTCAAGTCTATTGGAATGTATGCCTTCTACAAGTGCCGCCATTTGGGCTCCCTCAGCATTCCCGAGAGTGTGGAGGATATCAATCCAAATTGCCTCTTATTGGAATGTGAGGCATTGACCGTCATTGAGGTAAGTGAGGGAAACCCAAAGTATGATTCCCGTAACAAGTGCAATGCCATTGTTGAGACGGCCACCAACACACTGATTGCCGGTTGTAACTATAGCAAGATTCCCTACGGCATAGACAGCATCGGAGCCGAAGCCTTTAGAGATTGCAGGAAACTGAACACCACCATCCCAGCGACTGTAAAGAAAATCGGGGCGAGAGCCTTCGATGGCACAGCTCTGAAAGCCATCAATATTCCCAACAGCGTCACAGAAATTGGCGAGTCCGCATTCAGTTGGTGTGATGCGACATCACTTACCATTGGCACGGGTTTGAAAAGCATCAGCGATTATGCTTTCTCTGGTTGTATTGAACTCACCTCCATTACCATTCCAGACAATGTGACGAGCATCGGCGATGATGCCTTTTATGAGTGTGATGGACTTACCACTGTCAGTCTCCCGGAGACCTTGACACATCTTGGAGAAGAAGCTTTCCAAAGCTGCGATAAACTGACCACCATCAACATTCCCAATAGCGTGACAAAACTCAGCGACGGAGTCTTCAGTGACTGTCCACAACTTACCTCGCTCCCACTCCACAACAAAATCACGAGCATTGGAACCAATGCATTCGCCGGCTGTGGCTTCTCCACGTTCGTCATCCCCAACAGCGTAACGGAAATTGGCAGAAATGCTTTTTATGGCTGCGAAAAACTTACTGCCATCGAGATTCCCAACACGGTGACCACCATCCATGAGGGAACTTTCGAGTGGTGTTCCGCACTGACCACCGTCACCCTTCCCAACAGCATTACGACAATCGAATTGGCTGCTTTCCGTGAGTGTTACAGTCTCACAACCTTCACCGTCCCCAACAGTGTGAAAGTGATGGGCGATGCGGTTTTCCAGTTCTGCGAGAATCTCACATCAATCGTTCTCGGCAGTGGGCTGATTTCCATTGGAGGGAGTGCTTTCGACTGTTGCGAGAAACTCTCCGTCATAGTATCACTGGTAGAGACGCCGTTTGCCATTCCTGGCAAGGTTCCCGACTATGCTGACTTTGTCTTCCCCAACATCGTCTTCGACGAAGCCACGCTGTTCGTTCCTACTGGTTCCCTCTCGCTCTATCAGGCTTGTAATGGTTGGAAGGACTTTGCGAACATCTGCGAAGGTATTCCGTCCGATCCTACAAATATCCAAAAGGTTGAGACGCCTTCCATCAGCGGTGAAAAGGAATTCCAGAAGTCCACGCAGGTGACGATTACTTGTTCGACGGAAGGTGCCTCTATTCAGTACTGCACTTCTGCTGATGGCGAAAACTACACCGACTACCAAGCCTACACGGCTCCCTTCACCATTACAGAAACAACATACGTGAAGGCGAAGGCAAGCAAGAATGGTATGATAGCCAGTGATGAAGGCACTGAGACATTCGTCAAGAAAGAAGTAGAACCCGGTATCCCGACGATTGCTGAAACACGCGCAGCAGCAAAAGGCACGAGCGTGACCACGCAGGGCATTGTCACCACTTGCACTGTTAGTGGTACAAAGGCTACAGCCTTCATCCAGGATGCCACTGCCGCCATCTGCGTATATGCTGAAAGTACACAAGCCGCCGACCTTGTGCCTGGCAACATCATCACGGTGTCGGGTACCACAAACGTGTGGAGGTATCTGTATAGGATTGACAGTCCCACCATCACCGTTGTCTCAACCGGCAATGCCATTCCAGAGCCAGAAGTGATCACCATTGCTGACATCTATGCCGACATGATGAATAATACGATGGCAACATGTAAGCAGGGTAAGCTGGTGAAGATTGAGAATGCAAAGGTCACTCGCAAGATAGATTCTCACGATTGGTGGAATGCTGAAATCTATCAGGGCAATCAGGGTATTTTTGTGAATGGCTTGCCGCTGGATGCCAGCTTTGAACAAGGCGACAAGATAACCGTGGTGGGTAATATAGCCGCTAACACTGACCTGCAGCTGTTCAATCCCACCCTTTTGGCCACGGTACCACCCAGCCCCGGCGATGCTAACGGTGACGACAAGATTGACGTGGCTGACGTGGTGGCCATCGTCAACTACATCCTCGGAAAACCGGACGAAGGCTTTAACGAGAAGGTCTGTGACTTAAACGGCGACGGCAAGATAGACATTGAGGACGTTGTGGCTCTCGTAAACATCATTCTCGGAATAGAATAAGCTTAGGACTCACACGGGGGAAAAATCCCCGTGTGAGGACACCATACTAAAAAAAGAGAGAATAATTTTGTATTTATTCTCTTTTTTTGTATATTTGCACCAAAACTAACGACTATGAAGTACGCAGATTATATCAAGCAGATAGAAATCGACTCGCTGTGGAGCGGCAAGAAACATGTGCTGTGGCAGTTGGATCCGCACGTGAATATCCTCAGCGGTATCAATGGAGTGGGGAAGAGTACGATTCTGAACAAGGTGTTCCGCAGCATCAACACCAATGGTGACCTGATCAACCACCTGCTCAAGGGAGTACACATCACGGCAGAGCCGGAGGATGCCACACATGTGCGCTTCGACATCATCCGCTCACTGGATTCGCCGGTGCTTGACCTCGACACGATGGCGCACGTGGATTCGCGCATCACGTCGGCGCTCGACTTCCAGCTGTACCACCTGCAGCGGAAGTATCTGGATTACCAGGTGAACATCGGCAACCGTATCATCGCCGAATTGCAGCAGGGAAACGCAGATGCCGCACAGCAGCTGTCGCAGGCGAAGAAACGCTTCCAGGACATGGTCGATGACCTCTTTGAGGAAACGGGTAAGAAGATTGTACGCACGGAGAACGAAATCCGTTTCTCGCAGATTGGCGAGACTTTGGTGCCCTACCAGCTGAGTAGCGGCGAAAAGCAGATGCTGGCAATCCTGCTGACGGTGCTCGTGGAGGACGGACAGCCCTACGTGCTGTTCATGGACGAACCCGAGGTGAGCCTGCACATCGAGTGGCAGAAACGGCTCATCGACCTGATAGTGGAACTGAATCCCCGCGTGCAGATTATACTGACCACCCACTCGCCGGCCGTCATCATGAACGGCTGGACGGATAGCGTTACGGAGGTGAGCGACATTACGGTGTAAATGAGAAATGAGAAATGAGGAATGAGAAATGAGGAATGAGAAATGGCAAATCGACTGAAGGATAATCTTAGCAGCAAGTACTTTGAGGCGGCCAATGCCTTGAAGTCGAAGACGGCGAGAAGGCGTATCGTGGCTTATGTGGAGAGCTACGACGACATCTACTTCTGGCGGACGGTGCTGAGTCCCTTTGAGAACGAGAAACGCTATTTTGAGGTGATGCTGCCGTCGCACAAGAAGCTGGAGAGGGGTAAGAAGTCTGTGTTGATGAACTTCGTGGGCGAGCATATCGGCCCTGACATGATAGCCTGTGTGGATGCCGACCTGGATTACCTGCTGCAGGGAACCACGGAGATGTCGCGCAGGGTGGTGGAGAGTCCCTACGTGTTCCATACCTACGTCTATGCCATTGAGAACCTGCAATGCTATGCTCCGTCGCTGCATGATGTCTGTGTGGCGGTGACGCTGAACGACCACCGCATCTTTGATTTCGAGGATTATCTGCGTCAGTATAGTGAGGCTATCTTTCCGCTGTTTGTCTGGTCAGTATGGGCGTATCGCTCCGGCAACCATAACAAGTTCTCGCTGAGCGACTTCAACCGCGTGGCGGACCCTGGCGGATTCAGTATCATGGAACCTCAGCCAAGCATTGACCATCTGCGCAGGAAGGTGGGTACCAAGGTGCATCAGTTGCAGCGTGACTATCCTGACAACAAGGAGGAATACCTCAAGACGAAGGAACTTATCAAGTCGCTGGGCGTCACTCCGCAGAACACCTATTTATATATACAGGGCCACCATTTGTTTGATGCCGTTATCGTGCCTATCTTGAATAAGGTGTGCAACCGCCTGCGTCAGGAACGGCAGGACGAGATAGCGCGAACTGCCCGTCATCATACCCAGCAGCGTAACGAGATGTCGTGCTACGAACACTCGTTGCAGGACATCCGGCAGATGTTGAAGAAGAATTCCGGCTATATGCTGTCATCGTATTTCCGTCACATCCAGCAGGACGTGGAAAACTATCTTACGACGGCACAGCAGGTGACGGCACAGCAGGCTTCGGAAATCTGACGGCTTCCCTTTTTTAGTTGTCCTTCCAGAAGGCGCGGGTGAAGAGTACCAGTACGGACATGATTTCCAGACGGCCTACCAGCATGAGGAAGGAACACAGCCATTTGACATAGTCGGGCAGTTCTCCCCACGACATGACGGGGCCGATATTCGTTGTCAGCGACGGTCCTACATTGCTGATACATCCCAGTGCGATGGCTACCGAATTGGTGTTGTCAACGCCGGCAGCAATCATCAGCGTTGCGGTCAGGATTATCATCAGCGTGAAGATGGCAAAGAATCCCAATAGCGTGTTCAGCTGACTGTGCGGAACGGGTATTCCGTTGATTTTCACGGGGAATACGGCGTTTGGGTGAACTAATTTATGGAACTCGTTGCGCAATACTTGGAATATCATGATGAGGCGGATGCACTTGAAGCCGCCCGTCGTAGAACCCGAGCAGGCACCGGCAAACATCAGGAAACCGAGGATGACCCAGGTGATGTGCGGCCACATGGCGGCATCGTCGTTGAAGAGTCCCGTCGTGGTGAGGAACGACACCACCTGGAAGAGCGACGAGCGGAAGGCACGTTCCAGTCCGTAGCCGTTTGCCGTCATCAGCAGGTACATGATGCTGAGCGTGGCAATTGCGATGATGGCCATATAGAGCTTGAACTCAGAACTGCGCAGCAGCGCCAGGGGACGTAGCTTGAAGATGCTGGCATAGAGCATCATGAAGTTGATACCTGCCAGAAACTGGAACAGTATCGAGATATAGTCGATGGTGGCCGACTGGAAGAATGCCGTAGAGTCGTTGTGGGTGGAGAATCCTCCCGTGGCCGTCGTCGTCATGGCGTAGTTGATGCTGTCGAACCAATCCATGCCGGCTGCATAGAACGACAGCATGCAGGCGATGGTAAGTCCCAGATATACCGACCAAATCCATTTCGCCATTGTTGATAGGCGAGGGTGCATTTTGGCACGGATGGGTCCTGTGGCTTCCGCTGAGAATACCTTCACATTGCCGCTGCCGACCATAGAGGGCAGGATGGCGATGGTGAAGAATACGATTCCCAAACCGCCTATCCACTGCGTCTGCGTTCGCCAGTACAGCATGGCGTGCGGCAGCCATTCCACATCGTCGAGAATGGTGGCTCCCGTGGTGGTGAATCCTGACATGGTCTCGAAGAAGGCGTTGGTGACGTTGGGGATGTAGCCGCTGATGATGAACGGCAGCATGCCGAAGAGGCTGAACACAATCCACGTGACAGTCACCAGCAGGTAGGAGTCGCGGCGTCCCAAGTTGTTGTCGGCATCACGACCCAAGTACTTCAGCACAAAGCCGCACCCCACGGTGAACAGTGCCGAGACGAGGAATGCCATGATGTCGTCCTCGTGATAATACAGGGCAATGGCAGCGCATATCAGCAGGAGAAAGCCCAGCAGGAACAGCAGCGAACCTAATATCTTGTATATCAGCCGATAGTTTATCACTTTGAACTTTGTACTTTGTACTTTAAACTTTGAACTTTAAACCGTTACCACAGCACGTTGGCCTTAAAAAATTTCTCTACCTTCTTCAGGTTCTGCTCGTGACAGAACACCATGACGGAGTCGCCGGCCTCGATTTGCGTGTTACCGTTGACGAGGATGCCCTGCTCCTTGCGTACCAATCCGCCGATGGTGACACCGATGGGAAGACCGAGATCCTTGACGGCCTTCTTGGTAACCTTCGACCCTTCGGCAGCCACGAATTCTGCCACGTCCGAATCGACCATCATCAGCGAGCGGACATTGGTGACGTCAGCGTCGAGCATCATCTGGTAGATATGTCCGGCAGCCAGCGTCTTCTTGTTGATGATGGTGCCGATGTCGAGGCTTTCCGCCATCTCCACGTAATCCAGGTTCTCAACCATCGCCACCGTCTTGCGCACGCCGAGACGCTTGGCGGTCAGACAAGCCAGTATGTTTGTCTCGGCATTACCCGTCAGCGCTACGAAGGCCTGCGTGTTCTGGATGCCTTCCTCCTGTAGCAGTCCTAAGTCGCGGCCGTCGCCGTGGATGACCATCGTATCGACGCTGACGAGCAGTTCGTTCAGCCGTTCGCAGCGTTGCTCGTCCATGTCGATGATTTTCAGGTTCATGTAGTCGGGAGCCGTCAGCGCCACGCGCACTGCCGTCTTGTCGCCACCCATGATGATGACGTTCTTGACGTCGGCATAGTGTTCCTTTCCGGAAATCTTGCGGATATAGGGGATATACTCGCGGGTGGTCATGAAGTAGGCGATATCGTTGATGTGCAACTCATCGTTACCACCCGGGATGAGCGTTTCGTCGCCGCGCTTGATGGCTACCACGTGGTACGGGTCGTCAGGGCCGCACAGCGTGCGCAGCGGCTGGTTGAGAATCTCGCAGCCCTCGCGCAGTTTGATGCCGAGCATGACCAGTGCGCCGCCATGAACATCCCATCGCTGGCGCACCCACGACATCTTCAATCCGTTGGTGATGTCGATGGCTGCCAGCACTTCGGGATAGATGAGCGAATTGATGCCCATCTGTTCAAAGAACGGACGCAGCGACGGTGCCAGGTATTCAAAGTTGTCAATGCGAGCCACCGTCTTCTTTGCGCCCAACGCATGAGCCAGGATGCAGGCATTCATGTTGATGCTCTCCTCGGGTGTGACGCCTACAAAGAGGTCGGCACCCTCCACTCCGGCATCTTTCAGTACGCGGATGCTGGTTGGCGAACCGTGCAGCGTCATGATGTCATAGCGACTGTCAAGTCCTGCCAGTCGTTCTATGTTGTCATCGATGAGCACACAGTCCTGGTGGTCCTTTGACAGCAGTTTCGACAGGTGAGTACCTACGGCACCTGCACCGGCAATGATGATTTTCATTCCTGATGGCTATTTAAGGTTGACGGCTGGGTGATGGCATTGACAATGGCTGCTTCGTCCAGTCCTACGATTTTCTGCAGTTCGGCTACGGTGCCGTGCTCCACGAATTCCGTGTCAGGCAATCCCAGGCGGATGACCTCGGGATGATAGCCGTGGTCGTTCATCCATTCCTGTACGGCAGAGCCGAGACCTCCCGTCTTCACGCCGTTCTCTACGGTGACGATGCGCTGGAAGCGTTCAGCCACTTCGCGCAGGATGTCCTCGTCGATGGGTTTCAGGAAACGCATGTCGTAGTGGGCGACGTCCAGCCCTTCTATGGCTTTGGCGACGTTGTTGCCGATCGGGCCGATGCTCAGCACGGCGGCATCCTTTCCGTCGCGCAGCTTACGGCCTGTTCCGACCTTGACTTCCTCTAACGGACAGCGCCAGTCCTGTAACACACCGCCCCCGCGTGGATAGCGGATGACGAACGGCCCTTTGTCAGGTAGTTGTGCCGTGTACATCAGGCGGCGCAGTTCGTGTTCGTCCATCGGCGACGAAATGGTCAGGTGGGGTATCGGGCGCAGACAAGCGAGGTCGAAGGCACCGTGATGCGTGGCACCGTCTTCACCCACCAGTCCTGCGCGGTCGAAGCAGAACACGACGTGCAAGCCCAGCAATGCCACGTCGTGGATGATGTTGTCGAACGCCCGCTGAGCAAAGGCGCTGTAGATGTTGCAGAAGGGGATGAGCCCCTCCTTCGCCATACCTCCTGAGAAGGTGACGGCATGCCCCTCGGCAATGCCTACGTCGAAGGTTCTCTCCGGCATTTCCTTCATCATGATGTTCATCGAGCATCCTGACGGCATGGCGGGGGTGACACCGACAATCTTTGGATTCTGCTGCGCCAGTTCCAGCAGCGTATGTCCGAATACGTCCTGGTATTTCTGCGGCTTGTTGGGGTCTTTGTCAACGATGCGCTCACCCGTCTCAGGGTCGAACTTGCCCGGGGCGTGCCATGTGGTGACGTCCTTCTCGGCAGGGGCATAGCCGTGGCCTTTCTGCGTGTGCAGGTGCAGCAGTTTGGGGCCTTTCATGTCCTTCATCTGACGGAGGATGCGTACCAGTTCCTTGATGTTATGGCCGTCGAAGGGACCGAAATAGCGGATGTTCATGCCCTCGAAGACGTTCTGCTGGTGCGAGATGGCACTCTTCAGCGCATTCGACAACCTGATGAGCCCCTTTCTGCGGTCGTCCTCCAGCATGCCCTTCCTGTGCAGCCAGCGGGACGCCCTGAACTTGATAGCGTTATAGGTCTCGTTGGTGCTCATGTTCAGCAGGTACTGTTTCATGCCGCCCACAGAGCGGTCTATCGACATGTTGTTGTCGTTGAGGATAATCAGCAGGTCGTTAGGTGACGACGAGACGTTGTTGAGGCCCTCGAAGGCCAAACCGCCACTCATCGCACCGTCGCCGATGACGGCCACCACGTGGCGGTCGTCCTTGCCTCCCAGGTTGGCAGCCACCGCCATGCCGAGTGCTGCTTAGATGCTGTTCGAGGCTTGTCCGCAGGCAAAGGGGTCGTATTCGCTCTCGGTAGGCGAGGGGAATGGTTTCAATCCACCCAGTTTGCGATTGGTACAGAAGCGTTCGCGACGGCCCGTGAGAATCTTGTGTCCGTATGCCTGATGGCCTACGTCCCAGACGATGCGGTCTTCCGGCGTGTTATAGACATAGTGCAGGGCCACTGTGATTTCTGCGACGCCCAGGCTCGATGCCAGGTGTCCGGGATTCACCGACAGCTCCTTGACGATGTCTTCGCGGAGTTCCTCACAAACCTTGGGGAGTTCATCAACAGACAACTTCCGCAGGTCGTCGGGATATTTGATGTTTTGTAGTAAGTCCACTTGATGCGTATTTAAAATACCTTATTTAAAATGCAAAGATACGGTAAAAAAAACTAATGACAAAATAAAATGCAAAAATACAGATAAAAAAAGTGCTATTTCGGAAAAAATACGTACTTTTGCAGGTGAGTTATGATAGATAGAGCGACTGTAGATAAGATTTTGGAAGCCACCGACATTGTCGATGTGGTGAAAGAGTTCGTCAACCTGCGCAAATCGGGGGTGAACTATAAGGGCCTGTGTCCGTTCCACGACGACAAGACCCCGTCGTTCATGGTGTCGCCGGCACGTCAGATCTGTAAGTGTTTCTCCTGCGGCGAGGGCGGCAATGCCGTCAACTTCCTGATGAAGCACGAGCAGATTACCTATCCCGAGGCACTCCGCTGGCTGGCGAAGAAGTACAACATCGAGATTCAGGAGCGCGAACTCACGGACGACGAACGCCGCGAGCAGTCGGAGCGTGAGTCGATGTTCATTGTCAACGAGTGGGCGTGCAACTATTTTCATGAGATACTGAAGAACAACGTGGATGGCATCGCCATCGGCAAGCAGTATTTCCGCAGCCGCGGCATCCGCGACGACATCATCGAGAAGTTCCGGCTGGGCTTTGCACTTACCAAGCGCGACGCGTTGGTGAACGAGGCCAGGCGGAAGGGCTATCAGGACGAATTTCTCATCAAGACAGGACTGTGTTATGAAATGAGAAATGAGAAATTAGAAATGAGAAATGACGAGGACGGCTCGTCGTCAAATGCACGCCTTGTTGACCGTTTTGCCGGCCGTGCCATTTTCCCGTGGCTGAACGTCAGCGGTAAGGTGGTGGCTTTTGGCGGCCGTAAACTGGATGCTGCCACGAAGGGCGTTCAGCAGAAATATGTCAACTCGCCCGACTCGGAAATCTATCACAAGGAACGCGAGCTGTACGGCATCTTCCAAGCGAAGAAAGCCATCGTCAAGGAAGACTGCGTGTATATGGTGGAGGGCTATACGGACGTCATCGCCATG
>JAEEGL015915983.1_pt1 | contig 16033 bp, 15 predicted proteins | sample 9134231 | NCBI WGS metagenome assembly JAEEGL01 (sample SAMN16246548, study PRJNA631951) | gut metagenome | biome: gut microbiome; feature: rumen; material: fiber-attached | host: Bos | place: Iran: Karaj | collected 2018-10 | reverse complement strand
GGATCAGGTCATCTGCCGTCACATTACCCTGCTCCGTTTCCAAGGCATCCGCCGCATCTTCGGCGATCTCCGGTTCTTCACCGTTTGCCAGCATCTCGGCAGTCTGCGCCTCGGCTGCCTGCGCCTGCGCAATATCGGAAAGTGCCTCGTTATGCGCTTTTGCCATTGCCTCTAAATAGGTTTTGTTATACAGAAAAACCGCCGTTTCATAAGACAGCGGATATGCCACCTGTTTCCCGCGGCAGGTAACAGCCCGCAGTGAAACAGCCGGGAAATGCTGTTCATCCAGTCCCGATAGCATCTCGTCCACCGGAACGGCAATTCCCATCAGATATGCTTTTTCCAGGGTATCATCCGTTGTCAGGAACAGATCCGGCATCGGCTCTTCTGCATTTTCCCTGACAGATGCTTCATAAATGTTCTCTAGATACTCCGCACGCTCAGCAAGCACCGGAAGGATTCTGACATCTTCATGGGCAGCCATATACTGCTCAGCGCGCTTTTGCAGATAGTCCGTCATATCCTCATCCGTGTACCAGATGCGGATCGTCTGCTTTTGTGCAGAAAACAGGGACGGTGACTGACTATCTTCGGGCGCCGGATCAGGCTGACCTGCGCTATCATCTGTTGCGGTCATTTTCCCGGCCCCCGATGCAACATTTTCCGTCTGATCGGAAACAGCCTCGCCGCCGGCGTTTTTCCCGCCTTTTGCAAGAACGCCCGATATGTTGGCACCCTGCCATACCCAGAGCAGCATCGCCATCACGAGGATGACTGACCATATCCTTTTATTCATGAAAGGCATTCCTCCAGGATATCGATCATTTCATCCACGTCTTCTTTTTCGATCACAAGAGGCGGCACAAACCGAATGATATTTGTACCGGCATTGATCAGGACCAGTCCTTTCTCAAGACACTTCAACAAGATCGGACCCACTTCACAGGAAAACTCCAGGCCCTGCATCAGACCGATCCCCCTGCGCTCTACGATCTGATCATGCTTCGCGGCAAGTGCGTCGAGTTTTTCGGTCAGATACTCACCGACCTCTTTCACATGATCCGTCAGATTTCTTTTTTCAAACAGATCCAGCACTGTGGAAATCGCCCTGCACACAAGGGGGTTGCCGCCGTAAGTGCTGCCGTGGTCACCCGCGACCAGAGAGGCCTTCGCCACTTTTTCCGTCATCATAAATGCACCGACCGGCACACCGCAGCCCAGCGCTTTGGCCGTTGCCATCACATCGGGCCGTACACCGTAAAGCTGCCACGCAAACATGGCGCCGCAGCGTCCCATGCCACACTGGATCTCATCAAACATCAGCAGGATATCTTTTTCATCGCAAAGCTTACGGAGCTTTTGCAAAAACTCCCCGTCTGCCGGATGGATCCCGCCTTCCCCCTGCACCGTTTCAAGCAGGATGGCGCAGGTCTTGTCATTGACAAGCGCAAGCACACTGTCAAAATCGTTCATGGTTGCGAATCTGATATTGCCGATCATCGGCTCAAAGGCTTCCCGGTAATGTGCATTTCCCGTCACGGAAAGCGCGCCCATGGTCCTGCCGTGGAAGGAATGATCCATGGCGATGATCTCATGGTCGGTGCTGCCGTCCTTCAGATAGGCGTATTTCCTGGCAGTTTTGATCACGCCCTCAATGGCTTCCGCACCACTGTTTGTAAAAAACACCCGGTCCATCTGTGCAACCTTTGTCAGCTTAGTCGCAGCTTCCATGGCCGGCACCGAGTAATAATAATTCGAGATATGCGTTACTTTCCTGACCTGATCGCTGAGTGCATCGATCAGTTCCTTTTCCAGCTCTGCATCACCGTACCCAAGCGCATTGACTGCAATGCCGGCACAAAAATCCAGATACGCCTTACCGTCCGTATCATAAAGATGCACGCCCTGACCATGATCAAACACGATCTGATACCTGTTATATGTATGAAGCAGTGACTGCTCCGCTTTATCGATGTATTCCTGCATTTTTCTCCTCCAAATTTACCGCTAATGTACTATGCCATCTCATCTTCATCCCGCACGATCGCCGTACCGATCCCTTCGTCCGTGAAGAACTCCAAAAGTAAGCAATGGGCAACTCTTCCGTCCAGAATATGCACTCTGCCGACACCGCTTCGAACCGCTTCCACGCAGCCTGAAAGTTTCGGAAGCATGCCCCCGCCGATCAGTCCGCTGCCAACCAGATCTTCTGCCTGATCCACCGTCAGTCTTGAAATAAAACTGTCCGGATCATTGATGTCTTTGTACAGCCCTTCAATATCCGTCAGGAAGGCCAGTTTTTCCGCACCAACTGCCTTGGCTACTGCGCATGCCGCGTCATCGGCATTGATATTGTAAGAAGCATAATCATCTCCGAGACCGATAGGCGCCACGATGGGAAGAAAATCCTTCTCCAAAAGATCAAACAAAATCTTCGGATCTGCTGCCTTGACTTCGCCCACGAAACCGATATCCTGTCCGTCGGAAAGCTTCTTATCCACACGGAGCAGTCCGCCGTCTTTTCCGCTGATACCCACGGCACGGACACCCAATTCCTCCACCATAGTCACCAGACGCTTATTGACTTTGGAAAGCACCATTTCCGCAATCTCCATGGTAGGCTCATCTGTCACACGAAGACCATTGACAAACCGTGATTCCATACCGGCTTTCTTCACCCACTCACTGATCTCCTTGCCGCCGCCATGCACGATGATGGGCTTGAATCCGACAAGTTTCAGAAGTGTCACATCCTGGATCACGCTTCGCTGCAGCTGCGGATTTGCCATAGCCGATCCGCCGTATTTTACAACAATGATGCGTCTGTTGTATTTCTGGATGTAAGGCAGCGCCTCAACCAGCACCGCAGCTTTTTCCATGATCTTGTTCATGTCTTTTTCTTTCATAACTGCTCCTTTAAATCATTGATTTATAAAATGTTCCGACTCAATTCCCGAATAAATATCTCTATCGGTTAAATGTCTCAATATTCTTCTCATTCAGCGTAAAATCATAATAGTTCAGATCTTCGCGCTTCGTCCATCCGATCTCTTTCCAAAATGCATTTCCGATATCATTCGCTGTGAACGCGATCAGGGAAACCTTGTTGATCTTTTCTTCTCTGAGTGCATTCATGCAATGTACGACCATAGCCCTGCCGATGCCATGCAGCCGGTAATCCGGATGCACACAGACATGATACAGGCAGCCGCGCCTTCCGTCATGTCCGCATAAAATGGCGCCGACGATCTTTTCCTCATCCGCCTCCGGCAGCGTTGCCACAACGCTGATGCCCGGATTACGCGTAATAAAACGTCTGACACCTTCCTCTGAATCATCAATGCTCCGGATGGAAAAACCTTTGATGGTCATCCACAGCGCATAAAGTTTCGGATAATCTTCAACTGTCATGGCCCGGATCGTTGCATCAAACATTGCCGTAGTTTCTGCTGCCATAGTTTACCTGCCGTTTTCTGTCTTGTATCATATGCTTCCTCTGCATATTTACACATATCATTATGGTATTCATCTCATAAACACCGTCTTGCTTATCTCCGCCGCTTCGAATATCCGGCTCCGGACAATTCAGCAAATGTCCCGGCCGGTTATTCATGATTCATGGCACTCGCTGCTCTTACGGGAACGATGGTACCAAACGAAGCCCTTCAGCCTCATCCAGTCCGAACATCAGGTTCATGTTCTGCACTGCCTGTCCCGCTGCGCCTTTTACCACATTATCAAGGGCGCCCATCATGATCAGCCTGCCGGTTCGCTCATCAATGACAAAACCGATATCCACGAAATTGCTGCCTTCCACCCACTTTGTCTCCGGGCAGACTCCTTTATCCAGCAGCCGGATAAAATACTCTTTCCCGTAGCAATCCTCATATACCTTCCTGACATCATCATAGGTCGGAAGCTTTCCGTCCGCATCCGGGATCAGGTTCGCATAAGCCGTCACCAGGATTCCTCTGTTCATGGGTACCAGGTGGGGTGTAAAATTGATCACCACATCTTTCCCCGCCGCCACGCTCAGCTCCTGCTCGATCTCCGGCGTATGCCTGTGTGTTGCCACGCCGTAAGCTTTGATGTTTTCATTGACTTCGCAAAACAGGTTCTGCACTTTTGCGCCCCTGCCTGCGCCGGAAGTCCCGCTCTTGGCATCCACGATCAGTGTAGACGGATCAATGAGTCCTGCCTTGACCGCCGGGTATGCCGATAAAATGGAACAGGTCGTATAGCAGCCGGGATTTGCCACCAGATCTGTCTTTTTCACATCCTCACGATACAGTTCGCAGAGGCCGTACACTGCCTGCTGAATCAGCTGCGGCGATTTATGCTCGATGCCGTACCACTTTTCATAAACAGCAACATCTCTGATCCGGTAGTCTGCCGACAGATCCACAACCTTGCATTTCTTTAATATATCTTCCGTCAGAACGCCTGCCAGAAATCCCTGGGGCGTTGCGGTAAAGATCACATCTGCCTCATCGGCCAGTTCCTCGATCTGGTCACCTTTGCAAAGATCTTCTACTAATTTGAACATATTGCCGTAAACAGATGAAAACTTCTGATCGATATAACTTCTCGATCCGTACCACACGATCTGCACCTGTTTATGTCCCAATAACAGTCTGACCAGTTCCGATCCCGCGTATCCGGTCGCCCCGATAATCCCTGCCTTTATCATAATCTTCCTCCTGTATGTAAACCCGCCTGATCCCACAGATTCTTATACCATATATACCTGCCTATGTCAAAGCATGCGCCCGATTGCATAATCATACACATATTATGCATTTTATGCAAGAAATATTTCTTATTATGCATTTATATACGCATTATTCATGAATATATGCATAAATTCCGCTTGCAAAAGCCTTCTGCCTGTTGTATGATTCTTTTTGCAACGAAACGGCATTATTTTTGATAGTGCAAAGCCCGATATGAAAATCGGTACTGAAAAACTACGCATTAATTTAGGAGGTTTACCCATGAAAGAAAAAGTAGTACTGGCATATTCCGGCGGTCTGGACACCACGGCGATCATTCCCTGGCTGAAAGAAAACTTCGATTACGACGTAATCTGCTGCTGTGTGAACTGCGGACAGGGCAACGAGCTGGACGGACTGGAAGAGAGAGCAAAACTCTCCGGTGCAGAAAAGCTTTATATCGAAGATATCACCGACATCTTCTGCGATGAATATATCGTACCCTGCGTACAGGCGCATGCGGTTTACGAAAACAAATATCTGCTTGGTACATCCATGGCACGTCCCGCCATTGCAAAGAGGCTGGTAGAGATTGCCCGCAAGGAAGGCGCTACTGCGATCTGCCACGGTGCTACCGGTAAAGGAAATGACCAGATCCGTTTTGAGCTGGGTATCAAGGCCCTTGCTCCTGATCTGAAGATCATCGCTGCATGGCGCTCCGATAAGTGGACCATGAACTCCCGAGAGGAAGAGATCGCATACTGCAAGGCACATGGCATCGATCTTCCGTTTGACGCTTCCCACTCCTACAGCCGTGACAGGAATCTGTGGCATATCAGTCATGAAGGCTTAGAGCTTGAGGATCCCGCTAACGAGCCGAACTTCGATCATCTTCTGGTTCTCGGCACAACCCCTGAGAAGGCTCCTGAAGAAGGCGAATATGTTACTCTTACCTTTGAAGCTGGCGTTCCGAAGAGCATCAACGGCGAGAGCATGAAGGTTTCCGAGATCATCGCCAAACTGAACGAACTGGGCGGCAAGCACGGCATCGGTATCGTGGATATCGTAGAAAACCGTGTTGTAGGCATGAAGAGCCGCGGCGTTTATGAAACACCCGGTGGAACGATCCTGTATGAAGCACACCAGCAGCTTGAGGAGCTGATCCTTGACCGCGACACCTATCGCACCAAGGCTGAAATGGGCAACCTCTTTGCACAGATCGTTTATGAAGGTAAATGGTTCTCTCCTCTTCGCGAGGCAACCCAGGCCTTCATCGAGAGTACACAGAAATATGTGACCGGCGAAGTAAAAATGAAACTTTACAAAGGCAACATCATCAAAGCCGGCACGACCTCTCCTTACTCACTGTATAATGAGAGCATCGCAAGCTTTACAACCGGTGACCTGTATGACCATCACGATGCAGAAGGTTTCATCAACCTGTTCGGACTTTCCACCAAAGTTCGCGCCATGAAAATGCAGGAAGCTCTGAAATCATGAATCTTCCGCTGATCGTCATATCTTATTTGATCATCATGAATCTGACCGGGTTTGCACTGATGGGGATCGACAAGCAAAAGGCACGAAAAAAAGCCTGGCGGATCCCCGAAGCAACCCTGTTTCTCTTTGCGCTTTGCGGCGGAAGCATCGGCAGCATCATCGGCATGTATGCTTTCCGCCACAAAACAAAGCACTGGTATTTTGTCGTAGGCATGCCGCTGATCCTGGTGCTCCAGCTCATTCTTTTCTATATGCTTTCCCGGATGCACCTGACCTTCACGGTTGTCTGAAACATGCATGCAGATACTATCGTTTATCTGCTTCTGTATGAAGGAGTTTCCATGTATATCGCAATCGTGGCCGACAATGTGGCCCAGCGCAAACAGGCTGAACGCCTGATGGCGCGTGCCAATACTGCACTATCGCCATCCATCGGAACTCTTTACATCTCTTCCTTCGGTGATGAGACGGCGTTTCTGCACGCCTGCATGAAATTCGATCTGTTTCTCCTTGATTTCGACGGCAACACAGCACACAGCCTTGAGATCGCAAAAAAACTGCGCGAGCAGGGTGCTCCGGGCATCTCTGTGATCTGCAAAAACGAGGACGAACCCTTTTCCTATGAAACAGCTATCCAGGGTGTCTATACCCTTGACAAACCGATCCTCACCGCTCCTCTTCATAAGCTCATCGCCGATGTTGCAAAAGAGGTGGAAGAAAAAAGAAAACAGGTATCCCTCATCGAGCTGCGCGGCGAAAGCGGAACCCACTATGTTCCGAAGGACGATATCATGTATGTGGAGATCTATGATAACGACCATCGCCTGGTCTATCATCTGGCCACCGATGAGACCATCGAAATGATGGGGAATTTCAACGATGTCCTCAGAGCCCTGGGACACTATCCCGAGTTCCAGCTCAAACTGAAACACATCTGCTTTAACACCGACTACATCAAAGAAGAGGATAAAAAAAGCATCCTCCTGTCTAACGGAGAACACTTTTCTTACCCTCTGTTACATCGATTTCTCAAGTAACTCCCAAACTTACAACGTCACAATGATCCCGCCGTCACTGGCATACAGTGTGCTGACACCTGCCATGTTCATCACAAGTACGGAACTGTAACCAAGCAGCTTTTCACATAGCTGACGCACCTGCTCTGCCCTCTCCGGCGCATTGCAATGCGTGATCATGACCGACCTGCTTGCGGAATCCGGCTTTTCTTTTGCGATGATCTCCACCATCTTGATCAGGCCTTTTTTCATGCCGACTGCCTGTCCAAGCTGCTGGATCTCACCCTTAGGCGTGGAGCTGAGCACCGGCTTGATGGAAAGCGTAGATGCCACGATAGATTTCAGTCCTGTCAGGCGCCCGTTTTTGCGAAGCGGATCTAAGTTATCCAGTACAAAATAAGTCGTCATATCATCCCTGTAAGCAGCCGTTTTTTCCACAACCTCTTCAAAGGGAAGCCCCTGCTTTGCAAGCTGCTCTGCCACAAAAGCGATCTGCGTCTGCCCACAGGATGCAGAACAGGAATCAAATACATGCACATTGCGGCCGGGATGCTCTTCGAGGAACATGGACCGCGCAAGCATGGCGCTGTTATAACTGCCGGACAATGCACCGGAAAGCGTCACCACATATACATCCGTGCCATCTTCCGTCTCCATCGCCCGCATATAACGTTCCGGCGAAGGGCAGGCGGATTTCGGACAGTTCTTACTGGCCGCCACACGCTTAATAAAGTCAAGCTGATCAAAACTCTCATCGTCCCAGGTTCTGAAATCATCTATCATCAATTCAAGCGGCACGAGTTCAAAATGCGGATCCTTCTTTTTCTCCTCCGGCAGCTCGCCACAACTGTCAATGATAATCTTATAACCCATTTATTATTCCCTCATCTAATGCAATTACATCATTAATAACCGCGTCACGCGGTTTTCAATACCATATATCATAGCATCTTTTTCCTGCTTTGAAAAGGGGGGATTGAAAAAAGAATGATTTACGATATAATCAATGAGACAGACGTAAAATACCATGAAAAGGCGGAGACATATATGATTTCCCTGATATTCGACCATCCTGCGCAGGTATCCGACCTGCTGCTGCAAAAAGACACCTTTGACGGATATATCGTCGGAAATATCCTCATGACAGCCAAGCTCAGTTTTGTACTTGAAAATACGGAAGAAAATGTGAAGGTACCTTACAAAGAAATCCGGCCTCTGGTCAGCAGGTTCGCTTCTACAGCTGACGGATCAGATCCCGATCACCCATTTCTTATGTCCCTGCAAAAAGCACGCATCACACTGCACGCACCGCAGTCTTATCAAAACAGCCTTCTGGCCGGCGCAGACGATCAGTCCACCTCGGACCTGATCCGCTCTCTCGTTCTCACCTTCCGCTGGGAAAATGATACGCTCACCGCGCTGACCGGCATTTCCTACAGCGCCTTCACAACGGATAAAAGCGCAGAACGCCTCTGGGATCAGGCGATCCAAAAGGCGTTCGATCATCTGGGCATTTCCTATACCCTTTAATATTCTTTTGATCAGTTTTCTGCTTTCACCGTTTCCGGCTGCGCTTTCGTGCGCACGCTTACTCACCAAGATAAGCAACAACCTCAACCTCGCAAAGCACTTCCTTCGGCAGCGTTTTAACCGCCACACAGCTCCTTGCCGGTTTGTGATCCGAAAAATACTTCGCATAGATCTCATTAAATGCCGCAAAATCTCCCATGTCCGCTAAAAAGCAGCCGGTCTTGACAACCTTGGAATAATCAGCTCCCGCTGCAGCAAGCAATTCACCGATATTCTTCATTACCTGCTCCGTCTGCGCCTCGATCGTCCGCTCTGCCAGCTGTCCTGTTTCCGGAATGATCGCGATCTGTCCCGAAGCATAAAAAAAGTCCCCTGCTATGATTCCCTGTGAATAAGGCCCGATCGCTGCAGGCGCTTTCTCCGTACTGATAACCTTCATGTTTTTATCCCTCCTGATTCATCATTAGTTTATCGGCTCCGTATTATCATGCCGGAACCTGTACTACAAAACAAACCTACTCTACAAATTGAACCGTTACGTAAAAACCTCTGTGATTCTCTTCAATCGCAACCACCGTACCCTCATTTGTTTTCAGCCGGTCTCTGAGGGCGATATTCGGCGACATGGCAAGGGAAGGATCGATCGTATAATAATAACTTCCCGGCAATTCACCTTCCGTTACGGTCACTCGCTGCCCCTCTTCCAAAAAACCGGGGCGTTCCATTTTAAAAACCATTTCTCTCATATCTTCTACCTGCTACGGACTATTCTGCTAAAAGCCTCCGGATATCAATATCCTCATCCGCCTGTCCGGCACTGTCATTTCCTTCTGTTGCAGGCCACTCCGTTGTTTTATCAGCATTATCCTCTGCCTTCATTTCTGCCGCCGGCTGCGCTGTATCCGGTGCTGACAGGGCAGCAGAAGAAATCGGAAGCCCGTCCTCATCATGCAGCTCTTCTCTTTCCAGCATCCTGGTAAAGACTTCGACGATCGTCGGGTCAAACTGCGTACCGGAACATCTGCGCAGCTCCGCAATCGCATCCTGCTCCGGCATACCTTTGTGATAGGGCCTGTCATTGACCATAACGTCATGGGAATCGACAGCAGCGATGATCCTGGCGATCAGCGGGATCTCTTCACCCTTGAGTGCATTCGGATAACCGGTACCATCCCACTTCTCGTGGTGACACAAAATACCGTCTGCGATCTCCGCCAGTTCCGGTGAACTCTTTGCGATACGATAGCCCTTCACCGTATGCTGCTCGATCACCTTTCTCTCTTCAGGCGTCAGTTTGCCGCGCTTTTTGATGATATCCTGCGGTATTGCAACCTTTCCGATATCATGCAGAGCTGCGAGCAGCTCCAGTCGTCCGATGATGGCGTCGGAAAGCCCCATTTCCCGGCCGAGCCTTGCGGCCATTTTTCTGGTACGCTCGACATGTTCCTCTGTCTGGAAATCGCTCTCTGCCAACGTCTGCTTGAGCGAGTTGACCAGGGAACTGGATGCCGATCTTTCCTTGAGCATCTTCTTGTTCTGCATGCTGGTACGTGCGTCCTGCAGTAGTTTTTCCATCGTAACAACAGCACTGTCCTTAGTTGCGATACCATATTCCAGAGAAACCGAAACCGGCATATGGTCATAAAAGTCAAGAAGTTCTTCACGGACATTATCCATGATCTCGCTGGCATCGGCATCAGAGGTGCGCTCAAATACGATCACGATATCACCGTTGTCAAGCTTTGCGCAGAAAGCATTGTCTCCGGCACGCCTTCGGATATACCTGGCGATCTGCTTCATAACACCATCGCCGTATTCCGTTCCGTATGCCTCATTAATGGCACGCATGCCGTCAACATTGCAGACCACAACGGATGTGGGCCAATACTCATCGTCATCCCACTGCGGCATCTGTGTATAAAAACTCTGCTTATTAAAGAAACCGGTCACGGAATCATAGAGCATGGAGTTTTCCAATTCGAAGAACGTCTGACGGTTTGCCGTCACATCATGAAATACGAAAAGTTTACCGATCAGCCTGCCTTCTGTATCTTTCATGCAGGAGAACTGACATTCCATGATCCTGGGCTTTCCATCCTCCGTAAAGGTCCAGTCAAATTCCTGATCCATCGATGTATTGGAAAGACCCGGGAATGAACTGCTGGACATAAATTCATTCAGCGTCAGTTTTCCGTTGACCAGATACTGATCGGGCATCATTTTTTCCAGATACACACTGTGATCCACCAGCATCCCTTCATAGTCAAACAAAATGATGGGATCCTGCAGATGCTCAAAAATCATGTTTCGTGTAATGGAAAGGGTAACAGATCTGAGATAATTAAAGTTGTAAAAATACAGCATCAATCCCACGATCACATACAGGATCGGAGTCAGATCCATATTCGCGGGGAAAATGCCGATCAGATAGGTCACATAAAAAACAAGAGCCAGGATCATACTGTAGATCGGTCCGTAGTACCGGTTCAGATAAGCCTTCGGTGTTTCCCGGCACTTCAGCAAAAGCAGAACGATCGTACTGACGATCAAAAGGACATTGTAAATCATATGTACATAGAACACAAGATGTGGCTCATAGGTCAGGATCATGCCGTTGCCGAGGGGCTCGGCATGATAAGAAAGCGTGATCGTCCTGAAGGGATTGATCAGCATAAAAATGGAATCCACAACCAGATATGCGATCGCGGTCAAACGGATCCACTGCGGAAACCGGTTTTCCCAGCCCACATAAGAGATCACATATTCCAGATAGAAATACAGCATCAGATCCAGGAAGATAAATGCAATGGAACAGCCCAGTGACTGCACCAAATGATAATCCACAACCACATTGACGGTATAGAACAGGATCATCAGGAAGTTCATGAGCATGGCAAGGCCCAGTTTTCTGGCAATATCAGACTCCCGCGCATATGCCTTGCGCAGGAACAGTGCACAGATCAAAGCCGATACCACATAGACGGCCCAAATATTACTTTCAATAAAAGCAAACTCTTCCAAATCTCAACTCCTGTTACTTATCCCCTGTTTGCAGCATCAATTCTGATGAAGCAATGCTGCCTGCTGATTCAAATGATCAACGATTCCCATCATCTCATTAACGGTCTCCGTGTTGTTCCGACTGGATTCATATGTTTCATTGGAATGTGCGGAAACTTCTTCGGTAATCGCCGAAATGCTCTGAATGGATTCCACGATCTTCCTGTTGGCATCGGAAAGACGTTTCACTGCCGTCGTCAGTCCTTCAGCATTATGCTCGATGGATGATGTATCCGTCTGGATGGTACCGAGACTCTTGACTGTCTCCATTGCCACATCATGCTGTTTCGCACTGCCTTCAATAAAGGTATTGATTGCTTTCGCCACATCATCGAGCTTATGATTGATATTGGCGATCAGCTCCTGAATATCATCTGTCGCAGCCTGCGTCTGATTTGCAAGATTGGAAATCTCAGTTGCCACAACGGAAAATCCTCTGCCCGCTTCACCGGCCCTTGCTGCCTCAATGCTTGCATTCAGTGCAAGAAGCGATGTCTGATCAGCCACATTATTGATCAGTTCCACGATGGTCTGCATCTGCTGCGTATATCCTTCCAGCTGCTCCAGCTCCTTTGCCGCCGAATCAGAATGTACTCTTGAAGCTTCCACTTCCTGCTCAAGGTTGTTCATATTGTCAGAACCCTGCGCCACTGCATCTCTTGTTTCCAGCACGCTGTTCACAATGGCAGTTGCATGATGAGAAACTTCATCAATCCTGTTTTGAATCTCTTCCGTCATGATGAGCTGCGTCTGCACGGATTCTGCCGTTTCCGTGCTGCCGCTTCTGACTTCCTCCATGGCAACACAGGTTCTGTTCATCGCTTCGTCAAGCAGTCCCATCCTGCCGGTCATCTGCTCGATCCCGCCGGAAATCTCATTGGAAACGCTCATGATCGTGGAAAGCAGGCCGGATACTCGGTTCTTTTCATCCTCGATCTCCTGCATTTTGCTGTCATTGATCGCACCGCCGGTTTTGGCTGTAAATACATTATAAATTCCGCAGAGCAGCATCAAAAGCACCTGGATCTCGATGGTCGGAAGACTATCTTTGTCAAACCCTTTCGTGAAGATCTGAAATGCGATGGATGCAATATTCATCACATTAAAAAGGACCGCCGACTCGACCGCAAATTTCCGGTCTGCATAGGCATTGAGCAGGATCATCAGAACAAGTGCATACGTAAACACCAGATTATTCGTTGCCGTAAAAAGCAGAAATGACCAGGGGATCACATAGCCAAGCAGGATCATATAACGGATCAGTTTTGAATCCGGCTTTTTCTTCAACGTTACGATCACCAAAACGCCCGGGATCCAAAGCAGCAAAAATGCAACCAGGAAATACCCCCATGATTTGCTGTGTTTCACTGCTTCCAAAAGATAAGCCAGCATGATCACGCTGATCGTCACCAGATAGCATCCTACTGCCGGTTTGTTACGCCTTGCATTTTCAGAAATCGTTGCTCCGTTGCCCATAGTTTTTTTCTCCTCCTGAATTCATTTAGCGGTACATCCCCTGCATATTTCCACGGGAAACACGCACTGCCATCACACCATAAAAGTTATCCCCAACGCATTGATCAGACAACCGGCTATCACGCCAATCGCCCACAAAACGCCAATGACCTTTATGGTATCCCGGATAGGTCTGTTCACTCGAAGGAGTACCAAAAGGCCAACGCCGGCTCCTACCAAAAGGCCCGACATTAATGCCCCCTCACCGATCATGCCGCCCATATACAACTGCGTCAGCGCAACCGATACGCCGCAGTTGGGAATCAGCCCGAATAACGAAGCGAGTATCACTATCCCGTATGACCTGCCGATCGTTACATACTGTATCCCCGCTGAGCCGATATGATCCATAAATGCGTTCATCGCAAAGGTAATTAAAATAATAAATAATAATATACGCAGACTGTGCAAAAGCGCTGAAACAAAAATTCCATGCTTTTCACAGTCGCAATGCTCTCTTTCGCATAATTCATGAATATGCAGATTTCCATGATCATGGTCATGTCCATGCTCACTATGATCATGGCTATGATCGTGGTCATGGTCGTGATCGTGATCATGCGTTTCTGCGATCACATTCTCCTTCGTATGACCGCCCTCTTCATTCCCTGCCTTCTTCCGTCCAATCAGACCGACCACCAGATCGATCACGATTCCGGCAGCCACGCCGATCACCGCTTTCGTGATGAGCAGTTTCCCGATGGTAGCCGGCGGCACCTGCGATGAGATCATAAGCGGAAGCATCTCATCCGAAGTCGACAGATAGACTGCGATCAGACAGCCGAGAGAGATCACCCTTGCAGCATACAGATTAGAGGCCGCAGCTGAAAAGCCGCATTGCGGCAGCATTCCCGTCAATGCACCGATCAGGGGACCAAAAGGACCGGATTTTTCCAGCCATTTCAGACTCCTTTTCTCCGTATGATGCTCCAGATACTCCATGAATATATATGTTATCAAAAGGAAGGGAAACAACTTTGCGGCATCCACTAATGTATCGACCGCCACATCCTTCCAAAACGCAAAGTTCATAGCGAAGATTACTCCATTCCAACACGGCAAACCCATTTCCTATGGCTTGCCACAAAAAATCAACCTAAATTATAACATAAAAATGCTGATTTGCATACAAAAACATAAAAAGTGTCATAAATGTAAAGAGGGCACTTTTTACAAAGCACCCTCGATCTCATCCAGCAGCCCGTCGATGGCCACATCCAGCTGCTGATACACCCCTTCAAAATCACCGGTATACCACGGATCATCCACTTCCTCCGCCTCTGTGGCCGAAAAATCGCCAAAACTCTTATGTTTTCTGACGCTGTTTTTCCATCCGTCCGCCACTCTGTCCCACACAGATCCGCTTTCTTCATCATTTTGGCTGCCGCCCCGGGCGAATTCCATCATCATATGCACTTTTCCATCCGGGTCGTCTCCGAGGATCCTGAGCATATTCCGGATATTCATACGATCCATTCCGATCAGATAGTCAAACTGCGGATAATCGGACTTTTCCATATGCCGCGCCCGCTTCTGCGTAAAATCCGTAATCCCCTTTTCCGTCAGTTTTCTCTTTGCCGGCGGATAAACGGGATTTCCGATCTCCTCATAACTGGTCGCGGCAGACTCTGTATAAACAAAGTTCTCGAGACCTCTCTCCCTTATTTTTTTCTTGCAGATAAACTCAGCCATCGGCGACCTGCGGATGTTGCCGTGGCAGACAAACAAAACTCTTATCATTTCCCTAAAAACCTCGCAAACCCTTATATTTACTGGCTTCTCAAGCCTGACGCTTTTGTCATTTCCTCGCAAAAATCCGCCTTTTTTTGGCAAATTTTGGCATATTTTTGCCTTCATCTGGGGTAAAACTGGGGTAAAATGGCCAGTCTGTACCCAGTAGATATTTACTGGGTTTGTGGCGATTTTACCCCCTGATTTTCGGCACTAAAATTCGGAAAAATTGGGGCAAAATGGGGGTAAATATGAAAAATCCACTCCCGTGACAAAAAATCAGACTTGAAACAGACATTACAGAGCCATCACACGTGCAAACTCTTCCTTTGCATCCTCGACGGTAACATGAGTATAAATGTTCAGCGTAACGCTGATATCGGCGTGTCCCATGATGTACTGCAGGGTCTTCGGATTCATACCGGATCTTGCCATCTTGCTGCAGAAGGTATGTCTGCAGACATGAGGCGTGATCTCAGGCATCTGGATCCTGTAGATCTTGTTATACTTCTCGCGGATGTGCTGCATATACTTTTCCCAATGCAGCGCCACCATCGGCATCCCATTCTTGTCAATACAAAGAAAACCGCCGACACCATCAACCGTAGGCTCAACTTTTAATTTCGGCCTTTTTGCCAGGATATTCCGAAAACACTGCTTCACCTCATCAGACATAGGGATAAAGCGTTCACCCTTTTCCGTTTTGGGCTTTTCGATGTAGTATCTCATATCCGAACCACGATGCAGCTGACGCTGAACCCTGATCAAACCGCTTTCAAAGTCTAGATCCGCTTTGGTCAGACCGCAGAACTCGGAAATACGAAGCCCCGTGTTGAAAAAGATATAGATGGCATCATAGTATCTCGAATAATGAACATCCTCGCGGATGAACTTAAGAGAATCCCGTTCCTGTCTGCTGGTGAGAGCCTCCCTTGTCACACTGTCGTGTACCACAACCGTAACAAGCGC
>JAEEGL015574629.1_pt1 | contig 16033 bp, 15 predicted proteins | sample 9134231 | NCBI WGS metagenome assembly JAEEGL01 (sample SAMN16246548, study PRJNA631951) | gut metagenome | biome: gut microbiome; feature: rumen; material: fiber-attached | host: Bos | place: Iran: Karaj | collected 2018-10 | reverse complement strand
TCCGCCTTCAGCTGTTCCGCGATCATGTCCCTTACGGTTTCAAAATCCATTTTGAGATCCTCCTTTTGTTCTATTCACCGGATAAACCGGTTTTTCCTTATTTCCCGGATTCGCCGCTTTCCTCCTGCTGTTCCTTCAGCAGTTTGGCGACATTCTCCTCTATGATTTTTACCACATTACCGTCAATCATCTTCACGCACTGTCCGATAGCGCTGCAGAACGCATAGTCATTGCTGGAACCGTGGGCTTTGATCACGGCGCCTTTCACACCCAGCAGCGGCGCCCCGCCGATCTCGTCAGAGCTCATGGTCTTCTTTACCCGCCGGAACGCCGGCTTCGCGATCAGGCCCGCAATCTTCCCGCGGGTATCCGCCATCAGCTCATGCTTGATTGTTCCCAGCAGCGCGCTGGCAAGGCCTTCGGTATACTTCAGGATCAGGTTGCCGCCGAATCCGTCCGTCACGCACACGTCCGCCTGGTCCAGCGGAACGTCCCGGGCTTCCACGTTGCCGATGAAATTGTAAGGCGCCTTCTCCATCAGCGGATAGGTTTCCTTTACCAGCGCGTTGCCCTTTTCAGCTTCAGCGCCGATGTTCACCAGGCCGATCCGGGGATTTTCCATGCCCATCACGCCGCGCATATAAGCATCGCCCATGATACCGAACTGCACCAGGTATTCCGGTTTGCAGTCCACGTTCGCCCCGCAGTCAATGAGCAGGAAATGGCCCCTGCCGTTAGGCATAAGCGGCGCCAGGGCGGGTCTTTCAATACCCGGAATCCGGCCCAGCCGGAACATACCGCCGGCCAGCGTCGCGCCGGTGGAACCGGCAGACACAAAACCATCCGCTTCTCCGCTGCGGACTTTCAGCATTCCCTGTACGGTGGCGCTGTTTACTTTTTTGCGCACACCCATCACCGGGCTTTCATGGTTCGTGATGATTTCCGGCTCCTCCTCAAGGATCAGACGGTCCTTCACGTCGTCATAGCTGCCCAGGAACGGCTTTATTTCGTCCAGTTTCCCGGCCAGGATAATCGTCAGGTGAGGATACTGCCGCAGCGCCTTCAGCGCGCCTTTGACCGGCGCCTCCGGCGCCAGGTCTCCGCCCATCGCGTCAACGTAGATCTTCATAGGCTTCCTCCGAATGATCGTTCAGGATGAATGCTTAATAAGCTTTCGCGAAATACATCACTTTATCCGCAGGCTTGCCGCAGCATACGCATTTGCTGCCGAAGCGGAACTTTTCCTGGTCGAAGGGCATGTTCCGGGAAGAAGCGTTGAACTTGTCCTTGATCTCGTCCTCGCAGGCCCGGTCGCCGCACCACATAGCCCGGGCAAATCCGTTCTCCACAGCCTTGCCGAGCTCTTCCATATTCTCCACCTGCACGGTCCGTTCATCCCGGAAGGCCTTCGCCTGCTCATAAAGCGTCTTCTGGATATCCTCCATCAGTTCCCCAAGCTTCTCCGCGATTCCGTCCAGCGGAACCGTGAATTTCTCGAAGGTGTCGCGGCGGAACACCGTCACCACGCCGTTTTCCAGGTCCCGCGGCCCGACTTCCAGCCGAACCGGCACGCCCTTCAGCTCCCAGTCATTGAACTTGAAGCCGGGAGATACGGTATCCCGGTCATCCAGTTTTACCCGGAACCCGGCCTTTTTCAGATCGCCGAACAGCTTTTCACAGGCTTCCATCACGCCGCCCTTGTGGGCCGCGATAGGCAGGATTACCGCCTGAATCGGGGCAACTTTCGGGGGCAGCCGCAGGCCGCGTTCATCGCCGTGGGTCATGATGATGGCGCCGATCAGGCGTGTGCTCACACCCCAGCTGGTCTCATTCACATATTCCAGTTTGCCTTCCTTGCTCTGATAACGGATATCAAAAGCCTCAGCGAAGTTCGTGCCGAAATTGTGGCTCGTACCGGCCTGCAGGGCTTTACCGTCCTGCATCATAGCTTCCATGGAATAGGTGGCCCGGGCGCCGGCAAACTTTTCCTTGTCGCTCTTGCGTCCCACGTAAACCGGCAGCGCCAGGACGTCTTCAGCGACCTCCCGGTATACTTCCAGCATTTTCAGGGTCTCTTCCTCCGCTTCCTCCGCGGTGGCATGGATAGTGTGGCCTTCCTGCCAGAGGAATTCACTGGTCCGCAGGAAAGGACGGGTCGCCTTTTCCCAGCGCATGACGGAACACCACTGGTTATACATCATCGGCAGGTCCCGCCAGGTCTGCACCCACTTGGAATACATGGAGCAGAAAATGGTTTCACTGGTAGGGCGCACGGCAAGCCGCTCCTGCAGTTCCTCCGTACCGCCCTTCGTAACCCACGCGACTTCAGGCGCAAAGCCTTCCACATGCTCTGCTTCCTTCAGCAGCAGGCTTTCCGGAATCAGCATCGGAAAATACACATTCTCCGCGCCGGTTTCCTTGAACCGTGCGTCCATCTCCGCCTGGATCCGTTCCCAGATCGCGTACCCGTAAGGACGGATGATCATGCAGCCGCGTACAGGCGCGTAATCGCACAGTTCCGTCTGTTTGATCACGTCCGTATACCACTGGGAAAAGTCCTCATTCCTAGGCGTGATGAAATTCACAAATTCCTGCTTCTTTTCCTTTGCCATGTCCGTTTCTCCCCTTGCTCTCTCAACTGATCATTATGAATCATGAATCCCGGCTTTACCTTTCGGGCAAAGTCAGTGAATACATCGTTTCCCCGGATGCAAGCAGCATCTTTCCGTCATCCGTAATCCCGTAGAACGCAGTGATCTGTACGCCTTCCGGCACAGGAATCTGATAACCGAAGAACCGCTGGCTTGACATGTCCGCCCGGTAAATGTAGTCCGACGCGACCGCGTAGATGTTTCCGCGGTAAATGCATGCCCCCACGCAGGTGGTCGGCAGCGTATACCGTTTGTCGTTCATCCCTTCCAGCACCCGCAGCTCCGATATCAGCTGCGCGCTGGAAGTCTGGCTTGTAGGCGCCAGCAGCATCTTCGCGCGGCCCCGGTCGGGTATTTCGGCATCGATCAGCTTCCAGCCGTAAATCAGCATGGTGCTGTTCGTCTCCTGCTCACCATGATAGTCATAGGTGTAGAGCTGCCGCGTCGTAAACACCCGCAGCCGGGCGTTCTCATAAATCACCTTGTAAGTCAGCGCGTCACCCAGCGAGGTCTCGCCGGTATCCATCTTGCCGACCTGGATCGTTCTCAGGATCGTATTCGGCGCAGTACCGAACACATCCAGCGCCAGGGTCCACAGATACTCGCCCTGTACGCCGAAGAATCCGGCATCAAGGACCATCAGCCCCTGGTAGGCTTCCAGCTCATCGTCCACCGGAGCGCCTTTCAGGTCCTTTATGACCAGCTTCGGTTCCGTCTCATCTCCCACAACGACCGCCACATACCGGTCGCCCACCCGGGCAAACTGTACGGTGCCTTCCATGCTTTCGTTGTAGGTGGCGTTTCCGTCCCTGTCCACCAGGAACAGCTGGGTTCCGGACCAGAGCGCCAGATGCGTCGGCCCTACAGCGAACCGGATATCGCTTCCCGCCGGAAAACTCCAGCGGATCATACCTGTTGAGGACAAATGGTGAATGGACAGGCCGTCATAATACACCACACCGTCCCGGAAAGGCGTCACATTCTGGTTGGAGTAACACGGCAGCTTCGCCATGCCGATCTCCTTCCCCTTACCGTACCGGCCCAGGAAATGGATTCCCAGGAACACAGCCAGTACTACGCCTACCAGAATGATCCAGTTGCGGATCTGCCGGCGCCGGATCTCCTCCGCCGTTTCCCGGCTTTCAGCAGCATTCCGTCCGCGGGTCCTGAACAACTGGTCGTTAATGTTCTGGTTTCCCCTTGCCATGATCTCTCCTTAATAATCCAGAATTCAGGATGCTGAATTATGAATTAACGTTCCTGTCCGGGCAGTTCTCCACGGCGCTGATCACCGGTTCCATCCAGTTCTCATTAAACAGTTCAATTACGCCGGTGTCGCATTCCTTTGCCAGCGCCGGATCAATAGGCAGCTGCGCAAGCAGCGGGATGCCTTCTTCCAGCGCCACTTTCGCGGTCTGGCTTTCCCCGAAGGGGAAGATCTTCTTCCCGCAGTCCGGGCAGCCGATCCAACTCATATTTTCCACAAGGCCCAGCACCGGAATATTCATCATCTTTGCCATCTTCGCGGCTTTTTCAACAATCATGCCCACCAGTTCCTGGGGGCTGGTCACAATGATGATTCCACTCACCGGCAGGCTCTGGAACACTGTCAGCGGCACATCTCCGGTTCCCGGAGGCATATCCACAAACATGTAGTCCACGTCTCCCCAGAGCACGTCCGTCCAGAACTGCTTTACTGTCCCCGCGATCAGCGCGCCGCGCCAGATCACCGGATCCGTATCATTTTCAAGCAGCAGGTTTACGCTCATCATCTTGACGCCGGTACGGCTTTCCACAGGCAGGATACCATCCTCCGTGCCCATGGCTTTGTCCCGCACACCGAACATCTTCGGGATTGAGGGACCCGTAATATCCGCGTCCAGGATTGCCGTGCTGTGACCGTTGCGCTTTGTCAGCACAGCCAGCAGGCTTGTCACCAGGCTTTTGCCGACACCGCCCTTGCCGCTGACCACGGCAATGACCTTTTTTACATTACTGAACGCGTTCTGCGCTTCCAGCAGGCTCTCCGGCTTGTTGCGGGACGCGCAGTCCGCGCCGCAGCTGGAACAGTCATGCGTACATTCCGACATTGTTTTCCACCTCAATCTTTTCTTCGGAAATAAGGATCTTAACCTGTATATTATGCACAATTAGGCCCCGGTTGTCCATGACCCATCCGGTATATTATCGGTACATTCGCAACGAATCCCGTCTGTACGGGTCATTCCAGCGTAATCACCCGCCCGGCTTCCGCCGCCGGGATCTGCGCGTCTCCGTGCACAGTAAATACCTGCAGCAGCGCACGTCCATCCTTTCCGAAAAAACTGACGGGTATACTGAGTATCGATCTCCACTCACCGGGGGACACCAGTCCGCGGATCAGCCCGGTCTTTCTTTTTTCCCAGCGTGTCACAGAAAGCTCAAAATCCCATTTCCCGTTCACGCTGGGCACCATCTTATACATGACCCGCACTTTTTCCGCCACCCGGAAGTGAACCGGTACCTTCAGCGAATCCTCGTCCCTTTCCCACGGATCAAAGAAGATCCCCTGCAGCCGGTCTCCCGGTTTCCGGTCCGCCGGCAGCCGTAACAGGCTTTCCCCGTTTCCTTCCGGCCAGCAGTACACCGTGCTTGCCCCGTGAATCTCCCGCAGCCTTGCGGTCAGTTCCGTCAGGCTCACAATACCGTTGCCGTCCGGATCAATCTGTCCCGGGTCGCTGGCCCGCAGCGCCCGGTCCATGGCTGAAGTGAAGTATCCCGTTCCCGTATAACTGTCTGTATCCACATTCCAAAACCAGCTGTCTTCCTCCGCGCCGCTGGAAACCAATACCCGGCAGTCATCATCCTCAAACCGGTTAACCCATTCCCCGCCGCAGCCGATCACCGCGCCGGAATGGCAGGCATCCAGGATCAGCACTTTCCTGCCCGGTACCTTGTTCAGCACTTTCCGCAGCTTTTCCGGATCCAGTTCTTCTTCCTCAACGCCGTCAGACAGCAGCAGGGCCATCTGCCGCTTTTCCCCGTCCTCCCGCACCAAACCGTGGGTGCTCAGGTAGATAACCGCGGTATCAGAGTCCCTCGCGTCCTGGAACGTTTTCTTTACCAGCCGCTCAAAGGCCTTTACTGTTCCGAGCCCGTTCACCTGCCGTTTGATCCTGGTTCCTTTCGGCAGGAAATCCTTCATCAGCGCCTCCATCGTGTTCACATTGTTGGCGCTGGCCGGTTCAGTGCCCGGCATTGATACAAACCGGTCACATCCGATCAGAAGGCATCGGGTCATTCCTTCCCCCGGTCCGCCGTCCATTCCCAGCAGCGGAATGAACAGCAGGCACAGGACAAGGCCCACAATAAATTTTTTCATTTCCCCAGAAAGATAATTCGGAATCCAGGATTCAGAATTATTGCTCTGCCTTTCCTTCAAGGTTTACCTGTTCATCCTGACCAGGGTATTATCCGGGCGGGATCAGTAGCCGAACAGTACCTGCAGGGTTACCGGACCGCATTTCCCGTCCACCGTCAGGCCGTGCTCCCGCTGGAATTCCTTCACAGCGGCAACCGTCGCGGAATCATACACGCCTGTAATTTCTTCCAGGTAACCGCACTGCACCAGGCAGTCCTGCACCTGTACTACCAGATCGCCCTTGTCTCCGGATTTCACTGTGCCGTAGTCCATGGTCGCGGCCGTCGCGGCAACCGCGTCGGAAGAATACATCTTGCTCAGCGTCTTGCTTCCCGCCACCCCGTCCACCGGACTGATCTTGTTCTGGATCTGGAAGGCGCGTACAGCGTCCGCGGTGGTCGGGCCGTATTTTCCGTCAATCGCGCCGTCATAATAGCCCAGTTCATACAGGGTATACTGCAGGTTCTTGACCGATGTGCCTTCCTCGCCTTCCCGCATGGAAGGATAAGTGATATTCGCTTTACTGCCGTAGAGCACCCGCTGGGTGGCGGGGCCGGCTTTGCCGTCCACCGTCAGGTTATTCCTCAGCTGGAAAGCCATCACCGCCGCCATGGTGCTTTCGCCATAGCTGCCATCCGCGCTCCCGCTGTAGTAGCCCAGTTCCTTCAGCCGCTTCTGGAGGGTCTTCACCTGGTCTCCCTTGCTTCCCTTTTCCAGGGTCACATAACCTGTGGAAGAAATGTCCGAAGTGTCCCGGCCGGAAGAATTGCCGCTGTCTGAGATATTTGCCTGGGTGCCCGTGGATTTTTTCGCCGTCCCGCTGTACAGTTTACTCTGCGTCGCCGTGCCGGCTTTTCCGTCCGCGGTCAGATTGTTGTTCTTCTGGAAAGCGATAACCGCCGCTTCCGTCGCGGCGCCGAATTTCCCGTCCACGCTGCCGCTCAGGTAATTCAGGTCCTTCAGCTTCTGCTGCAGCTTTTTCACTTCGCTGCCTTCACTGCCGAATTCCAGGGTTTCCTTGCTGACGGACACCGCGCTGCCGCGCGCCGCATTGGAAGAATACAGCGCCCTGAGTGTTTCCGGACCGGCAATACCGTCCGCCCACAGGTCCTTTGTCTTTTGCTGGAACGCTTCCACCGCCGTCTGGGTCCGGTCGTCATAGGTGCCTGTCACAGACCCGGTCATCCAGCCCAGCTCGATCAGCCGGCGCTGCAGCGTTTCCACCTTCTTGCCCTTGGAGCCGTTCTGCAGATAGTAATCCTTCTCCAGGTTCGGCGTCGCGGTCGCTTTCGGCGTATTTGTCACCTTTGGGGTAGGCTTTGACGTAGCTTTCGGCGTCGCGGTGGCATGGGCCTGCTTATAGCTGACCGCGCTGCTTCCGTTCAGTTTGCTCAGCGTCTTCTCGCCCACTTTTCCATCCGCGGTCAGGCCGTTCGCCTTCTGGAATTCCTTTACCGCCTCTTCCGTAGCCGGTCCGAAATCACCGTCTGCCGAGCCCTTGTAATAACCCAGCTCCTTGAGGCGCTTCTGTACGGACCGCACTTCTTCACTGTCCGTAAACCCACGCTGCAGGCTCCTGGGCGTGGGGGTGGGCGTTACCGGTGCCGGGGTCGGCGTCGGCGTCGGCGGCGTTGTGGTGATTACCGCAATGGGAGCGTTGCCGCTGCTCGGGGCCGGCGAATCAAAAGCATTCATACCGGCCGTATTCTGCGGCGCAGGCGTCGTACCCCAGTTATCCCACGGCCCCGCCTGGGTCGGCGTCGGTGTCAGCTGATAGCCTTCCTGTCCGCCGTAAATATTCTGGGTCTGAATCGGGACTGTATCCGGCGTCACCGTTACAGTCGGCGTCGGAGCCAGTGTATTGAAAAAAGAGGTCGTGACAGAGCCTGCCGGCATGCCGTTGTTGACTTCATCCGGCGGCTGATAGCAGCCCGTCAGAAGCAGGCACAGCGCCAGCGCTCCCGCCAGACCAATAATCTTCACGTATCTTTTGTTCATCTTCTGCCTCCCATAATCCCCTCCGGGGCTTCTCCTCCGTTCCGGCGCCTGTTACGGCGCGTTATTCTTTTTCTGTCGGAAACAGCTCCGTAAAGGTGTTATAGTGATCTCCCGTATACCAGACATGTCCGTCATTTGAGTAGATAATCCGGAACTCGTTCCGCCGTCCGCCCTGATAGAAGCAGTCGGCTTCGTAATACTTCCGGCCTTCCACCACCGGCAGTTTCTTTTCGTAATTCCCGAAATAATCCCCGCCGATACTTTTACCGGGCGCTACGTCGCTTACGTAATTATAATAACTGTCCCAGCCCAGCGCCTGCGCGTCCTTTTTCCTGATAAAATTATCCGGCAGTTTTCCGTACTCAAAGAGATAATCCGCGATCCGCTGGGCTTCCTCCAGGGGACCGGGGGTCGCGGCGGGTTCCGGCACAGGCGTCGGCTCCATGGTCACTGCCGGCGCTGCGGTATTCTTTTTACTTTTCGCTGTTTCCAGCGCGTTTGCCGTACAGCCGCCCAGCAGGAAAACCGCCGCAAGCAGCAATACAAGCAGTCTGACTGACGTCTTCCGGTTTTTCATCCTTCGTCCTCTCTGTCCGCCGCTGCAAACCTTCAGCCTGGCAATCCGTCCCTGGTTATTTATGGTACCGTTCTCCCGCGCTGATCTTTTCCGCCCGGTACAGCTGCTCCAGCAGCATCACGCGGGCCAGCTGGTGCGGAAAAGTCATCGGGCTCATGCTCAGTTCCTCATCCGCCCGCGCCAGGACGTTTTTCCCCAGGCCCAGGCTTCCGCCGATAACGAAGACAAACCGGCTGATGCCACCCGTCTTCATCTCGCTGATATGCTTCGCCAGATCCTCTGACGAACGCTGCTTTCCGGCGATGGTCAGTGCGATCACCCGGTCTCCCGGCCGGATCTTTGCCAGAATCGCTTCCCCTTCCTTCGCCTTCAGCTGTTCTTCCAGCGCTTCAGAGGATCCGGAAGCGGGTTCCGGCAGGTCCGGAATCTCGATCTCTTCATATTTCCCGTACCGGCCCAGCCGCTTCAGATACTCATCCGCCATCTGCCGGTACGGTTTTTCCTTCATTTTCCCGACGCAGAGAACAACTGCGCTCACAGCCGGTCCACCCTGGGCAGGCTGTCCCGCTCAATCAGCGTCCAGGCCATGTTCACGCTGCGTTCCTTTTCACCGCTGATCATCCGCAGGAGCTTTTCCGCCACCAGCGCGCCAAAGGCTTCCTTCGGATGGCCCAGGGTTGTCAGCTTCGGATTGGTCATTTCGGCATAAACCGCGTTGTCAAATCCGATAAAGCCCATATCTTCCGGCAGTTTCATTCCCCTGCCCTGGAGAATCGACATCAGCGAGGAGGCGAACACGTCATTGTAGCAGGTCATGCAGTCCGCTTCATGCCGGACCAGCCGGTCCACAAACGCCTTTCCTTCCGGGGTGTTCTGCCAGTTCATACGCTGTTCCGTACCGAACAGCAGCAGCCGCTCATCCGGGATGATGACGCCTTCGTCCCGCATTTCATCCAGGAAACCCTTCAGCCGCTCCTTACCCTGCAGGTCATCCACCTTGAACATGCCGCCCGGCTTCCGGTATCCGCGGCTCAGCACTTCCCGCGCCGCGATCCGGCCTCCGCCGTAGTCATCCATAACCACATGGGGCACATTGACCAGCTCGGGATAATAGGTGTTCATAAACAGCACAGGAATATTCCGCTGCGCCAGGCGGCGGAACAGGTCTTCATTCTCAGGCTGCTTCGCGGTGCGCGCGCCTTCCACAATCAGGCCGTCCACCTGTCCGTCCATCATCCGCTCCAGGATGTTCCGTTCAGTCCGGCTGTCATTGTATGTGGCGCTCAGGTTCATCACCACGCCGTTCTCATTCAGCACGGACTCGATGCCCGATACAATGGAAGGGAAAATGTAGTCCGTAATATAGGTGGTCACCACGCCCACATGGATGGTGCCCTGACGGCGCCTGGGCCCGTGGCGCACATAAGTACCGCTGCCCCGGCGGCGGTCCACCAGCCCGTCCTCCTCCAGCAGGGCAATTGCCTGCCGGATCGTCTGGCGGGATACGTCAAAGCGGAAACGCAGTTCCTCTTCTGTCATCAGTGTCTGTCCGTCACGGAAAACGCCATCTGCGATCTCCTTCCGCAGAATGTCGGCTACCTGTAGATATTTCGGCTGTTCGGCCACAGCAAAACACGTCCTTTCCCCATTATGTTGTTCCTATCATACCAGACAAATCATTCTTTTTCAATATTTCCACGCAAAAAGTACGCACATTTATTTGTATTTTTTGAGAACAAATGCAAAAAAGAACGGCTTCAGCCGTTCAATTTCTTTGTTGGGCAGGTTTTTTACCTCATAAATTCATAGATTCCGATTCCCGCCGCAATGGCCAGGTTAAGCGAATCCACCCTGTCATTGCTCTCAATCCTTACCGCCTGCCCCATGGCCGCGAACTCCTTCGGCAGGCCTCTCCCTTCATTGCCGAACACCAGCGTCCACTGTTCCGGTTTTTCCTTTACGGCCTCCCGCAGCGGAATGGACGCGTCCAGCATAAAAGGATACAGCATCCTGTCCGGAAACGCCTCCCGGTATTCACCGAATGTATTATATACCTTCACCCGGAGCTGGAACAGGCTTCCCATGCTGGCCCGCACAGTCTTCGGATCAAACAGGTCCACACAGGGCCTGACCAGCGCCACGTCCCCGATTCCAAGGCCCAGCGCGGTCCGCAGGATCGTTCCCACATTTCCGCTGTCCCCCGGATTGTGCAGCACAACATGGGGCATACCGGGATCCGGCTCGTCACCGAATTTCTCAAACACCGCCGCGGCGTAACAGTTTTCTTTCCCGCTGATCCGGGCCAGTGCCTTATCCGCTTCCTCCACCCGTACGCCCAGTTTCTCCGCCAGCGCGCGCAGGCGGTCCGTTCCTTCCCGCCCCGCGGCGGAAGAATGCACCAGCAGGCGCCGTACCTTTTCCGGGCGGTGCGTCAGGCATTCCATGGCCGGAAAAATCCCCGGCGCGTAACTGTAATCCAGATCACTCTTATACGCGGTTAACGACGGCATAACTATTGTTCTCCTTCAGTTTCATGCAGGTGTTTCACATTTTCCAGGGAAACCCATGTCCTGCAGCTGTTATTATCAAACTCGAACTCCACCTTGGCCCGTTCCTTCCGGTAATCGATTTCAACCACCCGGCCCCGGCAGCCGCTGAACAAGGAATCTTCCAGCGCCACGCTGTCCCCGATCCGGCAGATTCGCATGGAGCCGACCAGTCCGTCCTTCTCCAGCAGTTTCATGGCAAAGTCCAGATCGGAGCCTTCCAGCTCATACCCGCCGTCCTGCCGGCCCACCCGGCGGATTACACCGTCCATACCGAAAAACATCCGGTAGTCTGTCAGCCGCTCTTCACTGTAAACAAACACATAACCCGGCAGCAGGTCAAACCGGTGTTCCAGGTTTTCGCCTTTTTATCGCTGTTTCCTGATAATCCCCGGAGAAAAAGCCCTCTTCGCGCCGCGGATCTCCATCAGTTTCGCGATGGTTTCACATCGCTGCGTGACGCAGAACAGGCAGTACGCGTAAATAGGCTTCCCCTCCTCACTTTTCAGTATCCGGCATTCCGGATTACGTCAATATCGCTGACTTCATTAAATTCCACCGTCAGCGTCAGGTCCCGCAGCTTCCGCTTGAATTCCCCTTCCAGCGGGCTCATGGCGTTCAGCACCAGGGCAACAATCACCAGGACCGGGATCACGCACTCATAAAACCCGAATCCGCAGGCCAGTCCCATACAGACTGACGCGAACAGTCCCGTTGCCGTCGTCAGCCCGCTCACCATGAAACTATCATCGTCCTTTTCCCTGGATTATCCGTTGTCTCCCCGAAGCGAGAAATCTTCCCTTTCCTTTGTCAGGTAGGGATTGTAATACGGATCCCCGGCCGCGATCATTCCCCGCCACCGGCGCAGGATCCGGTCCGTCTCCCGGAAGAAAAAGCGTTTCTTTTCCCTTGTTTCCACATCCGGTCCGCGGCTCCTGCTTTCAAAATGGGTCAGTTCTGCGTACGGCGTCCAGACAATCAGGTATCCTGCCTGCCGGATCTTCAGGCACAGGTCAATATCATTGAACATCACAGGAAAAGATTCATCCAGCCCGTTCACTTCCTCATAAACCCGCCGGGGAATCATCATGCAGGCGCCTGTGACGGCGCTCACATCCTGGGCGTACCGAAGCCGGCTGTAATAGCCGGTGCTGTCCGCCGGAAGACCCCGGTGCCAGTGCCCGGCAACCAGGCGGATCCCGATGCCGATGCCGGCGTGCTGGACCGTCCCGTCCGGATACAGCAGCTTCGCGCCGGCCGCGCCCACATCCTCCCGCTGCGTATACATCAGCATTTCCTGGAGCCAGTCCGCCGACAGTACTTCCGTATCGTTGTTCAGCAGCAGGATCTGCTCCCCCTTCGCCTCCAGGAAGCCCAGGTTGTTCACCGCGGAATAATTGAACGGGCCTTCCCGGCGGATCACCCGGATCCGGGAATCCTTTTCCAGCTCCCCGTAATACCGGAAGGTTTCCTCCTCCGTGCTGTTGTTCTCAATGATAATAATCTCATAACGCGGATAACTGGTTTTCTCCAGGATGGAGTCCACACACCGCTTCAGGTCCTCCCGGTGATCCTTGTTCGGGATCAGGATGGAGACCAGCGGATCCTTCGTCAGCGGATCCTTTACCCGCCGGACCGCGGGTTCCGGGATCTTCTCCGCGGAAGCGGCTTTCCGGTAATACAGCACACCGGGAATATGCGCGACACAGTCCGCCGCGCCGGCAAGCCTCAGGGTTGCGTTCCACCGTTCCTCCGCGTTCATCCGTTCAAAGCATTCGGCTCCCGCTGCCTTCAGCAGCGAAGCCCGGCAGGCCAGGAACGGCCCCGCGTAATTGCAGCCCCGCAGGGAGTCCGGTCCGTAATCCGGTTTAAACCAGGGAGAAAACAAATCCTTCGGTTTCTCCGCGTAATAGTCTTCATCTGTATACAGCAGATCCGCGCCCCGCGCGAAAACCGCCTTCATGCACTCAAACAGCGCGCCGGGATGCAGGTACGCGTCCGGTTCCATAAACACCACGTAGTCCTCCGGAGCGATCTCCGGCCGGTCCGGTTCTATGCGTACCGTTCCCCGGGTCTGTTCCCGCAGGGATCGCAGCGTATCTTTCCCCGGTTCCCCGGCAGTTCCGTCATTCAGGAAAAGGATGTCAAAACACAGCTCCCGCGGAAATTTCTTCCGGAGCTGCGCTTTTCGCTCCCTGTCTGTCAGCAGTTCCGGTCGGCGCAGTTCCTCCCGGATCCGCGCTTCCTCCCGGACCGCCCGCAGGGTCGCACGAATCCCGAGGGTTCCGCAGCTGCGGACCAGCCGCGCGGCACGCCGAATTCTGCCCCCTGTTCCGCTCATACTTCCTCCGCCCGCCATGCGTCAATGATCTCCGCCAGTTTTTCCGCGCGGATCCCATAGGTATGCTTTTCCAGCACAAAGGCCCGCAGTTCCGCGACCTTTTCCAGCCGTGCCGGTTCATCCTCCAGGTATTGTTTCAGCAGCGCCTCCAGGGATTCCCGGTCCCGGTACACCGGCAGCCTGCCCTCAAAGGTTTCCGCCGCCCCGACCGCATTGTTGGTCAGGACCAGGCAACCTGCCGCCAGCGCGTCAAATACCCGGCTGTTCACCGAACCGGTTTCCCGGGTGGACGCGGTGGCGTCATCCAGCGCTATTTTCGCGCTGTGGTAGATCTTCGGCATATCCCCGTAGGGAACATGTCCCCGGCAGTATGGCGCGAAGGCTTTATTCCCGTTCCAGCCTTCCCCGTATATATGCAGGGTCCAGGGCAGTTCTCCCGGTACCAGCTCGTCCTCTATTTCCCGTTTACCGAAACGGTTGCCCGTAAAGCAGATATCACAGGCGTATTCCGGACTGCTTTCCTCCGCCGGGCCGTTCCGGAACCGGTCCGCGTTTGCCGCGATCGGGAACAGGCCGGCTTTCCGGCCCAGCCGGGTTTCCAGTTCCCGGCAGGCGGTTTCACTGGAAGCCAGCAGGATATCGTACGCCGCGGTTCCCGGGCTCTTTGCCCACCGGTCAAACCAGTTGCGGGCCCAGCCCACCGTCACGAGGCCGGGGGCATCATCCCGGATATGCTGGGGATCATAATCCTCCAGCATGGAAACCAGCACGTCCGTATCCCTTCCGACGCTGTACCAGCCGTCACCCAGCGTTTTCCGGGGCAGGAATTTTGTCTTCCACCCCTTTTCCTCCAGCGCTTTCGCCAGCTCCAGGGCAGTAAAATAATCCCCGGCCACCGCGTTCTCCCCGGCTTCAGTCACCGCAAAAGCCGCCAAGGGATGCCGGTCACCACATGTCTCTTCCTGGACCGGATCGTTCTGTGTCCCGCAGCCGCGGAACCGCAGCCGGTTCAGCGCCTGCCGGATCCGGCAGACCGGGACACCGGCCTTTCTCCCCGCCGGAATCATGCCGCTGATATACCGTTCCAGCGCGCCGGCAGCGGAAAAAGCGCCGTTCACCGCCGGCGGGAAATCCGCCGGGCCGAAGGAAATCCCCTGCAGCCGTTTCCCGCAGGACGCTTTTATCATCAGGCAGCCGCCGGCCGCCCAGGTATACCCGGGTTCCAGCACCAGCCCGAAAGGCTTCAGGAACCGCGCCGTCAGCTTTTCTTTCCGGGGCGTATCCCGCCGGATCAGATTCTCCGCCGCGGCCATATCCACGGTATCATCCCGCAGGAGCCTGTCGATATTGCGGTGGACCTGCCGGGCGCCCAGGACTGCCCGCATCAGGCACACAAACCAGTCCCGCCCCCTGAAGTACATGCCTTCCGCCAGGCGGCCGCTCCGGGGATCACAGCGCTTGGCATGTACCTTGACAACCAGGCTGTATCCGTCCAGGTCCCGTCCGCGGAGCACGTCAAGAAACGGGTATACGTCAAACCCGCGGTTCGGGTATTCCCTTACTTCCGCGTCCGCCCTGAACCGCCGGATGCCGTTTCGGACCGTCTCCGCGTTTTCCCCCTCCGTGGTGGTCACCACCAGGTCAAAGGAATAGGTGCGCAGGTTCTTCAGGTACTCCTGCATCTCCTCCAGGGCTTCCGGATAGTGGATGTGCGCGATCACCAGCAGCCGGGCATCCCGGTTCCTTTTCCGTTCCCGGCAAAAGACCGCCTCAAAAAAAACACGCAGCAGCGCCCGCGGAAACCGGTACGCGTGATAGTGGTTCTCCGCGTATCCCGGATACAGCGGGTAATGCTGCCGCTTTCCGTATACCAGCCAGTGTCCCAGCGGACAGATGTCCGCCCGGCGCACGTCCTCGTTTGCCGCCAGGTATCCTTCCTGCCGGAAAATCCGGGACGGATCATGCTCCCGCCATCCGCCGCGATAGTAATGCTCCGCGGCATCCGTCCCCGCCGGCAGTCCGGCCTGTTCCCGGTACCATTTTTCATCAAAAAAACGGGAATGACGCAGCAGAAAAAGCGTCAGCTTTTCCTTTGCCTGCTGCTTCATCCCCGGCATGGCTGTCAATCCTCCGTTACAAACTCAATACTCCGGAACCGTTATTCCTGCTCATACGCTTCCAGCACTTCATCCACGGTGCCCTGCATCCGGCATTCCCCGTGATCCAGCCACATGGCTTTCCGGCAGACCTTCCTCACCGCTTCCGAAGAGTGGGAAACAAACAGCAGGGTGGTTCCGCCGTCCAGCATATCCTGCATCCGGTTTTCGCATTTCTGCTGGAATTTCCGGTCCCCGGTGGACAGTACCTCATCAGCGATCAGGATATCCGCCCGGGAAGAAGTAGCCACCGCGAAGCCCAGCCGGGCCCGCATGCCGGAGGAGTAATTCTTTACCGGCACATCCAGGAACTTTTCCAGCTCGGAAAACGCCACAATATCGTCAAAATGGTCCCGGACCTGCT
>JAEEGL013123638.1_pt1 | contig 16033 bp, 9 predicted proteins | sample 9134231 | NCBI WGS metagenome assembly JAEEGL01 (sample SAMN16246548, study PRJNA631951) | gut metagenome | biome: gut microbiome; feature: rumen; material: fiber-attached | host: Bos | place: Iran: Karaj | collected 2018-10 | reverse complement strand
CAGGCAACCTGAAGGTCTATGTGCCTCTGAGGATAAGCCGCGGGGGCTGGAACCTGGGTTTCATCCCTCAAGTCAGGGACACTTACTCCAACAACATATATGACACAGGACGCGCCTCCTTCATCGCTCCCCAGGGAGCCGATTCTTCAGACATCCTGGTCTTCCAAGGGAAGGAAGAAGCCGGATCGTTCTACTATCACAGGCTGGACGCATCCCTAAGGGGTTACTACATACTTAACCAGTACCACAGTTCCGTTTATCCCAAACTGGGAATAGGAGCCGAAATCGGAGCCTCAACCAGGATAGGCCTGTCCGAACTGTACAGCCCCAATGTCTACGCAATGGTTTACGGCTACCTTCCTGGGCTTGTTCCCGAGCAGGGCCTGAGGCTGAGCGTCCTGGCCCAGAAACACATTGAAAGCGGATATTTGTTCAGCGAGAACGCCGTCAACTGCCTGCCCAGGGGATTCAATTCAGATCCTGGTTTCTCCAGACTGTTCGCAAAATACAGCAACCAGGTGTCAATTTCGGCGGACTACGGCATAGCATTCGCCCCGGTGGACTGGTCGTTCCTGAGCCCCCTGGCATACGTCCGCAACTTCCTGCTGACCCCTAATTTCGACTTCAGCCTGTATGCCAATCCTGGCGACAGAATCGCGCTTTGCAGCGCCGGAACGGAGTTCAGCGCCGTACTCGGCAACTTCCTCTGGCTGCCTTACCAGACCAGGATAGGCGTCAGCTATTCATATAATTTCGGGCCTTCGTTCCCGAAGGTATCATCGGACTATTCCATCGGAAGACACTGCTTCCAGATGGTTTTCAACATAGATATGCTGTAATGGACAACAAAGCCACATACACCTGCCCCGTCTGCGACGCAAGCAATAACGTAGACATCCATCCCCTTATAAACGTCTCGGCAGACCCTGAACTCAAGGCAAAGGTGATGGACGGATCCCTGTTCGTGTGGGAATGTACCTCCTGCGGCAGGATGAACCTTGCCCGGTACACCACCCTGTACCACGACCCCGACCAGAAACTGCTCATCCTGCTTTCCGACGGAAATCCCGATAACGAACAGGCCTTGGTAAAGGCGTTTTCAGATGCAGGGGAGACCGAAGGTTACACCGCCCGCCTTGTCAGTGAAACCGGTGCTCTGATAGAGAAAGTGAAGATTTTCGAAGCCGGCCTGGACGACAGGGTGATGGAGATGTGCAAGTATGTCACCTGTATGGAAATGGGATCGGAACAGGCTCTGAAATTCTTCCGCCTGGACGGCGCCGACGGGGACATCACTCTCACCTACCCGCGCTCCGGACAGATGGAGATGGTGAACATAGGCTTCAACGTCTATTCCGACTGCGAGCGCATATTACGCCGAAACCCCCAGATGACTGAGGGTTCGTCGGGTCTTGTAAGGATAGACCAGGATTGGGTGAAAAGTTTCTTCAGATAGACCGTTATAGTTTGCGGGCTCCGTCCGAACTAACCACTTCGTATATCTTGGGCGCGTGCCCGAATCTCTTGGTGAACAGGTCTATGGCCGTCTTCAGGAACTGGTCGTAGAGTTCTTCTTTCACCAGGTTTATGGTGCATCCTCCGAATCCGCCTCCCATCACCCTGGAGCCCGTGACGTCGCACTTGCGGGCAACGCGGTTGAGGAAATCCAGCTCTTCGCAGCTGACTTCGTAAAACCGGCTCAAGGAGAAATGGGTCTGGTACATCAGCTCTCCGACCGTCTCGAAATCCTTCCTCTCAAGGGCGTCGCACAAGTCTAGCACCCTCTGCACCTCGCCTATCACGTGAATGGCGCGCAGGTAGTCCTCTTCCGCTATCTCGGCCTTGACTTCCTCCAGCCAGATGCGCTTGGCGTCGCTCAGCGTCTCGGTGTCGGGATGCCTCTGCTGAATTGCCTCCAGGGCCTTCTCGCAGGATTCGCGGCGCTTGTTGTAGGCCGACGAGGCCAGTTCGTGTTTCACGCAGGTGTCAAGCAGCACCAGCTTGTAGCCTTCGCAGGAGAAGGGGAAATATTGATAATCCAGGGTCTTGCAGTTGAGCCTTATAAGATAGCCGGCCTTTCCAAAGCAGGATGCGAACTGGTCCATTATTCCGCATTTTACACCACAGTAGTTGTGTTCGGTGGCCTGGCCTATCTTGGCCAGCTGGAACAGGTCGAAGCCGTTGCCGTAAATCTGGTTGAGGGCGTATGCGAAGGTGCTCTCCAACGCCGCGGACGAAGAAAGGCCCGCTCCCAGCGGGATGTTCCCGCAGAAGACAGCGCTGAATCCCTCCACCTTGCCTCCGCGCTTGAGGGTCTCCCTGCAGACTCCGAATATGTATTTTGCCCATTGCTGGGAAGGAGCGTCCTTCTCTTCCAGGCCGAACTCTGCATACTCGTTATAATCCATAGAGAAGACTTTGACCTTGTCTGTCCCGTTGGGGGCTATTCCGGCCATTATGCATTTGTCTATGGCTCCCGGAAGCACATATCCGCCGTTGTAGTCGGTATGCTCCCCTATGAGGTTTATCCTGCCGGAAGAAGCATATACGTCGCACTCCTTGCCGAACAGCACCTTGAATTTTTCTCTAATGCTCTTGTCCATCAGTCAGCCAGGTATTTGGTTATTGGATTTAGGTAGAATACGAATTCATAAGTGGTGAACGGAATCTGATACTCGGGTCTAGGCTGCGCTCCCCAACTGTTGACGCCTCCCACACCCATCTGAATCTTGTCTATGCTTACGTTCACTGTGGAAGTCTTAGGTATGGAGGAGGTGTGTCCGTTGGCCTTCCTGGCTCCTTCGTCCAGGGATTCCTGGGTGTAGTGAAGGGCGGACATCTCGAATCCGGCCTCGGAACTGATGCGCAGGCCCCTGCCGCTGTTGTCAAGCATATTCCACCAGCGGATGTCTGTCCTGTTGCCGTTCTCCTGGGGACGGATGTACGCGTAAGACTGTTCGTCCACCGTCTGGTTGTATATTCCAAGCTGGGTATAGTCGTTCCTGTCTATGTAGTTCTCTATGGGGCCGCGGCCGTAATAGGCCACTTTCTGGAAGGACTCCGGCATTGTCATACGCATTCCGAATCGGAACATATTTGAGACTTGCCCGGTTCCCTGTGGCGCCATCCTCTGGACTACCTTCACACAGCCTTCCCTGTCTATCTGGTAGCTGAGGGTCAGGATGGCAAAGTCGGACACATCGTACACGCACTCCACTTTGGCGACACCGTCCTCTACGCGCCTTGTTACGCCTGAAGAGCGCATGATGATGAGAGGATCCTTCCAGACGGAATACCTTCTCTGAAGGTTTGCGCCGTAGTCGTTGTCTATAGGGGCTCTCCAGAAATTGGGTTTGAGAGCAGTTCCCGGGGCGATCATTTCCACTCCGTTGGCACAGAACCTTTCCATAAAGCCGTTGACCATACTGAACTCAACCGTGAAATTATCTCCCTTGACCGCTATGCTCAGGTCATCGATATTCTCACTTATCACAGGGTCTGAAGACAGGACGGGCTTCTGCGAATCAAAACTGTTCTGGAACTTGTACTCGCTCAGACAGAACTGCTGCTTTGCGGCCACGAAGCCTGCAGGCAGAAGGCCGTCGTTCTCCTTCAGTTCATATCTCACGTTCAGGAGCAGTTCGCCTTCGGGATTCTTGTAATCAATCTGGAATGGTATCCTGGCTCTCTGGCCAGGGCCTGCATCCAGATATTCCACCATGCCGGTCTTCACGGCCTTGCCGTTGTCCAGCAGTTCCCAGCAGAGACGGTATCCTGAGAGATCCTTGAAGAAGTTCTCGTTATAAACCCCCAGGAAGCCGCTTGCATAGTCGTCCAGGTCGGTCCAGATGTTCTGATAGTAGAGTCCGACCTCGTACATATGGGGATTAGGAACCCTGTCCGGGCTGATAAGTCCGTTGTCGCAGAAGTTCTGGTCGCTGGGGTCGTAGTCGTTAAAGTCTCCGCCGTAGGCGTAGAACTCCTTACCGTCCTTGTCTTTCCACCTGAGCGACTGATCCACGAAGTCCCAGATGAAACCTCCCTGCAGCTTGGGATACTGGCGGATAAGATCCCAGTACTCCTTGAACGCTCCAACTGAATTGCCCATTGCGTGCGCATACTCGCACATTATGTACGGCTTTAGTTTGGTGGGATCCTTGGCGTATCTTTCCACTGCGCTGTAGTCGGGATACATAGGGCATTCAATGTCTGTCTGAGGGGTTCCCAGTGCCCTTTCGTACTGTACGGGACGGGAAGGATCGGCCAGCTTTATCCAGTTGTAAGCCTGGACGAAGTTGTCTCCGTGGCCGGCCTCGTTGCCCATCGACCATACTATGATTGAGGGGTGATTGAAATTGCTCTGGACGTTGCGCTGGTTGCGCTGCATATGGGCCAGGGCGTAGTCCGGCCTTATTGCCAGCGTACGCTCGCCATAGCCCATTCCGTGGGATTCCACGTTGGCCTCGGCCACCATATAGATGCCGTACTGGTCGCAGAGGTCGTACAGGTAGTTGTCGTCAGGATAGTGGCTGGTACGGATGGCGTTGACGTTGAACTGCTTCATTATGCGGATGTCCTGAAGCATACGCTCGTGCGAGACAACGTACCCTCCGTCCGGATCCAGCTCGTGACGGTCAACTCCCTTTATGAGGACTGGCTGTCCGTTCACGAGAAGCTGGGAGTTGACTATCTCCACCTTGCGGAAACCTACCTTCAGGGGGATGACTTCAGAGCCACAGTATGCCCTGAGGGTATACAGGTAAGGCGTCTCAGCCGTCCATTTGTTCACGCCGAATACATTCAGGGATGCTGTCAGGTTGGAGCCTGTTCCTGAAACGTTCTGGCGGGCCACTACGTTCTGGTCTGCATCAAGCAGCTCCAGAGTCACTGGCTGGTGTCCCTTGCGGTGAATCTGTACGTTCAGGGTTCCGTTCACAAATTCTGCATCAAGGTCGGGAGTAATCTTGATGTCTTCTATCCTGTTCTTGTTCCTGGCGTAGAAATAACTGTCGCGGGCTATACCGCACAGACGCCAGAAATCCTGGTCTTCTAGGTAGGTTCCGTCACACCAGCGGAATACCTGGAGAGCGACAAGGTTCTTCTGCCCGGGCTTTATGAATTTTGTGACGTCGAATTCCGCCTCAAGCTTGCTGTCCTCGCTGTAGCCTACGAACTTGCCGTTGACCCAGACATATACGTTGGATGTAACTGAACCGAAATGCAGGAATACTTCCTTGTCGTCCCAGTCTGCGGGAATCACGAACTCGTTGCGGTAAGTTCCCACGTGATTGTTCTCAACTGGCACCTCAGGCGGTCTGGTGGTGAAATTTCCACTCCAGGCATAGCCTATGTTCAAATATACCGGATCTCCGTACCCGTTCAGTTCCCATATTCCCGGAACAGGCATATAGTCCCAGAAGGAATCGTCGTAATCCTCTTTCCAGAAATTCACTGTAAGGCGGGTATTTGCATCCTTTGACCACAGGAATCTCCATTTGCCGTGTACCGACAGGAAATTGCTGGAATGTTCCGGAACGGCTTCCTGGGCTTCCTGAAGGTTTGCGTACGCGAAATAACGGGTATGCATAGGAGCCCTGTTGACTTCATTTATCTTGGGATCCTGCCACTCTTTGAATGTCTGGGAATAGGAAAAGATGCTCAACGAAAAGAGAGCAACTGCTAAGGCGAGTCTTCTCATATGGGACGGTTGGTTATTAGTTGTGCTAATATAGTCAAAATTTCAGACTTATGGCAACAGGGAGATGGTCGCTTACTCCGCCGGCGTAGCGCGGGCCGGAATAGGTCCGGAAGGGCTTCAGGCCTGAATGGGCGCCGTCCCTGACAAGCAGGAAAGGCGCCTGGAGCACCTTGAAGCCCTCCGCCTTGAACCGGCCCGCCACAAAGGCGTTGTCTATGAGCTGCCACTGCCCGTCAAAGCGGATGCTTCCGTCGGGACAGCTTTCTCCCAGGTTGCGGAAACGGGTTTCCAGAATGTCGAAAACGTCGGATCGGGAGTCTTCGTTGAAATCTCCCACGGCCAGCTGCCTGCTCCAGCCTTGCGCGTCAAGGGAGTCGGAAATATGGAGCAGACAATCCATTGCGGCATCCCTGCGGTCCTGAGTCTGCCCACCCCCGTACTTGGAAGGATGGTGGTTAACCGTCAGCGCAAGGCTGTCTCCTGCCTCCGTGATGAACTGACACAGCAGGATGTCCCTTGTAGCGAGCCCCGGGACGGGAACCGCCGCAGAATGAACCAGCGTAAGTGCGTCCTTCCGATAGATGAGGCCTACATCTATTCCGCGGGGATCGGGTGAATCGTAGTGGACTATCTCGTAGCCCGCCTTGCGCAGCAGTGTCTCTTCCAACAGGGATTTGAGAACCCTGCGGTTCTCTATCTCCGCAAAGGCGGCTACGTGGGCCAGGGGGCGTTCTCCGGCCTCCCAGAACAGCAGTTTTGCAACTACGTTGCATTTCTTGAGGAAACGTTTCTTTGTCCACCTTCGGGCTCCCCGGGAAGAGAACTCCGTGTCCGAATCGCTGAAGGCGGTGTCGGTGTAATCGAAAAAGTTCTCCACGTTCCAGAATACGACCCTGAGGGAATCGGAGGGCGCGGCAAAGACGGGTCGTGCGCCCGCTATCAGGACGCACAACAGAAGTACGAAGTTTTTCATATCCCAAATATGGCATTTAATTGCTAAATTTGTAAAAACAATTCTCTATTATGTCATTGAAATGCGGTATAGTCGGCCTTCCTAACGTCGGCAAATCTACTTTGTTCAACTGCATCAGCTCCGGCAAGGCCCAGAGCGCGAATTTCCCTTTCTGCACCATCGACCCCAACCTGGGATCCACCAACGTACCCGACAAGCGTCTGGACGCGCTGGCAGAACTGTGCAACCCCAAGAGGGTTATTCCGGCCACCGTTGACATAGTTGACATAGCGGGTCTTGTGAAGGGCGCCAGCAAGGGGGAGGGCCTGGGCAACCAGTTCCTGGCCAACATCCGCGAGACCGACGCCATACTGCACGTGCTGCGCTGCTTCGACGACGACAACATAGTCCACGTCGACGGCACCGTAGACCCCGTCCGCGACAAGGAAGTGGTGGATATGGAACTGCAGATAAAGGACCTTGAGACAGTGGAGAACCGCATCGGCAAGGCCGAGAAGGCCGGCAACGCGGGCAACAAGGAAGAGAAAAAGCTCTACGGTCTGCTGTGCCGCTACCGCGAAGCCCTGCAACAGGGCAAATCGTGCCGTACAGTGGCCTTGAACGACCCGGAGGAGGAATCCCTCGCCCACGACCTCTTCCTGCTCACAAACAAGCCTGTAATGTACATTTGCAACGTAGACGACGCTTCCGCCGCTGCAGGAAACAAGTACGTAGACGCAGTGCGCGAGGCCGTCCGTGACGAGAACGCCGAAATCCTGGTGATTGCCGCCCGCACCGAAGCCGAGATTGCCGAAATCGACACTTTCGAAGACAGGCAGATGTTCCTTGACGAACTGGGTCTCCAGGAGTCAGGCGTAGTGCGCCTTATCCAGGGCGCTTACAAGCTGCTCGGACTCCAGACCTTCTTCACCGCCGGAGCCGACGAGTGCCGCGCCTGGACAATCCGCAAAGGCGACAAGGCTCCCAAGGCCGCAGGCGTCATCCATTCCGATTTCGAGAGGGGATTCATCAGGGCCGAAGTCATCAAGTACGAAGACTTCATCACCTATAAAACAGAAGCGGCCGTACGTTCTGCCGGCCGCCTCGCAACTGAGGGAAAAGATTATGTGGTACAGGACGGTGACATAATGCACTTCCTGTTCAACGTCTGATCCTAGAAGAACCTTGCCCTGTTGTCCTTGTAGTTGGTAGCTTCTTCCATTACAGGGATTATCATCTGGGCGTTGTACTGATTCATCTGCATCTTCAGGTTAGCCGCGTCGTCTTCTGTGTAGAAGGCGCCAGTGTCACGGCTTGTAACCTCGAATACGTATACTCCGATGGTTCCTGCTACAGGACCGCAGATCTTGTGCTCGGGGGCGGCCGCGATGGCGCCTAAGAACTTGGGATCGAGATTCTGGCTGGAGAGGGATGAGAAGGATACGTCGGTAGAAGTGCTTACAGAAGTGTTGAGCTTCTCAGCCACCTCCTCGATGGTATTGAGTCCCTGGATCTGCTTTGCGGTCTCGTCTGTCATCTTCACTGCGAGCTTCTCGAGATACAGGGCGTCGCGGATGTCGCTTACAACCTCCTGGATAGGAGCGATTCCTTCTTTGTGGATGTCCTTGAGGGCAACTACGAAGAAGTAGTTGTTGTTAACAGTTATGATGTTGGAAACTGCGTTCTTCTTGGCGTCGAAAATCCACCTGGTAACTTCCTTGGCGTTGTCGATGGATCCGTAAACAGCGTTGCCTTCTTTCACATTGCTCAGAGGATGAGCGTAAACACCCATCGTATCTACGGCAGCCCTGAAGTTCTCGTATCCGCCAGCTGCGATGTTGGCGAATTTGTTGGCCTTTGAATAGAAGTCATTGAAGGTCTCCCTGCTGGCAACTGCGTCCTTCTGGAGGATGGCTACCTGCTTCATAAGCATAGGACGGGTCTTCTCTGTAACTACTACTACGTGGGTTCCGTAGATTGAGCTGATGACGAACGGCTCGTTGACCTTTGCGTCAAGAACTGACTCCATTCCCTGGATCATATAGTTCTGGGTCATCCAGCCGATTGCGCCGAATTCTCCGTTGTCCATTGAGCCCTGGTCAACTGAATACTGGGCTGCGAGGTCTGAGAACGCTACACCGCCTTTCTTGAGAACCTGTACGAGGCTGTCGGCTGTTGCCTGGGCATTCTCGTCCTGGAGAAGGATGTGCTTAACGTAAACGGAGTCTGACCTGGGAGAAGCCTCCATAACCTTTGCTACGTAGAATGAGTCTCCTTCGCGGATAACCGGAGAAACGGTACCTGCTACAGAAGCGTTGTCAAAGGCAAACTGGTCTATCTGGGTGGACAGAGTTGCAAGCTCACCCGGCTTGTACCAGTAGTTGGAAAGAGCCCTGTCGGAATTCCTGGTAAGGAAGTTCCTCATATTGTCGGTGGTGCTGAACTCTTCGTACAGGCCGTTTACGGTCTCCAGGGCGGCGTTGATGTCGGCCTCTGAAGGAACAACTTCGTAAACTACGTACTCGATGTCCCTGCTGGCGTCCTGCTTGTAGAATTTCTTGTGGGCGTTATAGTACTCCTTGGCCTCTTCGGGGGTTACGACTATGGTGGTGTCGTTGTCGAAACCGAAAGGAACCATCACGAAGTCTACGTTTGCAGTAGTGTTGTTGTCCTCGATTGCCCTGCGGAGCATCAGAGGGCTCTGGATGTCGCTGTTGTTGAACAGGGCGGCATACTTGTTATAGAACTGCTGGGTGTAAACTGTATTCTGGACATAGTCCCAAAGTGCCTGGTACTGTCCGGTCTGGTCGTCAGGAATGGACCTTACGAACTCCACTACGTTCTGAGGATCGAAATTGCCGTTAGCGTCAACGAACAGCTGTGATATTACCTGTGAAGGATTGTCTCCGGTGGTGAGGTTTACCATTTCCTGCTCTCCCACTACCAATCCTGCGTCTTTTGCGCTCTTGATGAAAAGATACTTGTCAACAAGGTTCTGCCAGGCAGCGTCCCTGATGGAGGCCTGAGCCTCTTCGCTCTGGGCACTGGTGCCGGTGAGCATTTCGTTGATGGTGGAGAACTTCTCCACTTCATCCACGAAGTCTGTATAAGCTATGGACTTGCCGTTGATTTTACCTACGTCATATTTTGAGGACATCGTCTGCATTGCAGACTGGAGTGTGCCCGGGTCTATGATGAATGACAAGAGGGCCAGTGCGATGATAATGGAAATCGCAAGGCCGAAACGAACGCGAATTTTTTCAAGAACCGCCATTTTATTATATTACTTTAATTATTTTTCAATATTGGGGTGCGAAGATAACAATTTTCCAGAAAAACTACATCATTTTTTGATAAAAGGACCTATAAAATTCACAGAATCAATGATTACGGCCGTCGTATCCTGCACAACTACGGAATAACTGTTGAACGGCCTGAGGAGAACCGCATCGTGGGCGTTCTCGTCAGACTGCATTCCGTATCCCTGCATGAAACCGTCGCGGGAATACATCCGGATGTATGAATCCGTATATATTTTTCCTGCAAAACGGTCCCAGTACAGAGTGTCCGTCTCCATTGTCTCCTGCTGTATGACATTCTGGATCACGACCCCGCCCGTGACTTCCCACAACTCACCGTTTGTGGACTTGTATGTATAATGGGAAGCCTTTTCCGAGACGATGGTGGTTTCCAGAAGGCCCTCTGAATTGTATCCGTAAAGGGCGAATCCCTTGGGGAAGACCTCTATGGATACGGTGTCCTTCTCGTACCTTTCAAGCAGCGGAGCCTCCATTCGCATCTTGAGCCGCCCGTTCTCAGTCTGCACCGCAAACACGCTGTCCACGGTCTGACGGGGCGTTTCCTCAAGGTTCAGAGTCTCTGCCTGCTTGAGTTTTCCTGAACACGAAAACAAGACAGTAGCAACCACGAGAGTGATTGCTACTAGTCCTGCTGTATTTTTGAATTTCTTCAAGACACCTTTTTACTTCTGGGTCCTTACGGTTGTGGTAGCCCTGAGGCCGTTGCAAGATACCGTGTAGGACTGTCCGTCACGAACGTCGTACATGAATGCGTCGGCTGTTGCAGGGAAGTACCTTGAGAACTGGGCTATCATCCTGTTGGCCTCGTCGGCGAGTTCAGGATCTGCTGCCCTTGCCTTCTGCAGGTAGTCTACTGCTACCCAGAACGGAGCGGCTCTTTCGAGCTCGTTTCCACCGCACCTGAGGTTGCCCCAGATTGTACCGAGAAGCATGTTGGCCTTTCCGGCGAGACCGGGATCCATGTCGATGGCCTTCCTGGCTGCCTCAGCTGCCCTTCCGCTCTGTCCGTTCTTGTAGCTGAATGCTGCAAGCTCGTAGTAGTATCCTGCGTCGGTGATTGTGTCTGAATCAGGGGACTCGATAGCCTCAGTCAGGTACTTGATGGCGTCTGCTGCGTTGCCTCTTACAGAGTTGAGCCTATACAGGAAGTAAGCAGATGTATAGGAAGGATCCAGGTTGTACATTGCGGTGACAGCCTTCAGGTAGAGGTCGTTGTCCTGGCATCCCTCGGTGTTGCTCATAATCCTGGCGATATTGGTTACAAGTGCAAGATTGTTAGGATCTGCGTTGAACCTGGGAGTGTAGAGCTCGAGGAGGTTGTCGCAAGAAGCAACCCTACTGGTGAGGAATACGTTCTCTATGTCGTTCTTAACCTGTGCCTTCTCGGATTTCTCCTCGTCGGTCTTGGCATCGATGTTCTCGAGGAGAGCAACATTGTCATTATATGCGTCGATCACCTTTTCTGTCTGGAGTCCGTTGGCCCTGAAGAGCTCGATGGCGGAATTCATATGGAAGAGGAGGATCTTGGGATCTACCTTGGCCGCATTGGCTGCAATGATCTTGGAATATGTGTCATACAGTCTCTTGGGATCGTCCTTGACATAGTTGGACATATCGATTCCCTTGTTGTTCATAGCTGTTACGGCATATGAAGGATAATACTGCGCCCTGAGGTCGTGGAGGGTAAGCAGGGTATCTACGAGACCTTTCTTCTGCTCGGCAGGAATGTCGCGCTTTGCGAGAAGCTGCCTGACAAGGGTAGTTCCGTGGAGGATCAGGTTCTGGCTTGCCGTAGGAGGGCAAAGCTTGTACGCCATTCTCCAGTTAGGAGTTGCGTCGTCGTAGTTCCTCTGCCTGTAATAATCCTGATAGTAAGAAAGATACTTGATGCACTCTGCGCTGTCAGCGCCGTACTTTCCTTGGGCGGCTGCAGGGATTGCGCCCATAAGCAGCATTGCCAAGCCTGCGATAGCGATTACAATTCGTTTCATATTCTGATTCAATTAGTTTCGTTATTAATTATACCTGTTTTTCTGGAACCATATGTCATAGGTGTTTATGCCTATGCTGAAGTTTATGTAGTTCTCTTTTACCGTATTATCAATATTTATGCCTTTTTTGCCAAACTCCACTCCGAAGGTGAGTCCGTTGGACAGTCTGAACACCGGCAGAGTGACTCCGAGAGAGATTCCCATTGTCTCCTGCTGGACGTTATTAAATGCAAAATACGACTTTTTCCACAAAAATCCAGCCCTGTAGGCGAATCTTCTGTAATAATACCTTACGTCGTTGACATTGGGTATATACTCGAAACCAGCGCGGAAGGCCTGCGCCTTTGCTCCGGTGAAGGTGAAATCATTTCCTATGAGGGAGAATCCGGACGCGTTGTCTATGCCGGATTTGCTCCAGTCAGACATTGTATAATCGAACTCAACCCTCCATTTCTGCCCTGACTTGAGGGTGATTCCGACTCCCAGTTCGTTGGCGAACTTAAGAGGATTGTTCCTGAGCGCGAGAGTGTCTGTCCTGAACCTGATGGTGTCTATGGCGGCGCCTCTGGACAGCCTGGTATCGGTGACGAATCCCTTCATGTCTGCATCCAAGGTGTAGGTGGCTCCCACGCCGAGGGTTAGGTCTGATCCCAGGGGCTGCTCGTACTGGATGCCGAACTGACCTGTATCGCCGGAAAGCACCAGGTTGTAGGTGCTCTCAAGGCTGCTGTAGGCTGAGTTGGCAAAAGTTGCAGGATAGTATTCCTTGGATATGTTTCCAAAGTAATGGATCCATTCTGCTCCGAGGGAAAGCCTGTTCCAGAAAGAGACGCCGGCGGCTACGAACAGTTTGTATACGCTGCCCTGGCCGATGGCGGACGAAGTCACGTCCTTTGTCTGGGACACGAGGTCGGGGTCGTCAATGTACATTGAATACTTGTACCCAGTGGTGCTGTAGGGCATAATGCCAACCATCATGGCTGAAGACTTATACAGCGGGAACGATATTGCAATGTCCTTCAGGTTGAAGATGTTGTTACCTGAAAGCCTGTCCCCCTGACGCAGTATGGTATTGCCCTGATACAGGCTGAAATCCATCATGAAGGAAAGGGAATCCCTCGCGGTTACCGCGGCCGGGTTGAGGACGTTCAGATACCTGGTGTTCCTGGATGCGATTCCCACTCCGCCCATAGTCTGGTTGTAAGCGGTTCCGGGATCGAACAGGTCTCCGATTCCGTACATCGAATAAGGCGAGAACCCGCTGTACGCGCCGTCCTGGGCAGAAGCCGACAAAACAGCCGCACACACAAGAATCATTGTTGCCAGTATTCTTTTAATGTATCGGTTTATCATACGATGAATTACAAAGATAGAGTTTTTCAATCGTTTTACAATTTTTTATTTGATCTTATCCAGAATCGCATATGCTTTTTGCATTGAATCTATGCCCCTGGACACCAATTTCAACTTGCCGTCCGTCTGCTTGAAAGACAGGCCGGGCAACTTGGCTGATTTCTCCAGGACACTCTGGAATGTGGAGGACTTGTAGTACTCCGACATAGGATTGCTTACGAAGAATGCAATAAACAGTCCGTTCTTGACAATTAGTTTCTCGAATCCCAGACTTTCTGCAATATTTCTCATCCTGACTATGTGGAAAAGGTTGAGCGCCGGCTCCGGCAATTCTCCGAAACGGTCCTTCATCTGGGCCTGGAAAGCGTCTATGTCCCTTATCTTCTTCATAGAATCCAACTGCTTGTAGATACGCAGCTTTTCGGCCTGAATGTCTATGTAGTCGTCTGGGATATAGGCCTGCAGGTCGGTTTCCACGCTGCATTCCACAATGAAGTCTCCGGATCTTGGCCCCGTCTTGTAGCCTGTCTCCACTCCTAGTTCCTCCATAGCCTCCGAGAGAATCTTCTGGTAAGTCTCGTATCCCATTTCGACTATGTATCCGCTCTGCTCGGCCCCGAGCAGGTTGCCGGCGCCGCGGATGTCCAAATCCTGCATGGCGATGTTGAATCCGCTTCCGAGGTTGGAGAATTCCTCGATGGCCTTGAGCCTGCGCCGCGCCTCGTCGGTGATGCTGATGAGCGGAGGCACTATAAGGTAGCAGAACGCGCGCTTGTTGGAGCGGCCAACGCGCCCGCGAAGCTGGTGCAGGTCGCTCAGGCCTATGTTCTGCGCCTGATTGATGATGATAGTATTGGCGTTGGGGATGTCCAGGCCGTTCTCTATGATGGTGGTGCAGAGGAGCATGTCGTAGTCGCCCCTGATGAAGTCCAGCATCCTGTTTTCAAGCTCCTTGGCCTCCATCTGGCCGTGAGCTACGCATATCTTCATATCGGGCACCAGGCGGTGGAGGATGTCGTAGACGGACTGGAGTTCCTCGACCTTGTTGTGGAGGAAGAATATCTGGCCTCCGCGGTTGAGTTCGTAATTGATGATACTCTTGATCTCGATCTGGTCAAAGAGGATTATCTCCGTCTGGATGGGGATCCTGTTGGGCGGAGGGGTGTTTATGATGGACAGGTCCCTGGCTCCGAGAAGGGAGAACTGCAGCGTGCGCGGGATAGGCGTGGCGGTAAGGGTGAGCGTATCTACCGAAGCCTTTATCTGGCGCAGCTTCTCCTTTGCAGAAACGCCGAACTTCTGCTCCTCGTCAATCACCAGCAGCCCCAGGTCCTTGAACTCGAATCCGGCGCCAAGCATCTTGTGCGTGCCTATTATAATGTCTATCCTGCCGTCGGCGAGCCTCTTCTTGATGTCGGTTATCTCCTTTGTCGTGCGCAGGCGGCTGACGTAGTCCACGGTGCAGGGAAAGTCCTTGAGCCTGTTGGTGAAAGTGTTGTAATGCTGAAGCGCCAGGATCGTGGTAGGCACCAGCACGGCCACCTGCTTGCTGTCGGTAACCGCCTTGAACGCAGCCCTCACCGCAAGTTCCGTCTTGCCGAAGCCTACGTCGCCGCAAACGAGCCTGTCCATAGGGCAGCTGTCCTCCATGTCGCGCTTGATGGCCTCGCACGCAGTCTCCTGGTCGGGAGTATCCTCGAATATGAATGACGATTCCAGCTCTTTCTGAAGGTAGGTGTCAGCGCTGAATGCGAAGCCTTTGGAGGCCTTGCGTTGAGCGTAAAGGCGGATGAGGTCCTTGGCTATGTCCTTCACCTTGGACTTGGCGCCCGCCTTGAGCGCCTGCCAGGCCTTGGAGCCAAGCTTGTTCACGCGCGGGGGCTCTCCCTCTTTTGAGCGATAGCGGGATATCTTGTTCAGGGCGTGCACGGAGACGAAAACGACATCTCCGTCCTTGTATGAAATCTTGACGACTTCCTTGTACCTGCCTTTGTCGTCCTTCATCCTGACGAGACCCCCGAATACGCCCACGCCGTGGTCAATGTGAACCACATAGTCGCCTAAGTTGATGGCGTTGAGGTCGTTGATTGTCAACTGCTCGTTCTTCTCCACCGTGCGGCGCATCTGCACGCGCTGGAAACGGTCGAATATCTCGTGGTCGGAATAGCAGCAGACCTTGTTCTCGTTGTCTACGAATCCGTTGTGGATATTCTTTCCGGATACGAATTCTGGCAGAAGTCCACCGTTCTGGAAAAGGATGGAGCGGAGCCTCTCCAACTGGGACTGCTTCTCGCCATATATGAACACTTTGTATCCGTTTTCAAGACGGGTCCGTATGTCAGCCGTAAGAAGCTCGAAGTTCTTGTTGAACGACGGCTGGGGAGTGATGTCGAAATGTACGTCGGCAGGCTGTGTCCTGGAAACGGGAGAATCTGTATAGATCCTGCTGAACTTATTTAGTCCTTCGTAGAACTCTTTGTGCGAGTACATATCGGAAGAGTCCAGCCACACTACAGTGTCATCAGGGAGTATTTCTGAAAGCAGCCTGCCATCCTGAGCCTCGGCAGAAACGGCATCTGAAATTATATCCACGGAATCTGCGTGCTGCTTGGAAAGCTGGGTGTTGCAGTCGAATATGCTTATGTCCTCTATCTCGTCACCCCAGAAAGAAATTCTGTAAGGATCGTTGAAGGAATATGAAAATATGTCTATAAGTGAT
>JAEEGL010665137.1_pt1 | contig 16033 bp, 15 predicted proteins | sample 9134231 | NCBI WGS metagenome assembly JAEEGL01 (sample SAMN16246548, study PRJNA631951) | gut metagenome | biome: gut microbiome; feature: rumen; material: fiber-attached | host: Bos | place: Iran: Karaj | collected 2018-10 | reverse complement strand
CTTCCGCCCGCCATGATGTCTTCGCCAAGTACCTCGCCGAGAAGTATCCCGAGAGCTACGACCACGCAGTGCCAGAGGAGCTGGTGTATAGCGGGAAGTATGAACTCACGGAAGCCCCCTCCCCGCTCCCCCTTTGGGGGAGTGCTTCGGATGCGGGCAACACTCAGCAAAGTCTTGGCGGAAATGAGGCACTCCCCCATAGGGGGAGCGGGGAGGGGGCTTCTATGGGCAAACTCGTCCTCTCTCCCACGCGAACCTATGCCCCTGTCGTCAGGAAGATGCTCGACGAGATGCGCCCCAGAATACACGGCATGGTGCATTGCACGGGCGGCGCACAGACGAAAATCCTCCATTTCATCGGCGAAAACTGCCGCGTCATCAAGGACAACATGTTCCCCGTGCCGCCGCTATTCAAGATAATCCAAGACTGCAGCGGCACAGACTGGGCAGAGATGTACAAAGTCTTCAACATGGGCCATCGCCTCGAGGTCTATGTCGCTCCCGAAGATGCCGAGAAGGTCATCAGCATCTCGAAGAGTTTCAACATCGACGCACAAGTCGTTGGTCGCATAGAAGAAGGTAAGAAGAGCCTCTTCATCAAGAGCGAGTTCGGGGAGTTTGAATATTGACCCCCAAACCCTCTTTAGGGGGAGTAGTAAAAAGATAAGGTTAAAAAAATGAGAATGGAATACATATTTCTAATTGCCCTCGTCGTCGTCATGTTCTTCGCCTGGCGGCAATTCTATCTCACACACAAGAAAAAGAACAACAAACATAAGCACCATGCCTGAGATAGTACGTTTTTACGGAATCATCATCAAGATGTTCTTCAAGCCCAAGGAACATGAACCAGCACATATTCATGCCCTTTACAACGAGTTTGTCGGGCTGTTTGACATCCAGACCTTTGAAATGACCGAAGGCGACTTACCTCTTCGTGCTCAGCAACTCGTGAAGGAATGGATGGGCGAGCATAAGGATGAACTGCTCAACATGTGGCAAACACAGAAAATCGTTAAGCTACCACCTCTCTAAGCATTAGCTATGATACCTCGAATAAAGTCATTTTGTCCCCTTGAGGACTACCTGTTGAGAGTCGTGTTCGACGACGGGCGCATCGTGACGTATGACTTGAAAGACGACATTCGCACGATTCCCGACTTCCGTGCTTTGGAGACGGAGTGCGGTCTCTTTCAGAATGCGCAGCTCGATGCCAGCCGTACATGTATCTCTTGGAACGACAGAATAGACTTGCCGAGCGACACAATATATGAATACGGGACAGATGAGGACACAGGATGCCTCAGTGTAGCCGAGGCTGAATGACTAATTTAAATATAGGATTAATGGAAAACAATCATCTCTTGGATAAGCTTGACGGGCTTGTGAGCCGCTTCGAGGAGGTCAGTACGCTGATTACCGACCCTGCCGTCATTGCCGACCAGAAGCGATATGTCAAGCTCACCAAGGAATACAAGGACCTCGGGAAGATTGTCGAGGCACGAAAGGAATACATCGGCTGCTTGCAGAATGTGGCCGACGCCAAGGAGATGCTCGCCATCGAGGATGATGCCGAGACGAAGGAAATGCTGCGCGAAGAGCTCTCGGAGAGCGAGAAGCGCATCCCCGAGCTTGAGGAAGAGATAAAGCTTCTGCTTGTGCCCGCCGACCCCGAGGACGACAAGAACATTGTGCTCGAGATACGTGGCGGCACGGGAGGCGACGAGGCGGCACTCTTCGCGGGCGACCTCTTCCGCATGTACTCGAAGTTCTTCGAGATGAAAGGCTGGAAGATGGCTGTCAGCAGTTACAGCGAGGGAGCCGTCGGCGGCTACAAGGAAATCGTCTGTTCCGTGACGGGCGAAGGCGTCTATGGCATCATGAAGTACGAGAGCGGCGTGCATCGCGTCCAGCGCGTCCCAGTCACGGAGACGCAAGGCCGTGTGCATACCTCCGCCGCTACGGTTGCTGTGCTGCCCGAAGCCCAGGAGTTCGATGTGGAAATCAATGAGGGCGCTATCAAGTGGGACACCTTCCGCTCGAGCGGTGCCGGCGGTCAGAACGTCAATAAAGTCGAGTCGGGTGTCCGTGCACGATACATCTGGCGCAATCCCTTCACCAATCAGGATGAGGAAATCCTGGTGGAGTGTACCGAGACGCGCGACCAGCCGAAGAACAAGGAAAGGGCTCTGGCCCGCCTCCGTACCTTCATCTATGATAAGGAACACCAGAAGTACCTCGACGACATCGCGTCAAAGCGCAAGACGATGGTCTCGACGGGCGACCGCTCGGCAAAGATACGGACGTACAACTACCCGCAAGGCCGCATCACCGACCACCGTATCGGCTACACAATCTATAACCTGCCATCCTTCATGGACGGCAATATACAGGACTGCATCGACCACTTGATCGTGGCAGAGAATGCAGAGAGGCTCAAGGAATCTGAACTATAAAGAAAGAGAAGAGACATGGGATTTTGGAATGATGTAAAGCAAGAATGGACTTGGGCCGGCATAAAGGCCGACTTCAGGGAGCATTGGGCGGACATAGTTGCAATTGTTGTAGCGGGACTGCTTACTCCCGCCGTGCAGGAATGGCTCGGGTGGGAAGAAAACACATGGGCTTTCTTCGGAGTCTGGATAGTGATTGCCGTGGCCACAGGCGTAGTGATAGGCTTAATAAGACGCATCGTAAAGAAACTTAACACATGACAAGACAGGAACTTATAGCAAACATACGAAGGAAGAAGAGCTTCCTTTGCGTCGGCCTCGATACCGACTTGAAGAAGATACCGCAACACTTGCTGCAGGAGGACGACCCGCTATTCGCCTTCAACCGCGCCATCATCGATGCCACCGCGCCTTACTGTGTGGCCTACAAGCCCAACCTTGCCTTCTACGAGGCTTTCGGCGTGAAGGGACTGATGGCATTCGAGAAGACGGTGAAGTACTTGCAAGGGAACTACCCCGACCAGTTCATTATCGCCGACGCGAAACGTGGCGACATCGGCAACACAAGCCAAATGTACGCCCGCACCTTCTTCGGGGAGTACGACGTGGATGCGCTCACCGTGGCCCCCTATATGGGCGAGGACAGCGTGACGCCATTCATAAGCCCCCTCCCCGCTCCCCCTTTGGGGGAGTGCCCAAAGAAGAACCATTGGGTCATCCTTCTCGCTCTGACCAGCAACAAAGGCTCTTTCGATTTTCAACTCACCGAGGACAGGCAGGGCGAGCGTCTCTTCGAAAAAATCATCCGCAAGAGTCAGGAGTGGGGCAACGACGAGAACATGATGTACGTGGTAGGTGCTACGCGCGGCGAGATGTTCCGCGACATCCGCCGGGTTGCCCCGACGTCATTCCTGCTCGTACCCGGCGTAGGCGCCCAGGGCGGCAGTCTCGAAGAGGTTTGCAAGTACGGGATGATAGCCGACTGTGGCCTGCTGGTGAACAGCAGCCGCGCAATCATCTACGCCGACAATACAGAACGCTTTGCGCAGGTTGCTGCTGAGAAGGCCAAAGAGATGGCAGACCAGATGGCACGCCTCCTTAAATAAACGAAAAGACATGGAATTTACAGCACAAATGATAGCAGGGCTGATAGGCGGCACCATCGTGGGCGACCCCGAAGCCAAGGTCAACAACTTCGCCAAGATAGAGGAGGGGAAGCCTGGCTGCATCAGTTTCCTGGCCAACGACAAGTACGAGCAATACATTTACGGAACAGAGAGCAGCGTCGTGCTCGTCAATGAGAACTTCGAACCGAAGCAGGAGATAAAGGCCACGCTCATCAAGGTGGCAAATGCCCGCGAGGCAGTGGCGAAGCTCCTTCAGATATACGAAGGCATGAAGCCCAAGCGTGAAGGCGTCAGCGACCTCGCTTTCATCGACCCCTCCGCGCGGATAGGCGAGAAGTGCTATATCGGGCCGTTCGTCGCCATCGCAGAAGGCGTGGAGATAGGCGACGGCTGCGTCCTGCATCCGCACGTCACGATAGGCAGGAACGCGAAGATTGGCGCCGGCACCGAAATCTACAGCAACGCCGTCGTCTATCACGACTGCCAGGTCGGCAACCGCTGTATCCTGCACGCCGGCTGCGTCATCGGTGCCGACGGCTTTGGCTTCGAGCCGACCGAGACGGGCTATAGGAAGATACCGCAGATAGGCATCGCCATCATCGAGGATGACGTGGAGATAGGCGCCAATACGTGTGTTGACCGCGCCGTGATGGGAGCCACCGTCGTCCACAGCGGCGTGAAGATAGACAACCTTGTGCAGATTGCGCACAACGACGAGATAGGCAGCCACACCGTCATGTCGGCGCAAGTGGGCATCGCAGGCAGCACGAAGGTAGGGGAGTGGTGTATGTTCGGCGGACAGGTCGGCATAGCAGGCCACGCCACTATCGCCAACCGCGTCATGGCAGGCGCTCAGGCCGGCCTCCACAACAGCGTGAAGAAGGAGGGGGCTGCCGTCCAGGGCTCGCCCGCCATCGATGGCCGCAACTTCTGGAAGAGCAGCGCCATCTTCAAGAATCTGCCTGACGTCTGGGCCGAAATGAATCAGATGAGGAAAGACATCAAGATGCTCAAGCAGCAGCTTGAGGACAAAGAATAACCTTAAAGCCTTATAAAGAAAAGAAACATGTTGAAGCAAAATACACTCCAAGACAGCTTCTCCCTCAGCGGAAAAGCTCTCCATACAGGACTCCAGCTGACGGTAACCTTCCTGCCTGCTGTGGCGGGTCACGGCTACAAGATTCAACGGATGGACCTCCCCGGGGAGCCCGTCATAGACGCTGTGGCAGAGAACGTGGTTGATACGCAGAGGGGTACGGTCCTGGGAAAGGGCGATGTGCGTTGCAGCACGGTAGAGCACGCCCTGGCCGCCCTTTATGCCCTGGGCATCGACAACGTGCTGATGCAGGTCGACGGGCCTGAGTTCCCCATCCTCGACGGCAGCGCAGAGCCCTTCGTACGCGAGATACAGCGCGTGGGCATCTGTGAGCAGGACGCACCGAAAGACTACTATTACATCACCAAAAAGATGGAGTTCCGCGACGACAAGACTGGCGCGTGCATCACCTTGCTGCCCGACGACGATTTCTCCATCACGAGCATGATAGCCTTCGACGGCAGGGTGCTCAGCAGCCAGTTTGCCACGCTCGACAGCATGGACAAGTTCGCCACGGAGGTTGCAGCCGCCCGCACCTTCGTCTTTGTTCGCGAGATAGAGCAGCTGCTGTTGGCGGGGCTCATCAAAGGCGGCGACCTGGACAACGCCATCGTTATCTACGAGCGCCAGACCACGCAGGAGAACCTCGACAAACTCTGCAAACTGACGGGCGCCGAGCATCACGACGCCAACGTCCTCGGCTACATCCAGCACAAGCCACTCGTCTGGGACAACGAGCCGGCGCGTCACAAACTGCTCGACATCATAGGCGACATGGCCCTCATCGGCAAGCCCATCAAAGGGCGTATCATCGCAACGCGCCCGGGACACACTATAAATAATATGTTCGCGCGCATGATGCGCAAGGAGATACGCAAGCACGAAGTGCAGGCTCCTAAATACGACCCGAACATGACACCTCTGATGGACGTGGCCGCCATCAGGAAACTGCTGCCTCACCGCTATCCCATGCAGCTCGTCGATAAGGTCATCGACATCAAGGAGAATAGCATCGTGGCCGTCAAGAACGTGACGAGCGACGAGCCATTCTTCCAGGGACACTTCCCCAGCGAACCCGTCATGCCGGGCGTCCTGCTGGTCGAGGCGATGGCACAGACGGGAGGCATCCTCGTCCTGCACGACAAGGAGCACCCCGAGACCTTCAGCACCTACTTCCTGCACATCGACAACGTCAAGTTCAGGCAAAAGGTCGTGCCCGGCGACACCCTGATATTCCGCGTCGAACTCGTCGCACCCCTTCGCCACAGCATCGGCACCATGCAGGGCTACGCCTTCATCGGCGAGAACTGCGTGGCGGAAGCGACCTTCACCGCACAAGTCATCAGCAACAAATAAACGAGGAAACAGCCAATGCAAAGCGTCGCGAAGCCCCTCTCCACACGTCAGGTAGTTTGCAACATCATGTACTTGCAATTGCAACTTCATGTACATGCAATTGCAACATCATGAACTTTCAAGCAATCCCACAGCAAGCGTTGGGTAGAGCGACAGGAGAAACTTGGCAAGGCCAAACGGCACGGCGGGCATCATAAAACAATACATCGTAAATAGTCAAATCAGGCATCGACCTTATTAAAATAGTAAATCGTAAATAGTCAAATCGTAAATAACATGGTAAGTCCCCTGGCATACATTCATCCGGAAGCAGTCATCGGCCAGAACTGCGAGATAGGTCCGTTTTGCTACATCGACAAAGGCGTCGTCATAGGCGACAACAACACCTTCATGAACAGCGTGACGGTGCTTTACGGCGCGCGGATAGGCAGCGGCAATATCTTTTTCCCGGGCGCCGTCATCAGCGCCATCCCGCAGGACCTCAAGTTCCGGGGCGAGGACAGTACGGCAGAAATCGGCAACAACAACAAGATTCGCGAGAACGTCACTATCAACAGAGGCACGGCGGCCAAAGGTCGGACCATCGTCGGCAACGACAACCTCCTGATGGAGGGAGCGCATGTGGCGCACGACGCACTCATTGGGAACGGCGTCATCATCGGCAACAGCACCAAGCTGGCTGGCGAAATCGTCATCGACGACAACGCCATCCTGAGCGCCAACGTGCTGATGCACCAGTTCTGCCGAGTGGGGAGCTACACGATGGTGGGCGGTGGCACGCGTTTCTCGCAGAATGTGCTGCCCTTCAGCCTCGTGGCGCGTGAGCCCGCGGCATTCTGTGGATTGAACACCATCGGCCTTCGGCGCAGAGGCTTCGACCGCGACCTCATCAACAACATACACATGGCCTACCAAATCATCCTGCAAGGCACGGGCAAACTCAATGACCTGCTCTCCCGAGTGGAACAGGAGATACCCATGAGTCCCGAGATAGAGTACATCCTCGACTTCATCAGGGGCAGCGAGCGCGGATTCATCAGGTAAAAGTCCTAAAAGTTAAAGAATCAGAAAGCTTAAAAGTCAAAAAAGTCTTTTCATCTTTTCACCTCTTCACCTTTTTGCTTTTTCACCTGTTCACCTTTTCACTTTTTCATCCTTTTATGAAATGACATTAAAGCTTACACTATTCAGCCAAGAGAAAGAGGACTTCGTACTGGAAATCCTCATCGACAGCGATGCCAAGTTCTCCGAACTGCATCAGCTCATACTCAACGACTGCAACTTCGAAGAGCGCGACAGCCAGTGCTTCCTCATCTGCGACGACGACTGGCGCGTCAGGCAACGTATCCGCCTCCAGGACAACGAGGAGACGGGCTTCGACGAAGACCTCATCCTGATGTCGCGCACCAGTATCGGCGAGTTTCTCGAGGACGAGGGGCAGCGGCTGGCATACGTCTTCGACCCCGCCGGAAAGCGATTCTTCCTCATGGAACTCACGGAGAACGTCTTTGGCCGAACGGAGAAGAAAGCCATCGTGAACCGTCGCCACGGGCAACCCCCCATGCAGGAACTCGTGTCCGCTGCCGACATAGCTGCCGACGACGACGTAAGAGAAGAGATTGACGAGACGTTCTATGGCGACGAGGGTTTCGAGGCAGAGGAGCTCGACATGGAAGGCTACGAGATAGACGAGTAGTCCCGCCGGCCTCCTCCCCCAAAGGGAAGGGCCTGATGTTCAACGTTCAACGGTCAATGTTCAATGAAGCTCTACGTCCTGCTTGGTCCCACGGCAGTCGGCAAGACAGAACTCGCCCTGCAGATCGCCGAGAAGCTGGGGAGCCCCATACTGAACTGCGATAGCCGCCAGATATATCGCGGCATGGAGATTGGCACGGCGGCGCCGACTCCCGAACAGCAGCAGCGCGTCAAGCATTACTTTGTCGGCACCCACGACATCGGGGCGTACTACAGCGCGGCTCAGTACGAGCAGGACGTCCTCTCGCTTGTCCGCGAGCTCAGTAACGAGCACCGCTCGCTCCTGCTTTCAGGGGGAAGCATGATGTACATTGATGCCGTCTGCAATGGCATCGACGACATACCGACGGTGGATGCTGAGGTGCGCGAGACGCTGAGGCGTCGATTGAATAACGGCGAGATAGACGAGATGCGGAGCGAACTGCGCCTGCTCGACCCCGCCTACTATCGCGAGGCCGACACCCGCAACCCGAAGCGCGTCGTCCATGCCCTCGAGGTCTGCTACACATCAGGGCGACCGTACTCCTCCTTCCTGACAAAAGAGCGCAAGCCACGTCCCTTCGACGTCGTCAAGATAGGTCTCAGACGCGAACGCCAGGAGCTCTTCGACCGCATCAATCAGCGTGTCGATGCCATGATGGCTGCAGGAATGCTCGACGAAGTCAGCAGGCTTCGCCCCTTCCGACACGAGAACGCCCTCAATACCGTCGGCTACAAAGAGCTCTTCCGTTACCTCGAAGGAGAATGGGAATTGCCTTTCGCCATCGAGAAGATAAAGAAGAACACGCGCGACTATGCCAAGAAACAAATGACATGGTTCGCTCACGATAACGAGATAAAGTGGTTTCATCCCGATGAGCCTTCAATTATGAAAGTCGTTTTATGAGAACAAAACTAAAGAAGCTATTCTTCGCAGGACCTTGGTACAGGTGTGCGGCCGCTTGGTTCGTCGCCTTCCTTGTCCTCATCATATTGCTTTTCGTTGCCGTCGATTGCAACTTCTGTTACCTCTTCGGGCGTTCGCCGGGCTTCGACGATATAGAAGACCCGGTGGTCAACGAAGCGTCGGAAGTCTATACGTGCGACGACGTGCTGATGGGCCGCTACTTTAACGAGAACCGAACCCCCGTCACGTACGAGGAAATCTCGCCCATCATGATCCGCACCCTCATTGATACCGAGGACGAACGCTTCTACCTGCATCATGGCATCGACGTCGTCGGACTCTTCTCCGCAGCGAGGGATATCGTGCTGGGCCGCGGCAGGGGAGCCAGCACCATTTCGCAGCAGTTGGCCAAGAACATGTTTCGCACTCGCACTCGCTACTCGACGGGACTGCTGGGGCAGATACCTGGCATCAAGATTCTCGTCATGAAGGCGAAGGAGTGGATTGTGGCGATGAAGCTCGAGTGGTTGTTTTCGAAGGAGGAAATCCTGACGATGTACCTCAACACCGTTGACTTCGGCAGCAACGCCTACGGCATAAAGACGGCGGCCCGCACCTACTTCGGCACGACGCCCGATGCGCTGACCTACGAGCAGGCGGCCACACTCGTCGGGCTGCTCAAGGCGACGAGCCTCTACAACCCACGCCTTAACCCGAAGAACAGCTTGCAACGCCGCAACACGGTCCTGCAGTTGGTCTATGACCACGGACACATTTACCTCGACGGCCAAATGGCAACGCCCTCGCAGCTCGACTCGTTGCTCTCCCTGCCCATCGCTATGAAACCACGCGTCACCGAGAGCTATCAGGACGGCATGGCACCTTATTTCCGCGAGGCCCTCAAGAATTACATCGACTACCTCTGCAACCAGGGACTGGTGCCGGGACACGACGCCATCAACAAGCTCGACCTCGACGCCGGCGGCCTCCGCATCTATTGTTCCATCGACTCACGTATGCAAGCGTATGCCGAGGCGGCAGTGCGGAAGCAGATGCAGGTCATCCAGGGCCGCTTCAATGAGCATTGGGGGCAGACGAATCCGTGGCAGAACGCCAACCATCAGGAGATACGCGGCTTTGCGGAAGACATCGCACGGCGCTCGCCCCACGGTCGCTACCTCAGCGCTAAGTTCAAGGAAAACGCCGATTCCATCGATTACTACCTCCGCCAGCCGCATACCGTCCGCCTCTTCAGCTACGGCGGGCCGATAGAGCAAGAGATGAGCACCATCGACTCCGTGCGTTACATGCTCCGCTTCATGCACACGGGCTTCGTCGCCATCGAGCCCGACACCCGCTTCGTACGTGCCTGGGTGGGCGACATCGACTTCCACAGCTGGCAGGTCGATAACGTCAGGGCCGTCCATCAGCCGGGTTCCACGTTCAAACTCTTCGTCTATACCGAGGCGATGAATCAGGGACTGAACCCCACCGACCGCCGTCTCGACTCCTACATCTCCTATACCGACAACATCGGCGGAGGCAAGACGCGCGTCTGGGCTCCGCATAACGCCAACGGCACGTACAGCTACAAGGAGCTGACGCTGAAGACGGCGTTTGCCATGAGCGTCAATACCATCGCCGTCCGCGTCGGCATGGAGTGCGGCGTCCACAACATCGCGCAGACCGCCTATGCCATGGGCATCAAGACGAAGCTCAACGAGACGCGCTCCCTGACACTCGGCAGCAGCGAGGTCAACTTGCTTGAGCTCGTCAACAGCTACTGCACCGTGGCCAACGAGGGACGCTATGCCATGCCGATGCTCGTGGAACGCATCGAGGACCGCGACGGCAACCTTATCTATCAGGCAAAGAGGAAAGAGAAGAAGGCCATCCCATATCGCTCGGCCTACCTCATGCAGAAGATGCTGGAGGGAGGCCTCTCGGGCACGTCCAGCAGCCTTTGGAACTACGTACGCCCCTTCTATGCCGACACCGAGTTTGGCGGCAAGACGGGCACCAGCAACAATCACGCCGACGCCTGGTTCGTGGGTGTGACGCCCAAGCTCGTGGGCGGCGCGTGGGTCGGCGGCGAATACCCCAGCATACACTTCCGCACGGGAGCGCTCGGGCAGGGCAGCAAGACGGCCCTCCCCATCTTCGGCGAGTTCATCAAGAGCGTTCTCTCCGACGAAAGCTTCAGCAAGTATCGCGTCAAGTTCCCGCCAGCAAAGGGCCTCGACCCGCGTCTGTGGACGGGCTCCGGCTATGCCTACACGCAGCCCGACACGACATCCTACGACTACGATTACTCCGACACGTCCGACGAAACTGAGGAGACAGGCAATCCCTTCTCTCTCGAAGAGCAGGAACAACCGGTTGAGCCAGAGGACGATACGGAACCCGTCGAGGAAGAGGAAATGTAGGAAACGCCCGCTCGACGTGAGGGCACAAAAAACGCCACAGCAAGGAAAGGCTCTTCCTTGCTGTGGCGTTTGCTTTTCCCACGTGAAGGAAGTCCGCTTCCTTGCTGTGGCGTTTGCTTTTCCCACGTGAGGGAAACGTTCTTCCCTCACGTGGGATTATCAGTTGCTATGTCTGACTATTTCTTCTTTGTGAGGTCGAGGACGCGGACGGCACGGAACTTCAGGCCGGCGCCATGACCGAGGAAACCGATGTGTCCCGTCTTGTTGAACATGCCGGGATGGTTGTGGTGGTCCACCGTATAGGGATTGTTGTTGCTTCCGTCGGGAGCCACGTTGTGGCCCTTGCAGGCTTCCTTGATGTCGCCATCCACGATGACTTCGCCGTTGACCGTAACGGTGATGTGGTTGCCCTGCACGCGGATTTCCTCCTCGCTCCATTCGCCGAGCGGCTTGTGCTTGATGCGCTTGGCGGGGATTACGCCATAGACGGAGCCGTGCACCTGATACTCGCGCAGACCTGCGTAGATGGGGTCGTCGTGGTCAAGTATCTGCACCTCGCACATGCCCTCGTAGGCAGCATCGACGCCCATCGGGGTGCGGATGCCCACACCGTTGTTGACGCCCGGGCGCAGGAAGCAGAACTCGAAGCGGAAGATGAAGTCGCGGTATTCCTTCTTGGTGTAGAGGTTGCTCTCGTTGCCGTAGTTGGCCGTCACGTTGATGCAGCCGTTGATGGGCACATAGCCCACCTTGTTGCCCACGAAGTTATCGAGGTTCGTGCCGTCGAAGAGGAGCTCGAAGCCTTGTGCCTTTTCCTCGGCGGAGAGAACGTAAGGCTCCACGGGCTTCATCTCGGAGAGCTTCTGGCGGAGCGCATCGACAGCGTAGCCGTCGTCGGCATCGCCCGTAGCCTTGAAGATGTTGATACACTTCTCGAGACTGCTCTTGGCAACGTCGTACTCGATATCCTCGGTCGTCTTCGTGATGATTTCCTTAGCGGCAGTAGCTGCGGTGTAGCCGAGCTCCTTGTCGTCGAGCTGCTTGCTGGCGAGCAGGAAGGCGTTGCGGGTCGGTGCACCGGCGAGCTTCGAAAGGATATTCTTCTTGTCGGCTACGCTCTTGGCCAAAGCAAATGCTTCGCTAAGCTTTGAGGAGCGGCTGTCGAGGTTGCCCTCCTTGCTGTTCACAAGGTTCACATAGCTCATCAATGCCTTTTGGCTACCCTTCTTGGCTGCATCGAGGAGAGGCTTCGCGGCCTTGTAGTTCGTCGATGTTCCGAGGGCTTCGATGGCTGCTACATCGCCTATCTTCTCAAGGGCAGCAACCGAAGCGTCCGTTCCTGTTGCGGCAAGCAAGGGATAGAGGCGCTCCTTGTTGGTTATCTTGTCTGACTTCAGGAAGTTGGATATCTCGACGTACTGCTGGTCGGCAGTGAGCGTCTGCAGGCTGGCCGTTGCGACCTTCTGCCATTTCGATGCAGCTCCGGCATCTTGGCTCAGCAAAGAGCCTAAGGCAATCTTCGCCAGTTCGGGAGTTATAACGCCAGGCAGCGCATCGAGAGCAGCACTTTGATACTCGCCTTTCACGGCGTACTTTAATATATCTTCCACGGCATCCGTATAGTGACGGGCAGAGGCAAGCTTCATGAGAGAAATCTTCTTGTCGCCTGTGGCAGCCTTCAGCGGCTCCAGGATGTTCAGCTTGCCGGGGAAGGAGAGGAGCGCGCGGAATGCCTCTGTGTTGTTTGCGCCGCCCAGTTGGTCGATGAGCACCTTCATGGCGTCGTCGCCACCGATTTTGCCCAAAGCCTCGATGGCAGCCTTAGCGGGCTGGCCACCCTTTGCAACAACCTCGGTCAGCAAAGACTTCTGGCTGGCTATCTTGTTGTCGCCAATCCAGTAGAGGATGTCGCTCTTGGCTTCGTCGCTAAGCGAGTTGAACTTCTTCGTCACGCTGGCAGCCAAGTCGCCCGTGGCAAGGCCGTTGGCTGTGGCAAACTTGAGGGCCTGCATGCGGAGGGCATGGTCCTTGCTCGTGACTGCTTTGGCGATGACTTTGCCTGCACCTGCACCCAGGCTGACCAGCTTGTCGTAAGCCTTGGCGTAAGATGTGGAAGCCTTCGGAGCGACGTAGGTCACGTCCTCTGTCTTCGAGAGCAGACGGAGCTCGTTTTCAAGGAACTGCTTGGCGTCCTTGTCGCTCTGTGCGGCGATGGCTTGCTTGAGGCCTTCGCTTACATTAGCTGCCCAGGCGTCGTTCGTGCCGGCATAGGCAACGGCACCATGTATGGCGTATTCCACCTTGGCATTAACGCGCTCTGCTGCCGGCTTGAGCATGGCGGCAAGCATTGTGATTGTCTTTGGTGCAGCCTGCACAAGGGGTTGCATCTCGTTGTTGAAATCGGCCTGGTTCTGTATGGGCACGAGGGCGAGCACATCCTGCACGATGGTCTCGGGAGCGCGGTTGCGTGCATCCTGTGCAAACGAAGAGATGCTCAGCAAAAGCGCTGCTATAATAATATATAATGTACGTTTCATTGTTTATCTATAATTTAAGAGTTAAGAATTAAGAGTTAAGAATTAAATCGATTTGAATAGAGCTGCGACCATCGCATTAATTCTTAATCCTTCTTTTTTAATTTTTAATTATTTATGTCAGATGAGCTTTGCCCATTCGCCTCTCATTGGCTGGTTGACCAGACGGTTTGCCTCGTCGTCGTTGATGAAGGTCTGCGTCTTCGGGTCAAAGTTGAGCGTGCGGTTGAGTCGCAGAGCGCAGACGCCGATGTTGACGATGGTGGCGCTGTGGTGACCGTTGCTCTCGTTGAGGGCGAACTGACGGCGAGTGCGCACACACTCCAAGTAATCGGTGTTGCGTTCCTCGGGGTCGGGCAGTTCGTTGATGATTTGCTGCACATTGGGTATCGTACACTCGAAGCCCTTGTACACTTTGCCCTTCGGTCCCTCGATGTAGGGCACCTTGCCCTGACTCTCGAAGCCTTCGCCCTCGAGGATAATCTGGCAGCCGTCGGCGTAGGTGTAAGTGATGTTCCTCCAAATGCCTACTGCGTCGGGGTGCTGCTGCGGAGCGTCAATCTCGACCTTGATGGGGAACTCCTCATCCTTGCCGAGGATGTACTGCACGGGGTCGATGTAGTGCTGACCCATGTCGGCCAGGCCGCCGCCATCGTAGTCGAAGTAGCCGCGGAAGGTCTGGTGCGTGCGGTGTATGTTGTAGGGCTTGTAGGGAGCCGGGCCGAGCCAGAGGTCGTAGTCGAGTTCCTTGGGGATGGGCTGCACCTCGAGGTTCTCCTTACCTACCCAGAAGAACTTCCATGCGAAGCCTGTCGCGCCGGAAATCCTGACTTTGAGGGGCCAGCCGAGCAAGCCGCTGTCGACGAGCTTCTTCAGAGGCTTCACCTCCGTGCCGAGCCCATAGAACGTGTCCTTGAAGCGGAACCAGGTGTTCAGGCGGAATATGCGGCCGTTGCGCTTGATGGCTTCTTCCACGCGCTTGCCCTCGCCGATGGTCCTCGTCATAGGTTTCTCGCAGAAGACATCCTTGCCGGCATTGGCTGCGATGACCGACATGAGTCCGTGCCAATGGGGCGGGGTAGCGATGTGTACGATGTCAACATTCGGGTCGTTAATCAGGTCGCGGAAGTCGTGATACGATTTCAAGTCCTCTCCCCAATTCTTTTTAGCGGCGGCAAGAGCCGAATCGAGGTGCTTCTGGTCCACGTCGCAAAGAGCCACGAGACGGCAGTTCTGGTCGCTGACGAAGTGTGAGGCTGAGCGACCGATGCCGCCCACGCCGATCAAGCCTCGTGTCAGTTGGTCGCTGGGAGCGATGAAGTTGTTGTTGCCTCCCATTTTGCCCAAGACTTCGCGGGGCATAATGCTGAAAAGCGCAGCACCTGCCGCACCTCTCGTAATAAAGGAACGTCTGTTCATTTTCATGATTAATATTTTAATTAGTTGTTAATTTCGACCCCAAAATTACTCTTTTTTCACGATACTGCCAAACTTTAGGGGAGAAAACTTAAGACTGAGAGGCAAGAAAGGTGAAATTGTAAATTGTAAATTGTCAAATTGTAAATAAATGTTGTATCTTTGTGGCGAAAAGTGACGCAATATGGAGATGCAAACGAGATTACCGGAGGACTTTGTCCGTTTGATGCGCGAACACTATGGCGATGAAACGGCTGATGCGCTTTGCGAAGCGTTGGCGACGACCGAGCCGGAAGTGTCCGTCCGCCTCAATCCCCGCAAGTTGTCGTCCGACGAACTGCTTGCCTATCGCCCTGGCCTCGAGAGGGTTCCTTGGTGTCCCGATGCTTTCTACCTCAAGGAAAGACCTGCCTTCACCTTCGACCCCTTGCTCCATGCCGGTGCCTATTATGTGCAAGAGGCTTCGTCGATGTATGTAGCCCAGATTCTTAGTGAAGAACTAAGAGTGAAGAGTGAAGAATTACAGTCACCTCAACCGCTTGATTGTAACTCTGATTCTTCACTCTTCACTCTTCACTCTTCACTATCTTCTCTTCACTTCCCTTTGCTTGCCCTCGACCTCTGTGCTGCGCCGGGCGGCAAGAGCACGCTCCTGCAAAGCCTTCTGCCGGAGGGCTCGCTCCTAATATGTAACGAACCGATTGCCAAAAGGTCACAAGTGCTGGCCGAGAACATGCAGAAATGGATGACGGGACAGCCCGCCACGGCTTCGCAAGTCGTTGTGACGCAGAACTATCCCGCGGACTTCGGAGCCCTGACAGGCAAGGTCGATATCCTCCTGACTGATGTCCCCTGCTCCGGCGAAGGCATGTTCCGCAAGGACGAAGACGCCAGGAAGGAGTGGAGCCTCGATAACGTCAGGATGTGTCAGCAGAGGCAACGGAGCATCCTGCAGGACATCTGGCACGTGCTCAAACCCGGCGG
>JAEEGL016508769.1_pt1 | contig 16034 bp, 12 predicted proteins | sample 9134231 | NCBI WGS metagenome assembly JAEEGL01 (sample SAMN16246548, study PRJNA631951) | gut metagenome | biome: gut microbiome; feature: rumen; material: fiber-attached | host: Bos | place: Iran: Karaj | collected 2018-10 | reverse complement strand
GGTTCATACAGAACAGATGCGCGCCCCGCTCTACAAGCGGCTTGCCGCAGGAAGGGCAGCACGCCGGCTTTTCGATAGGCCGTTCATCTGGAGAAGGCTCACCTACGCGGCCAAGGATTTCAGGGATCACATCATTTGAGCGACGGATCCATACCGGCGCGTTGATGGCCACACGCTTCCGCTGTATGTCGCCCCAGTTATTCAGCGTCGCCTTGCGCACGGTGACACCGTAGAAATCTACAGGATCCAGATGCGCAAGCGGGGTCAGCTTGCCGGTCCGCCCCAACTCCCAGGTCACATTCCGCAATACGGTTACATTCTCCTCCGCTTCGAACTTATAAGCAACCGCCCATCTTGGAAACTTGTCGGTAAAGCCCATCTGTTCGCGCAGGGCGAAATCGCCAACCTTTACAACGGCCCCGTCAATCAGCCAGTCCAGCGCGGGGCGCTGCGATTCTATCTCACGTATGCATGAGATAATCTCTTCAGTGCCCGCAGGGCGTCCCAGATATGGACTGACCTGAAAACCCTGCTGCCGGAGGAACTCAAGCATTTCCTCCTGCGAATGATATGGCGGGTCCGTGATCGTTCCAATCTGATAGAAAAAAGCATCCAGATGACGGCTGGCCGTTACGGCAGGATCAAGGTTCCTCAATGCGCCGGCTGCAGCGTTCCTTGCGTTTTTCAGCGGCTCCCTGGCTGTTTTGTTATACTTCTCCAGGGTGCTCAGCCGCATGATGCATTCTCCCTGCACCTCCAGAAAGCCCTGATAGGGGATGCGCAGGGGCACGCTCCGGATGGTCCTTGCCTGTGGCAGGATCGCCTCCCCGACAATGCCGTTGCCCCGCGTGGCAGCCTGTACAAGCTGACCGTTCTCATAGGTCAGGTTGAGCGTCAACCCGTCAAACTTGTACTCAACATAGTAGGGGAGGTCCTTTTGCCCGACCAGCTTTTCCGTGCGTTCGACCCACTGGCGCAGCGCATCAATACTCTGCACCTTGTCCATGGACCAGAGGCGGGTCACATGACGGTGCTGCTGGAAGGAAGGCAGTGTTTCTCCACCGACGCGGTGGGTGGGGGAGTCCGGCAGCACGGTCCCCGTTTCCTTTTCCAGGGAGACGAGCTCATTGTACATCTCATCCCACTGCTTGTCCGAAATCAGCGGATTATCCAGCACATAATAGGCATAGGCCGTCTCATTCAGCCGGTCCACTAGGCTGCGGAGTTTTTCCATCTGCTCCTGCGTCATCTGACCATCCTCACTCTTCAATTTTGACGATAGGCGCGATGGACAGCGCAAATTCCTTCTCGCCATATGTGATAAACTGGATGTTGATACGTGCCGCGGCGCCTGCTCCCGTGATGGACATGACCTTGCCTTCTCCGAATTTCCGGTGCATCACACGGTCACCCGGTTTAAACGCAGGCGCGGGCAGCTCCACCTTCAAGCTTCTGGCAGGGCTCTGGACAAAGCCTTTGGTCACCCCCGGAATGCTGAGCGGCTGCCCCGGACGAGTCATAGATGGCTGATAGGGCGTTCTCCTTTGGCGCGCCGCAGAGGGAGATGCGTGGAACTTTGAATCGACAGCGGCGCTTTCATCCCGAATCAGGCGCTTCGGTATTTCGTCCAGAAACCGTGACGGCTCATTGTGGTTCGGCTGGTTGTAGAACATACGGGTCACCGTTTTGGAGAGGAACAGGCGTTTTCTCGCCCGCGTGATGCCAACATAGCACAGGCGGCGTTCCTCCTGAAGCCGTCCCTCACCCTCTGCCCTGCTGGACGGAAAGATTCCCTCTTCCATCGCGGTGATGAACACATTGTTGAATTCCAGGCCCTTTGACGAATGCAGCGTCATCAGGTTCAGTATGCCGCTGCCCTCCTGCATTGAATCAATCTCGCTGACCAGCGCTATATTTTCAAGCCAATCTTCAAGCTTTGCTCCCGGATTGTCCCTGGCGTACAACGTCACCGCGCTGACAAGCTCGTGGATATTATCGATTCTGTTCTGTGCTTCTTCACTGTCCTGCTTCTGATACTGCTCTTCCAGCCCAGTCAGCTCGATTAGCTTTGGTACGAATTCCACTAAAGGCAATGTCTCCTTCAGTGCCATCAGCATGGTCATCAGTTGGAAAAAATCACTGACACATTTTCTCGGTCTTGAAGAGAGCGTATCGGGAAGGTCACTGAGGGAAGAAAACAGCGGCATCTCACAGTCGCGCGCATACCGCTGCAGCTCCTGCACCGTGCTGTCACCGATGGCTCTTTTGGGCACATTGATGATTCGCACAAGTGACAGGTCATCCGAGGGGTTGCACAGAACGCGCAAATAACTCACAATATCGCGGATTTCCTTTCGCTCATAGAAGCGCATGCCACCATAGATACGGTAAGGGATGCCTTTGTGATTGAGCATTTCTTCCAGCGACCGGCTGAGTGAGTTGTTTCTGTACAGCACAGCCATGTCTGAGTAGCTCTCACCGGCGGCATGCAGTGTCAGTATCTTGCTGACAACCCAGGCCGCCTCCGCTCGCTCATCGGTCGCTGTGAACAGGCAGATCGGTTCTCCCGGTTCATCCTCGGTCCACAGTTCTTTTTCCTTTCGCTCCTCATTAAAAGCGATCACCTGATTCGCGGCATCAAGGATGTTTGCAGTGGAGCGGTAGTTCTGCTCCAGCTTGATGACTGTCGCGTCCGGATAATCCTTCTCAAAATCCAGAATATTGCGGATATCTGCGCCACGCCAGCCATAAATAGACTGGTCATCGTCGCCAACCACGCAGAGGTTCCGGCTTGTCGCTGTCAGAAGTTTCACGAGCATATACTGAGCATAGTTCGTGTCCTGATACTCATCCACCATAACATAATGAAACCTCTGGCGATAGCTATCCAGCACAGGCGGATGCTCGGCCATCAGTTCAAGCGTTTTGAGCAGCAGATCATCAAAATCCAGCGCATTCAGCTCACGCAGTCGCTTTTCGTAGGCAGAATAAACCTCATGAATCTGCTGGGAGCGCCTGTCTCTGGGGGATTTGCTGAACCATTCATCAGGGGAAAGCAGCTTGTTTTTCGCATCAGAAAACTTTGCCAGCAATTCCTTCACCGGCAGATACTTCTCGTCAATGTTCAGCAGTTTCAGCAGCTCCTTGAGCAGGCGCGCCTGGTCATCATCATCATAGATTGCAAAAGAACGGGTATAGCCGAGCTTTTCTATGTCGCGGCGCAGTATGCGCGCACAGGCTGAATGGAAGGTGGAAATCCACGCCTCATCAGCTGCCGGACCGGCCAGCTGAATAATTCTCTCCTTCATCTCTTTGGCAGCCTTGTTTGTGAAAGTGAGGCACAGCAGCTGCCACGCAGGTACACCGTGATCGATCAGATTTGCTGCCCGTGCGGTCAGGGCTCTTGTCTTTCCGCTGCCGGCGCCGGCCAGGATCAGCAGCGGGCCTTCAAGGGTTTCCGCAGCTAACCGCTGCTCTGGGTTCAGAAAACTCAAATCCATGTAAAAAACCTCAAGCTTTCATCAAAGCTGCTTCGTGAAGAGTAAACCTTTACGCGTATCATTATATCACATCTTATTTCATTTCGCTATAGCGCCGTCAGAAAAGCGGCTTTGAAATCAGAATCAAAAAAGTGACTAAAAACAAAAAAATGCAAACTTATGGGAATAAAACAGCTTTTGCTTTCGTTATATGGTTGAATGGGTCAAAAGGAGCCTTCCATGAATGAGGGACAGGCATGACGCATGTATAAAGAGACCTTTGCAGTCATTTGCTCAGAGCCGCTGCGCTGAGCTTATACAGAGCGGCTCTGAGGGGGTGAACAAGGTTGTCGAATCTGAAACGGGCAGATGACGCTGCCGGACAGCGCACCATCGAAACGGAAGCTGTCTCTTCCGTCTCGCAGGATGTCGGTCAGTCAGCCTTGTCATTCGAGCAGCTTTATGAGCAGTATGCCACAGACGTGCTGCGTTTCGCGTACTTTTATCTGGGTGACCGGTCGCAGGCAGAGGATGTGGTACAGGATGTTTTCGTCAGGCTGCTGACTGCAAAGCCAGATTTACACACCGGTTATGAGAAATCCTGGCTGCTGAAGGTTGCGCTCAATCGCTGCCGTGACCTCTGGAAGGGTGCCTGGTTTAAAAGGGTGGTGCTTGGTCATCCCGCTTTTGAGCTGATTCCCGGTCCGGACGTGCTGACCGAGCGTACAGAGAAGCAAGCTATTATGAGTGCCGTCAACAGTTTACCCGCCAGCTTTAAGGAGATCATCCTGCTGCACTACTATCAGGGCTATGGGATCTCCGAAATAGCCGCAATGCTGGAGGTTCCGGAAGGAACCGTTTCCAGCAGGCTCAGCAGAGCACGGTTGAAGCTGGAAAAACTGCTTGACGATCAAAGTATAGAGAGGGGAGGGAAGGAAGCATGAACCGTTTGGAAAAGCTGCGTCATATTGCTGACAGCTCCTTGGGCGGCCTGCATGCAAACGAGCATCTGAAACGCCGCATCTTAGCCGCAGCAGAGGGGGGCAGCAGCCCCCATTCATCCAGGAGGTTCCGCCCCGTCGTTGCCATAGCAGCTACATTGGCCGTGGTACTTGCGGTCGTGGCGCTCAATACTGTTCCTCCGCTCGTTTCTGCTGATCATAACCCTCCGCAGGTTTCCTCGCAGGCTTTGGGCTCAGGCCGCACCGGCAATGAGCGCGCGGATCTTGGAAGCTCAACGGTCATGATCTCCTCCGCCGGAACTGTACCCGCCTACCGCAACCTGTGGGCAAGCGCCGAAGGTGGAGTCTATCCCCTGCTTCGTGCGGAAGGCCGCTGGTATCGGCTCATGAGCAGCCCTTCAAGCGTATCAGCTTCCATTCTCACTGCGCCCATCGGGCAGGTCGAAGAGTATTCGTCAGAGCCCTCCCTGTCCACATCCACCTGTATTATGAGCAATACCGTGCCGATGGGAACACCTGTTTATCAGGTCAGCGGTATGGCCAGCACACTGCTTGCCGCCGAAATTAACGGCAGGATGAGGCTTTTTCAGCGGGTCAGCTTTAACGGAAGCGCACTGATTGGGGCAGAGAAGCTGAAGGACACGCTTCAGATCAGCGGCCATATCACCGGTATGGAGTGAAGCGATGTCGGCACAGTCACAGACAGTGCCGCCGCTGAGAATCTCTATTCCACGCTGCTTGGCCACGCAAACTACGAATCAGCCGGCAACGTCTCCTCCAGCCAGAGTCTGATCATCTTCCTCGATAACGGTTTGGCCGTTCAGCTTTCTGTACGTGGGAACCGATTTGTCGCATGCGGCGTATGGAACTGTCCCGATTTTATAGAGGCATTCCGCTCCGCTGTTGGCAAATGACATCTTCCTCTCCTTTCATAAAAGCCCGTGCAATCCTGCGAGGGGGTTGCGCGGGCGCTTTTTTATACAGACCGGCTCATTTGCAGCAGTGCTGCCATAAAATGAGCAGCCCTGCAGAGCAGGGCTGCCCAGGAAACCGTTGTGGTGTTCAATACTGCGAGCTGGCAGAATCACTCACTTGTCCAGCAGTGCTTCACTGGCAGCGCGCAGTGCCTCATTCAGGCTCTCCGCTTCTGCCTTTTCCTTGGCGTTGGTGTTTACATACAGTTTGATCTTGGGCTCTGTACCGGAGGGCCGCACGCAAACCCAGTTGCCGCCTTCCAGCTCGAAGTACAGCACATCAGAAGCCGGGAGACCGGTCGGCTTCACTTCTCCGCCAGAAACAATGGTACCCTTCAGGTAATCGCGGACTGCGGTGACCTTCAGGCCGCACAGCTCTGCAGGAGGATTATCCCTCAGGTCAGCCATGATCTCCTTCATTTTTGTCAGGCCATCTTTGCCGGGCAGTGTCTTTGATACCACCTTCTCCACGAAGTAGCCATACTTGCGGAAGATCTCCTGCACGCGATCGTACAGTGTGATGCCTTCCTCCTCACAGGCAGCTGCCACTTCGGTGATGAGCAGAGAAGCATTGACGCCGTCCTTGTCGCGTACGAACGTGGATGACAGGAAGCCGTAGCTCTCCTCGAAGCCAAACAGGAACGTATGGCTGCCACTGTCCTGGAACTGCTGAATCTTCTCACCGATAAACTTGAAGCCTGTCAGCACTTCAAAGATATCAACGCCATAATCCTCGCAAATGCGGTTGGCCAGGGATGTGGATACGATCGATTTGCATACGGCGCCGTTAGCTGGCAGTTTGCCCTGCTTTTTCTTGGTGGAAAGGATATAATGCAGCAGCACGCAGCCGATCTGATTGCCTGTCAGCAGATGGAACTCGCCGTCCTTGCCGCGCACTGCCACGCCCAGGCGGTCACAGTCCGGGTCAGTGGCGAAAATGACATTTGCCTTTACTTCATTGGCCAGCTTGATTGCAAGCGTGAACGCTTCCGGATTCTCCGGATTCGGCGCGCAGGAAAGAGTGGAGAAATAACCGTCTGGCAATTCCTGCTCGGTCACCACCGCCACATTGGTAATGCCGACTTCCTTCAGAATGCGGCGAACCGGCACATTGCCACTGCCATGCAGAGGTGTATACACAATGGAGAGTTTATCGCCCATGCGAGCCAGCATGTCAGGCTGGATGGTGAGTGTTTTCTCCTCCACCATATAATCATCATCGACTTCTTTATCACCAATGATGTGCAGCAGCCCGGCCGCCTTCGCGGCTTCCTCGTCCATGGGCACACAGTCCAGATAGTTCAGCGAACGGATGATGCGGGTCATGCCCTCGGCAATTTCAGGGCCGATTTGGGCGCCATCCTCGCCGTAGACCTTATAGCCATTGTACTGGGGAGGATTGTGGCTGGCAGTAACAACCACGCCCGCCGCGCAGTTCAGATGCCGGACCGCATAGCTGAGCAGCGGCACAGGGCGCAGCGCGTCAAACAAGTAGGCAGGCACACCCTCTGCGCACAGCACAAGGGCAGTATCCTTTGCAAACTCGGCGGAGCAGCGGCGGCTGTCATAGCCAATAGCAACGCCGCGCTTGGCGTTTTCCTCGTTCTGCTTGAGGTAGAGTGCCAGACCCTTTGTCGCCCTGCGGACGTTGTAGCGGTTCATGCGGTTCATGCCGGCGCCGAGAACGCCGCGCATGCCCGCAGTGCCAAAGGAAAGCTCGGTATAAAAGCGATCCTCAATCTCCTTCTCATCATTCGCGATACTCTTCAGATCGGCGATGGTGTCTGCGTCCTGCGCAAAGTCGTGAAGCCAAAGCTCATATGCGGCATGCACGTCCATAGTGAATTCCCCCTTTTTTATTGAGTTCCGGTAGAAAAATTGTAGCATCTTTTTGCGCAATGCGCAAGCCCAAACTGACGATACTCCCGCATATGCCGCTGCAGCATAGTTCAGGTATAACGTGAAGGGTACTGGTTCTGCTCAACGGGGCGGATGATGTGCGTATCCCACTCAAACGCGTCCGGCGACAGATAAAGCGCCTGAGAGCGCAGAACAGCTGCTATATCTTCCAGCAGGCTGTACAGCTGGCGCGTGTAGTGCCCCCTTTGACTGCCAAAGCGGCACTGCAGTAGCGTATCAAAACCTTCCAGGCAGAACAATGGATGATCGGCAAAGCCTATAATCAGCGTGCTGCCCGCCTGGCCCTGCTGCGCGGCGCGCATCCGCTCCGGCACCGACTGGAGCCACCAGTTGTTGTGCTCTATGAGCTTCAGGCACAGACTGTGTGTGCCCTGCTGAAGCTGGAAGCGGCATTCCTGCACTTTCTGGCGATCCACATCGTAGCATGCGTACAGCAATTGATCGTTGGACAAGAGATTGACGGTGAACCCGGCCGCTGCCGGGTTTGAAGGTCTCGTCAGTTGATAAGCAAAAGTAAACACCGTTGCGGAGTGCAGGCTGTTCTCCATTTCCGTTTTCTCCCTGTCATCAATCATTTTCCGAGATTTCGGATCATCTCTGTCATCATGCCGGCCACTCTTTCCAGGTTCTTTTCGTCTAGTTTCGTGTCCGCCGGTGTGTGAAGAAAAGGCACGAAATAGCCAATCATTCTGTTTTTTCTGGTATAAAGCATTTGAGCGCCGCACTTGAACTGGCGATAGTCACCACCGAGCGGCAGGCCCTTTGCATCGTGAAGCATGCCCTGTTCCTCTTCAATCATGCGTTTTAACGCGCCGTATCCAATACATTTACGGCACAGCGCGGTGGAAATGAAGTGCAGGCTTTCTCCCACGCCGATGGTTCCCAGTTCGACGGTGAGCCGTGTAAACTGCTCTTTTTGATGCGCCGCTGACCAGGCCTTGCCTCCGAGGTGGCCGCATTCGCCGCTGTCAGTAAAGAGTAAAGCTACTTTCCTCCTGTCCTCAGGTGGCAGCGCACGGGCTATCTCCATTAAGGTCAGCAGTCCGGACGAGGCGTTTTTGTTGTGCCTGTTGCCCGGTCCGCGGATCTGAAGTAACAACAGTCCGATGTAGCACAAAAGAAACGCCCAGAATGCCGCAATGGCATTCGCTGTCAGCTGCCATATCAAGATAAAAACAGTGGCCGGTAGTATCAGGAGCACTGCAATGTTCAGCAGCTGATACACCGCGAACCAGACTGGATTCAGGAAAACCATATCCGGCAGCAGCTTTCTCGCCGGGGTATCGTAGTGTGCAACCAGCAGCAGCGCCGCTGTTTCAGGATTTCCCGCAACAAGATTGCGCTGGCCAGTACGCCCGTTTTTCTCAATCCGGCAGTCCCACCCCCATTCCTTCAGCCGCTGTGATGCCCATTCCAGGAAGGCTGTCTTTGCCGAACCTTTTTTTCGTATCGGAAACTGAGTGAGAATCTCCTCAGCGAGATTTGTTGACATCCTCAACCTCCAATACAGTCAATACATTCTCCGCAACACTGAAGCGCAGGCGCCGGCTGCCGAATTCAAAGGCATAGACGCGGTTTGGGTCGTGATGGTACGCGGGGCGAGGATCGTGGGAAAGGACCGACAGCAGCGCTTCTCTGGATTCATCCGGCACCTGCTGAAGCAGCGCAGGCGGGAAGCACACGCTGAGTCGGCGTTCATCAAGCTGCCCGGCAAAACCTGCTTCTGCTTCCGGATGGCAGTCGGCATAGGGCAGATAGGGCTTGATATCCAGAATCGGTGTGCCATCCATCAGATCAGCGCCTGAAACGATCAGCGCATTGTCTTCCACCGCGACCAGCCGGACGCAGCTCAGCCCGATGGGGTTCGGCCGATATGGGGACCTTGTGGCAAAGACACCGATTCTCTTGTTTCCGCCCAGCCGGGGTGGACGGACGGTCGGTGACCATTCTTTTTGGTCGGCCTCATGAAAAATCCATATCAGCCACAGATGACTCCAGCCGTCGATCCCCCGGAGCGCGTCGCGGCTGCAGTAGGATGGCTCAAATACGATCTTCGATAAAAGTTCTGGCACAACATCGCTCTGCCGCGGCACGGCGAACTTGCTTGTATAGTCGTTACGAATATGAGCAATGACGTGAAAGGACCATTCCGCTTCTTTCATCGTTTCGCCTCAGAACAGATAGCTGCCGTCGGCGCAGGTTCGTATCTCCGTTGAGTAAAACGCCTTCATCGCGCTGACCATGTGGTCAATGTCCATGGTGCCGGCGGTTTCCCACGCAGAATGCATTGCCAGCTGCGCAAGGCCGATATCCACCGTATTCACAGACACATGCGTGGTTGATATGTTTCCCAGCGTACCGCCGCCTGGCATGTCGGATCTGTTTGCATAGTACTGTGTAGGCACATTTGCGCGCTGGCAGATTTCTCCGAACACTGCCGCAGAAACAGCGTCGGTGGTATAGCGCTGGCTTGCGTTGTATTTGATCACGACACCATGGTTCATCAGCGAATAATTCACAGGGTCAGCGTATTCCGGGTGATTCGGATGAAGCGCGTGTGCGTTGTCCGCTGAGAGCATCATGCTTCCCGGCAGCAGCGACAGATATCCCGCTTCGTCCTTGCCCATAGCGCTGGCAATGCGCCGCAGCGTGTCCTCCAGGAAGGTGGAATTGGCACCCTGCTTTGTTGTGCTGCCAACTTCTTCATTGTCAAACAGGCACAACACATTCACATGCTCCTGCGGCTGGGCCCCTAAAAAGCCCTCCAGTGCTGTCCACGCGCACTCCAGGTCATCCAGATGGCCTGCGGAAATGAACTCTTTTTCTTTGCCCCAGATGCATCCCGGTGTACAGTTATAAAGATAGAGATCCGTTGCCAGAAGGTCGCGCTCCTCGCACTGTGCTGCTTCAGCAACCGTGCGGCGGAAAGAACCGGCAGCCGCCTCTGTGCCCCACAGCGGGAACAGGTCCACATTGAGCTTCAGCGCCGCGCCATTGTTGATGTCCCGATTCATATGGATCGCCACATTCGGAATCACGCACATCGGCTGCTTCAGGTTGACAAGGCGGGTTTGAAGTCCGTCCTTTGTGCGGACTGCCACCCTGCCCGCGACAGAAAGCGGCCTGTCCATCCACGTGGAAAAGATAGCTCCTCCATAGCGCTCCACATCCAGCTGAACATAATGCCCGCGCACCGTCACCTCTGCGTTTTCCTTGATTTTAAACGTGGGCGAGTCAGTATGTGCCGCCACCATCTGAAAGCTGTGAAACTCATTCTCAGGTATCTGAAAGGCAATCAATGAAGAGCGATTGCGCGTTACATAATACTTTCCGCCGCGCTCAAGGTGCCATGGCTGAGCTTCTTCAAGGTGTGTATAGTCATGAAGGCGCGCTTCCGCCTCTTCAACAGCATGGAAGGCAGTCGGTGCATTTTGCAGGAAGGCAAGCAGTTCATCAGCATACCTGTATGTCATTGTCAGTTCTCCATTTCTTACTGTTTTTGATATTTAATTATACATCGAAGGCATACACTTTGCAAGCGATGTACAACGTATTTGCGCGTTGTATCCGCCGTGCCAGGGGAAAGACAGCGATAGCGAAACGAATCAGCCGATCTTTTAACGGAAGTCAAAGCAGTGAAAACGGCACACCCGAATCAGGATGAATCGGGTATGCCGCAGGCAGCTGTGAGGCTGCACTTATGCCTTTGGTACATGATACTCCGCACGGGGATCGTATTTTACCTGCTCGGGCGGCGCTTCAAGCAGCTCCGGATGATCCAGGTACCGCTCCATGTCCGCAAAGAACGCCGCATAGCTGGCACCGGAGCAGACCCGCTCATCCGCAGTGATGCCAATGGGAAGATAGCGCTTCATGCGGGCAGCGCCATCCTCCACCACAGCAACCTTTTCCACCAGTCCCATGCCGAAAAACAGCGACACATTGCCAAAATTATAGATATGGTGATTCACGTGATGCAGACCAATGGATGCATTGTTGGTAATAAACATGCCGCAGAAGAAAGGCAGCTCATCAATCAGTACCGATGGGCAGAGCCCATATCGGTCCAGAAGCCGCACAAGGGCAACCAACGTGGTCGCAAGTCCAGGTATATTCAGTGCCGCAGCCGCCAGCTTGTCAGCAAAGTTCTTCGGCTGATCACCTCTGTTTTCGCTCACCTTCCTGACCAGACGGTCACGTACATCCAGCAGTGTATCGGCAGGATCGAAGAAAATCTTGACCACTGTCTCACCCTGAGCTGCGTCCTGAGGATCCTTCAGTATCGTAAAGGACACAGTACAGTTGTTCCTTGAGTAATACTGCTTGTTGCAGATAAAGCGGTTAATCTCCGGGTGCTGGCTGACAGCGCGGACATACGCGGCTATGATAATCTGCATATGCGTCACTCTTTCGCCGCGTTTCCCAAGGTCTGCGATATAGCGGGTCATGCGCTCCCAGTCTATTCTGTGCTGCAGAAAGACCTGTGCATCACAGCGCATAGGCATCAGGTAGGGAGTAATGGAAACGATCGGATCCATCCCCTTGATCCTGCGCCCGTCATGGCGAAAACCAAACATAACATCCCTCTTTCCGTCCGGCGCGATATAATAATAAGTTCATATAAAAAATGCGCCGGTTTTATTCTAACAGCTGCGCTCAGTTTGTCAAGGAAAAAACAATACGCCCAACGCCCTGCGTCAAATACCCGTTCACCCTTGTTCTGCATGTATTCTTCTTCAGGCACCGGACATATAATCACTTGCGCCATCACGCAATCTGTGATAGACTGTATAAGACAGATGGGGCAGAATACTGTCCTTGGAATCGCTGATTCTTTTGCAAAGGAGTTATGGGTATGGATGTTCTTGAAAAACTTTCCCTGGCTGGCTTAGTGCCTGTCATCGCCATCAACGACGCGCAGGATGCAGTGCCGCTGTGCCAGGCGTTGGCCAAAGGCGGTCTGCCCGTGGCCGAAATCACCTTCCGCACCGCCGCTGCGGAAGAGGCGATTCGCCTTGTGCATGAAAACCTGCCTGAGGTGATCCTCTGCGCGGGCACAGTGCTCACTACTGACCAGGCAGACCGCGCCGTAAAAGCCGGTGCCGCCGCCATTGTCTCCCCCGGTTTGAACCCCGAGGTCGTCAAATGGTGTCTGGACCACAATGTGCCGGTGTGCCCCGGCACCTCCAATCCCTCTGATATTGAAGTCGCTCTTTCCTTCGGTCTGAAGGCCGTCAAGGTGTTCCCCGCGGAAGCCATCGGCGGCATCAAGCTGATCAAATCCATGGCAGCACCCTATGGCGACATGCATTTCATGCCCACCGGCGGCGTGAATGAAGCGAATATGCTTGATTATCTCTCCTTCGACAAGATCCTTTGCTGCGGCGGTTCCTGGATGGTTCCCGGAGACGCCGTCAAGGCAAAGGACTGGGATCGCATCACCGCGCTGACCCGTTCTGCCGTTGACAAGATGCTCGGCCTGGAACTGAGGCATGTCGGCATCAACAGTGGCAGCCCGGAACAAGCGATGGCGGATGCGCAAAAGCTGGCGAATCTCTTTGGCTGGGCAGTTAAGGAAGGCAATTCCTCCAACTTCGCAGGCACCGGCTTTGAGTGCATGAAGAAGCAGGGCCGTGGCACATATGGCCATATTGCGATCGGCACCAACAGTGTGAAGCGCGCCAAGTGGCATCTGGAGCAACGCGGCTATGTATTTGATGAGGACAGCGCCGTGATCAAAAACGGCAAGATGACCGCCATCTATATGAAGGACGAGATCTGTGGATTTGCTTTCCACCTCGTACAAAAATAAAGGAGAAATTGCATCATGGGAAAAATCATTACCTTCGGTGAGGTTATGCTCCGTCTGAAGTCTCCCGCTTACGAGCGCCTGTTCCAGTCTCCCGTGCTGGAGGCGACCTTTGGTGGCGGCGAAGCAAACGTCTCCGTTTCTCTGGCGAACTACGGCCTGGATACCGCGTTTGTCTCTGTGCTGCCCAACGGAGCGATTGGCGATGCCTGTATCCGCGAAATGCGCGGCTTTGGCGTGGATACCAGCCGCATTGTCCGCAAGGATGGCCGCATGGGTATTTACTACCTGGAAACCGGCGCTGTGCAGCGCCCCTCCAAGGTCATTTATGACCGCGCGGGTTCCACCATTGCCGAAGCCAAGCCCGGCGACATTGACTGGGAAAAGGCATTTGAGGGTGCCACCTGGTTCCACCTCACTGGTATTACCCCCGCCATCTCCGCGGGCGCGGCTGAGTTGAGCATGGAGGCAGTGAAAGCTGCCAAGAAGCTTGGCCTGCATGTTTCCTGCGATCTGAATTACCGCAAGAACCTGTGGAAGTATGGAAAGCGTGCGGACGAAGTAATGCGCGAGCTGGTCAAGTTTGTTGATACCGTCATTGCCAATGAGGAAGACGTACAGAAGGCACTTTGCATTTCTGCTGAGTCCGCTTCCAAGGTAGATGAGGGTGAAATCAATGTCGAGCTGTACAAGACCATCGCCGGTAAAGTGATGGAAGCCTATCCCAATGTGCAGCGCGTGGCCATTACCCTGCGTGAAAGCAAGAGCGCCAATCACAATGACTGGAGTGCATGCCTGTATAACGGCAAAGACTTCTTCCTTTCCAGGAAGTACAGCATCACAGACATTGTGGACCGCGTCGGCGGCGGTGACTCCTTCGGCGGCGGACTGATCTATGGCCTGAATGTGTATGGCAATGAAAAGGATGCGCTGGAGTTTGCTGTTGCGGCATCCTGCCTGAAGCATACCATCAGCGGCGACTACAACCGTGTAACGGTCGCAGAAGTAGAGAGCCTGATGAAGGGTTCCGGCACCGGCCGCGTACAGCGCTAAACAGGAGACGCCCCATTCAGAGTTTCACGCTGTTTTACCGAAATACAAAGCAGAGAGCTGTGTTTTCACGGCTCTCTGTTTTTATTGCCCACGCACTCTGTCTCACCGAGTTCTGACTGATACTGCGCCAGAAATCGTTCCATAAAGCGGTGGCGTTCTTCCGCCATTGTTCTCGCCTCAGGCGTGTTCATCAGCTCCTTCAACAGCAGCAGCTTTTCATGGAAGTGCTGGATGGTCGAGGACATTGGCCTGCGATGCTCTCCGCCGTATGCAAAGGTCCTTGCAATCCCGATCGCTCCTATTGCATCAAGGCGGTCCGCATCCTGCACAAGCTTCGCCTCAATCGTATCAGGCTTTTTCCCTTTATTGAGGCTGAACGAAACCATGCTGATGACGCTGCAAATCTCATCAATGCGAGCTTCCGTCAGACCGTTTTCATGCAAAAAGTTCCGGGCATTTGCGAAATTGCTTGTCTTGAACAGTTTCCCATCGTCAGCGTCATGCAGCAGCGCGGCCAGCGCAACTGTTTCCACATCGCATTCCGGATAATGGCTGGAAAGCAGCATCGCATTGTGATAGACCCTCATTGTGTGCGAAGCATCATGTCCGCCTGAATTGCCACTGAAAAGCACCTGGACATACGCAATTGCCCGTTCGATCAAGGCATCCATGGTCACTCACCCCTTTGCAGTTCATGATAACTGATGTTGCTGCAAAACTCAAGCCGAGTTTTATTTGCAAACTCCCGTGCCATGTGCTATGATAATACTGCTTACTAATAAAATCCACCTGGAAGGGGAGACATAACAGGATGAGACAACAGCTTGCAGCAATGCGGGATGTGATGGCAGCACATAGTGCCGATTGGTACCTGGTGCTGACAGATGACTTCCACTCGTCAGAATATGTGGGAGACTATTTTAAGAGCAGAGCGTATTTGTCCGGCTTCACCGGCTCGGCCGGCACACTTCTTATTGGAAAAGACTGGGCGGGGCTTTGGACAGATGGCCGCTATTTTCTGCAGGCTTCGCAGCAGCTGGAAGGCAGCGGCATTGATCTGATGAAGATGGGCGAGCCTGGCGTGCCTGACCTGCTCACATATCTTGAGCAGGCGCTTCAGCCCGGTCAGACGCTTGCTTTCGACGGGCGGACGGTAAACACGCGCCTGTATAAGCGGCTCCAGGGTGCCGCGAAAAAGGAAGGCGCTTCCCTCTGTGGTGAAAATGACCTTGTGGGACTGATCTGGAAAGATCGGCCGGCGCTGTCCGCAAAGCCGGTTTTTGAGCTGAGTGCGGAGCTTGTCGGCAAAAGCAGGGAAGAGAAGCTGCGCAACGTGAGAGAAGAGCTCGCCAAAGCAGGAGCGGACTGTCTGGTTCTGTCCTCTCTGATGGACATTTGCTGGCTGACCAACCTCCGCGGCGGCGATGTCGCCTGCACGCCGGTCGTGCTCAGCTATATGATGATCACCGCGGATAAGGCAGTGCTGTTTGTCAATCCGGCTGTGCTCAGTGATGAGATTCGCTCAGGGCTTGTGAAGGACGGCATCACCGTGGCTCCCTATGAGAACATCCTGAACGAAGTGAAGCAGCTGGCTCCCTCCTGCAAGGTGCAGATGAACCTTGCGGTTGTCAACAGTGCCATTTACGCAGCGGTGCCCGCTGGGGTGGAGGTAATAGACAAGCCTGATCCGACCACTCTGCCCAAGGCAATCAAGAATCCCGTGGAAGTTGCCAACATGCGGGAAGCACACATCAAGGACGGCGTCGCAGTAACCAGGCTGATGTACTGGCTGAAGAAGAACATTGGCAAAGTGCCGATGGACGAGCTGAGCGTAGCC
>JAEEGL014889674.1_pt1 | contig 16034 bp, 10 predicted proteins | sample 9134231 | NCBI WGS metagenome assembly JAEEGL01 (sample SAMN16246548, study PRJNA631951) | gut metagenome | biome: gut microbiome; feature: rumen; material: fiber-attached | host: Bos | place: Iran: Karaj | collected 2018-10 | reverse complement strand
GGTGTCTGAGTTCAATAGATGCAGGCAATGCCGCAGCGCATGGAATTCGGCGCGCTGTTGCGGATGCAGATGTCGTCGTCTGTCCGATTGCGGATGGCGGCGAGGGTACTGTCGATGCGCTTGCGCCAGCAGAAAATGCGCGCCGCATGCAATGTCGGGTGGATGGGCCTCATGGTGAGTCCGTGCTTGCGGATTATCTGATTCTTCCGGGAGGAATAGCTGTTATCGAAATGGCACAGGCTGCAGGACTGAATCTGTCCTCGCTTCGCGATCCGAGCCATGCTTCGACGTATGGCGTCGGCATGATGATTCGCGATGCGATACAAAATGGATGCCGGCGTTTTATTGTGGGAATCGGTGGCAGTGCAACCAATGACGGCGGCGCGGGTATGCTGCAGGCGCTCGGTTTTCAGCTGTTGGATACCTGCGGCAATTCTATTGAACGCGGCGCGATTGGCCTCAAAAACTTGAATTCTATAGATGAAAGTCAGGTTTTGCCGGAGCTTCGAGATTGCATATTTCAGGTGGCATGCGATGTCACGGCGCCGCTTCTGGGACCAAATGGCTGCAGCATGGTTTTCGGGCCACAAAAAGGCGCAGCGCCGAAAATCGCTCGTGAGATGGATCAATGGCTGGCGCATTATGCGGAAATCGTTCAAAAATCGCATCCCGAAGCAGATCCAGATGCCCCCGGGGCCGGCGCTGCCGGCGGTCTCGGATTTGCCCTAAAAACTTTCTGTCATGCAGAATTACAGCGTGGATTGCAGACCATTGCCCAAATGCTCAATCTCGAAGAAAAGATACAATCGGCAGATTATATCATTACCGGCGAAGGAAAAATTGACGCACAGACTTCGATGGGAAAAGTTCCTGCAGGCATCGCTTCTCTTGCAAAAAAATATCAAAAGCCGGTGATTGCAATCGTTGGTGCTGTCGCTGATGATATCGATAGTATCGATACATTGGGAATCGATGCCGTTTTCTCAATTTCAAAAGGACCATGTACATTCGCTGAAGCCATGCAGCAGCAAACTGCGAAAAAGAATTTGTCGGATACTGCCGGTCAGATTGCAAGATTATTATATTTGTCAAATAGAGTGAGGATGTAATGATTTCATGCGTGCAGCGCAAGTAATAGCAACGAAAAGCGAACGTATTGGGCGAAGGCCAATAGCGAGCAGAGACGTGTCGGGACACGTCTCTGGCGGGCCGTATGCGCGCGTGGGCGCATAGGCACGCAAAACATACAAAATAAGCTGGGAGAAGCAAATATGCCATCCAATAACGATTTGAAATATGAGAATTCACGCACTTTTCGGCATCATCTGCGGGAATTGTGTCTGCGCGGGCTGCCGCGATCCATGTACAAATCGCCAGGGGAGTACGATAAAATACTGCACATGGTACGGCGATGGTTGAATTGTTGTCTGCATGAAGAAGGATGCAAAGCCGGGATGCGTCATTGGTTCGCAATGGATGGCCGCGATTTTGATGACAATCCGCTTGCGGTTTGTATGAAAACCAAGGAATTCAAGATAAAACAGATGATTGTGCATTTGGCGATTCTGAATCTGTTGAATACTGATGAATATATACCCGTATCGAGGCTGATTTTGGGGAAACCTGATGAACAGCGCTGGAAACGTTATGAAGAGGGCGAAAAGGGATTGGCTGCAGCCGTTTGTGCGCTAAAAGAACGCACGTTTTATAAATTTCATCTGCCGAATGTGGAAATAGAAATTGATAGAAAATGTATTCGGGAAACGCTCAATAATTATGTAAAAATTGGGCTGCTCGAGTGTCGTCGCAACAAAAACCGCGATGAGTATCGCATCCGAAAAGAGGCTTTTGCGCTTGATCAGGCAAAGAATTATATTTCTTTTTGGGCAGGGCTGAGTCCAATTGAGCTCATTGGAAGCATCATTAAAGATCGGTGCGTTCGAAAATATGGTTCGATAGAGGAATCGCTGTTTCGTTTTAAATATCGATATTTGCATCATATTTTGGATGCAGAAGTACTTGAAATTGTATTTGACGGCATACGCGGGCACCATCCAATCGTTGTACAAATGGCATGCGAACTGGCGGCGGATGCACTTCCGCATTCTTTGCCCGATCACTTTGAACTCAAAACAATTGGTAGATTCAGCGGGCATACGACGACAGTGATTCCGCTCAAGCTCTATGCGAGTGTGCGTACAGGCAGACGCTATGTGATGGGATTGTATAAAGATTCGCTTGAATTGGCGAGTATTCGGCTGGACCGTATCGAACAGGCGGTTTTGGAAACCGATGATAATGGTTGTATTATCTGTCTGAGTGATGATGAATATCGGGAGGCTGCAGGGAAATTTTCTGAGATTTCTGCGCACTTGTGGGGGGTATCGCATCATTGCAATAAAAACAAGTTGGTTCATGTATCCTTCGATGTCCATGACTCTCGCCCGAATGCGCCAAAAGTAAAACGTTTGGCGAAGGAAAAGCACTGCGGCACGGTAACGGAAATAGAACCCAATCATGCGCATTTTGAGGCTGATGTCTACGATGGACGCGAGTTGTTCCCGTGGATTAGGACCTATCTCGGATACCTGTCAAATCTGTCGTTTTCGGATGATTCACTCACGGATCTATTTTGGAAACAGGTACGGGTGATGAAGGGGAAATTGTCGATATGATATACCATCGAATATATAATAATTATTTTCATGCAGTGGAGATGCTGGTGCGTCAATTGCTGAAAAAAAAGTCCGGTAAAGAAAATGCGACTGAAAGAACAATATTCGAATTGCCGATAAATGAAAGATTCAGGAATCTATTGAAATCATTTGTTAAAAATGAGATGAGTGATATTATAGATTCAGAAGGCCATGTGGCAGATCTTGAACCTGGTGACTTGTCGGAATATCCGATGACACTGCTGGAACGTCGGTGGTTAAAGTCGATGTCGCTTGATCCAAGAGTAAAACTGTTTGATATCGATTGGTCGGGACTGGATGATGTCGATCCGTTATATTATCCGGATGATATCGTCTATTTTGACCAGCAAAATACATCCGATCCATGGACGAATGAAACCTATATCCAGTATTTCAGAATGATTCTGGATGCCTGGCAGCACGGAAAACAGCTTGCCATTTCGTGGATCAATCGTGCCGGTGTCCTGGATCAGGCCAAATGCTGGCCGGATTTAATAGAATACGATAGATACGAAGATAAAATGCGGCTGATGGCAAGAGCTGACGAGAATCTTATCACCATTGTTTTGGGGCGTATACAGTCATGTGCATATTGCAATGAAGCAGATAATTATGAGACTGCATTGCATACGGATAGGCGTCTTCCGGATGAAAACCACCTCGATGAAATGCTGAATGCACGAGAAAACTTGCGAAAAAGCATGGATGCAGAAATGCCGGTTTTGTCGATCCGTATCATAGATGAACATCAGGCCCTTGAGCGTACATTGGCATTGTTTGGGCATTATCAGAAGAAAGATTTTTGCCGCGAAAAAGCAAAACAATATATTTTGGAAATCTATCTCGATCCGTATGATGAAATCGACGATATCATCGACAACATCTTATTTCTTGGCCCCTATGTCGAATTGCTTGGCCCACAGAATATTGTAAATGCACTTAAGGTACGGTTTGCGCAACAAACATTGGATGCTGTGTGATGCAGATTGTTTTTTGAAATGCTCGCTTTGGGGCGTGTCACGACACGCCCCTGCATGCTCGCTTGCTCGCCTATTGCCTGCAGCAATACGGCTCGCTGCGGTGCTATCCCTGCGGGATACGCTCCGCAAAACTGATTGTTCTCGTTTCTCCCCAAACCGGAATGATATTCAGAATAGGGGCAATTATAATTATGCCTGTCAGTGATGGTCACCGCCATCCTCGCCCTTTGACAGGTGAATAAGAGAAAGCAGGAGGCTGGATGCCTCGTTCGTCACTGGTATGACTACATGATACTGGGATTTGAACCCTCAGGAGGCATGTTCTTCCCGGTGGCGAAATTAGTAAGAGATAATTCGTTTCGCCCCAAACTGGTTCGATTTTCAGAATCAGGATGAATATAAACATCCCTGTCAGCAATGGAGATATCCGTTGGATTCTTTGACAATTGAATAAAGTATTATATAAAGGCTGTTCAGCAACTTCGCATTACATCGAGTAATAAACAGCCTTGAACTTCAATCCGTATGCTATAAAGGCTGTTCAGCAACTTCGCATTACATCGGGTAATAAACAGCCTTGAACTTCAATCCGTTTGCCAAATTGGTAGTATGTATATTATGTCATACATGTACATGCCATTATGAATGATAGAATATACACGTAAAAGATTGACACGCAATTGTCGTCAAATAGCAGTCTTGTTGCACAACTTATGAGTTCATTATGCACTCAAGAGATCGTCCGTAAAATCAAAAGAGTTATCCCCCTAAAGGCTCTTCAGCAATATTCTAACGATTAATATTGCCGTTTCATAGGTTATGCATGCGCTTCGCCTCATAGAGAATGATTTGATGTTATATGAGCAGTATTTCGACAACAACTGTATGGTTGCTGCATATTATTGCCAAGTAACGGGCTTTGTGTCCCACATTCTATTTAGAACCATAAACCTGGTTATGTTGCACACGAGCATGTAAAATCATTTAACTGAAACATCCATATCTCATACAAAGTATAGTGACATGGATATACAAATTGAGAGTCTTGCTTCAATCTGCTTTCTATTATGTCATTTGTATTTCACACAGTCTTGTACAGACCGTTCAGCAACTATTTTATAAAGGAAAAAATCATGGCAAAAGAAAACATCCATCAGATGCTTGCTGCAATTCAAAAAGAAGCCAACTGGACCAGCACAGAGAATGGCGCATTAACATATCAATCGTCAGGCTGTGCTTGTTTGGATCTCTTTGGGACCATTGGGGCATTAAGATCTGAAAAATATGAAGAAATTCTGACCAGATTCATTCATGCGTGGACAGAGGATAAGGATCTTGCCATGAAAATCCTGTTTTATGGAAGAGATATCAGAGGTGGGTTGGGAGAAAGAAGGGTGTTCAGGCTCATTCTGGCCTGGCTGGCTTTGGTTCATCCGGAGGCTGTTGTTCATAATCTTAAAAATATACCTGAATATGGTCGTTTTGATGATATGCTTCATCTGCTTCAGTCTCCATGCAGGCAGGATGTACTCAATTTTATACAGTTACAGATTCAGGAGGACATTCGTCTTTTGAATGAATTTGAAGCCAGATTTGGAAAACCCCAGCTGCTTACCGGAACTCACCCGGACAAAGGCTGGAACAGCAATGAGATCCAGAAAATGCTGAGTTACTGTACGTCACAGAAAACCGGCATTTCACTGCTGGCCAAATGGATGCCTTCCATCAATGCCTCTTCTTCATGGACTATTCATTATGCCAAAATGATTGCAGATCATCTTAAGATGAAACCATCCCAGTACAGAAAAATGCTGACCAGACTGAGGGCAGCCCTCAATCTGCTTGAGAATTATATGAGAACTGGAAATTATACATTTGACTATGGCAAACTGCCGTCCAGGGCTTTGTTTATGCACAGAAATTCATTTATCAAAAATGATGAAGATAGATATTTTGACTATATGAATAAGGTTTCCTCAGGTACTGCAAAGCTGAATACGGGTACTTTGTATCCCTATGAAATCATTGAGCCCATCGGGCATCGTTTTGAGAATTTAAGCGTGTCAAAACAAAAAGCGCTGGATGTGACATGGAATGCACAGAAAGACTATACTCATGGCAAAAATGCACTTGTGGTGATTGATGGATCTGGCTCCATGTATGGTGGTGGAAATCCACTGCCCGCGTATGTGGCATTGTCTCTTGGTATCTACTTTGCAGAAAGAAACCAGGGCGCTTTCAAAGATCATTTTATTACATTCTCCATGCATCCACAATTGGTCAGAATCAAAGGAGATAATATTGTAGATAAAGTACATAATGCAATGAGTTACAATGAGTGTGCAAATACAAACATAGAAGCTGTTTTCATGCTGATATTGAATGCAGCTTTAAAAAATTATTTACCACAGTCAGAACTCCCGGAAACCATTTATGTTATCAGTGATATGGAGTTTGACCGTTGTACAGAAAATGCCAATATCACTAACTTTGAGAATGCCAAAAAGATGTTTGAATCTGCTGGCTACACGTTACCACATATCGTATTCTGGAATGTGCAAAACAGACATATGCAGCAGCCTGTGACTATGAATGACAGAGGCGTGACGCTTGTATCAGGCTGTTCTCCTTCAATTTTTGAACAGGTAATGAATGGCACTACGCCTTATGAATTCATGATGCAGGTGCTCAATTCTGAGCGGTATGCCGCTATTTGCGCATAGTGTTGGGCCCAGGCTATCGGCTTCGCCGATACGCCTTGTGCATCGGCCTAACTCGCCTGTGGACACGCGAATCGCGCGTTCCTACGGCTCGTTACGCCCTCTGCCGCCCGCTATGCGCCAGCGCATACGCGGGCGTGCCTGGCATGGAGCTGTACGTCATAATATCCCTCGTCGTCGTGCTCTCGTCGGTTTGGCAAAAGCCTGTTACAGCGATGTTGGAATCGTATTTTTGGGGGTGGCGTGATTTGTTCGAGTGACTGCCATCGCTGCGCCTGAAAAAGCGTGGAAGTCGTATCCTGTGCGCTATTTGGATTTGGCCGAACCAACACTTACGAACCGGAAGTGCTTCAGAAAATGCTCGAAATTGATTTATAACCGCATGAATGGCAATGTAAGTGACAGAACCATTATTCATGTGCGTATCGCGTGGGCGATAATGCAGGACAAACGGCGTATTTACCAACAGCAAACAGCAGAATGGTTTGTCGTTTGCGCATTGCAGATATCCGTGCGGTGCAAATATTGTAAGCATAAAAGCGTATTAATTTGTGTTTTTGAGGATTAATCGTATAAATAGCAGCGCCGGTTTCGAGACTAGTCGGGGCTGGCAGCAGCGATTTGAACACACAATGTCGTGTGGATGAAGACAGCTGCAGATACCATGCAATTAGGAGTAATTCAGATGGTACTTCTTAGTAAATCGAGAAAAAATATCAGTCCGTTTGGCAATAAGAATACAGAGGATCAGGGAGTTATCCAGCGCAAAATATTCAAGACTTGGCATGAAGTCATGGCTTATATGCAGATTGAAACGGTTGAGCTGCCGTGGAATGCGGATGGCAGGACGGCGCTTGATATTTTGCGCAAACACTATGGAAAGCGGTATAAAAATATTAAGGACTCATTTCTCGATGAAGTGGTGGATGCATATTGTGAACGTGGTTCCATGGAACAGCTCGCTGCACTGGGGGAAGCCATGCAGGAACTTGGTCTGCGCTTTTGCCATCTGAGTCTGAATCCCCCGCAATATACGGTTTTTGTTGTTGAGTCAGATAATACGCGCGATTACCTCAATAAATGGAAAGAAGTTCTGACGAGACGACAGTTTTTTAATATGATAGATACATTTGCAATGCGTCGCGATGAAACGCTCGACAAGCCAGCTGAAGATGTACGCATACCAATGGCATTCGTACAGGTGGTTGGGGCGCAGGATGCTAAGTTAGGACGCGAATATGTACTGGATAAGAAATTCTTTTGTGTGACGTACGAAAAAGTAGAACGGTTTACTCCGGAACCGACTAAGTTGTTGAGAATTTATGATTTGCGCAGTTGGCCTGTTCGTCTTCTGGATATCAAACTGGAATTTGACCGTGAGAACATAGAACCTTATACGCTGACAATCCATGCCGAAGATGATGATTATGTCTATGTCGGGGATGATATCGAGCGATCGCGTTCATGGAAACGTACGGTGGTTAACGAAAGTGGTCAGTATCTTCCGGTTTATGATGATGAAGAGAATGAGGATACGGAACTGTGGCGCGGCTTAACAATTGGAAAAAAGAAAAAGCTAAATATTCCGAAAATCGAAGATGCAACGCCGCTCTTTACGATGGATGACAGTATCATTTATTATTATGATAATGATGATGTCGAGAATCGTCAGCCTGAGGATTCGGCTGGGATTCGTGTTGCCTTGCAAAAGCGACGTGAACGCCGTAAACAACGCAATACGCTGATTGAATACAATACGGCAACCAAGCGCTATCGCACACTGAATCTGCCAGCATCAGCTGATATTGATGCTGACGAACTCATTTTGTATAAAAAAGCATGGATTATTATTCCTGACAGTATCTTTAACCGCGATGCAAGCTATATTCTTCGATTGTGGAATCCGATGACGCATGAGTGTTATCGTCTGACACAAAAAGATATGGGAAGTCATGATATTACCCGCATTATTCCGACAGAAAACGGTGATATTCTGATATTGCTTGATGATGGCAGACTTTGCCGCTTTGACGTCGATCTTGCTGTATGGCTCAAAAAAGATATGCAGCTTCACCATGTTTTGCTCGATCCGTGGCAGAATGAAGTTCGACGCGGTTATGAGAATTTTCCCGAAGATACGGACAGATTTGTTCGGCTGCGCCGCCGCGATACTTCCGACCGTATGCTTATCACTTTTGAAAATGGAAAGACTTATGACATTCTGCTCAAAGAGGGATAAATCACTTTGTTAAAGTGATGTGTTGAACAGCAGGCACAAACTCGTTTGTGAGGATATCTCCCCACGATATTAAAAAAATTGAATAATTGCTTGCACATTTTGTACGAGTATGCTATTCAATGAGATGAGTGGGAAAGCTAGTTGAGGCTTTCTCTTTCACGTTCACAGCTCACTGCTAAATCAACCGAAACGTTCGGTTAGGCACCAGATAGCCACTTGCAGCAGAGGTAACAAGATAAGAAGGATAGCGGTACTATGAATCTCATCCCCATGAAGTCATTTCGAATGTCTCAGCAGCGGTTTTCATTCTCGAACTGTTTTTTGATTCTGTCATAGACAGTTGAACCGGGCTGCAGCACGGCAATACATTTTAAATCAGACATCCTTTTTTCAAATTGAGATGCGGAATGGCGCCAACGGCCACTTGTGTCTGCGCGTTCGTCACCAGGCATGCGTCCATTTTGTATAATTGGATGACAAAACGTTTTTGCTATCGCCGGTTATTTCGGCTGCGTCTGTATTGTATTCTTGTGTCATCTACAATATAAAATTCTGTATACTTAAGGAGTTACCATGTCTATCAGAAAGCTTGACAAGTTCTTTTCCCGCAGATGTCATAACGAATCGGATGAAGAGAATGCGTTCTGCAAAACCGCAAAAAAGATGAAAATTGCTCAGATTCGGGATATGTCTGTCCTGGAAATTATTGAATATATCATTAAAATTACTGAGGATAAGCCGGTTTCGATCATCGGGGCTCCCGCCAAATTTCTTAAAGTATTGACCGAACGTTTGGGTTTGACACAGATACAGGCTCTGATGATGTCTGTCTTTGTCAACAAATGTGATGACAACAGCATTGTGCTGCGCGATTTGGCCAATCATTTTGATGGCAATAATATCAGTATCCTCAAATGTACCGACGATATCGATGTCCTCGTCAAGCGCGGTATCATTAAACGCCAGGGCGAACGACGCGGCAACTGCAGCTACAGCGTTCCACAGAAAACGCTCGATGCGCTGAGCAAAGACGAACTCCCCAAGCCACCCAAAAACACCGAACTCAACGCCTTTGAATGGCTGGATGCGATCGAAGATATTATGAATGATGTTCGCTATGGCAATATCAATGAGGATGAATTCGAACTGCAGATCACCGATATATTTGACAACAATCTACATCTCATTTGTACAAGGGCCATCAAATCTCATGGTCTTGATACGGATGATTTGAAATTGTTTATGGCCATAAGTCTGTGCGCCATCAATAATAATGATGACAACATCGGCATGTCTGATATCGATGATTACTACAAACGTCCGGAACTCCGCATGATTTCAAATGACCTGGAGGATGGAGATCATATCCTTTTTAAAGAAAATCTCATCGAACATGTCAACTGTTGCGGTCAGGTCGATTCCAGCCATTGGAAACTCACGGATTACAGCAAATATGAAATCTATAACGAGTTTCGGTTCAAAAAGCCGAAAAATGAAAACAGCGAACTGCTTGAACCCGAAAAAATCGTCGAAAAAAAACTCTATTATAATGATGAAATCACGAGGCAGATAGACGAACTCCGTCATCTGCTCGAAAACGATCGCATGAAGGCCATTCTGGACAAACTCGAATCCAAAGGGATGCGACGCGGATTTGCCTGCCTGTTCTATGGCACACCGGGTACCGGAAAAACCGAAACTGTGCTTCAGCTCGCCAAATCGACAGGAAGATCGATTATGCAGGTAAATATTTCTTCTATCCGAAGTAAATGGGTCGGTGAGACTGAGCAGAATATGAAAGCGTGCTTCGACACTTATCGAAAATATGTTAAAGATAGTGAAATTGCCCCCATTCTATTCTTTAACGAGGCCGACGCACTGTTCACAACCCGAAACGAGAACGCACAGTACGGTGTGGATAAGATGGAAAATACCATGCAGAACATCATTTTACAGGAAATGGAAAACCTCGATGGGATTCTCATCGCGACAACCAACTTGCAGACTTCGATGGATTCGGCTTTTGAGCGCAGATTTTTGTACAAAATTGAATTTACCAAACCGACACCTGCAGAACGCTGTCACATCTGGCAGGCCATGCTTCCCGATCTAACGCACGATGATGCCCTCATGCTCGCCGAACGCTTCGACTTCAGCGGCGGACAGATAGAAAATATCGCACGAAAATGCCTGATTGATGACATTCTGTCAGAGCGCAAGCGATTTAATATAGATGCCGTCATAGAATGCTGTAAACACGAATCTCTTGTAAAGGAAAAGTCCAGAAAAGTTGGTTTTATTGTTTAGTCTGCGCGGGCTATTTCGTTTTGCGAAATACGCCCAGCGCTGCGTCGCTATTGCCGACGGCAATACGCGCCGCAATTATTTGTAAGAATGGTTGTGAAACCCAATGGTTGATTTGCCTATATTGCGAACCATAACATCGCTAAAAAGGAGAATATTATGAACACGAATAATCTGTCATTTCATCAAGTAGATTTAACTCAAAAGCTTGATTTGAGCACATATTGCCCCGAAAAGGTACTGCATCTTGAGCTGCCGGTACTGACGAACAAACAAAAGAATATATCAAAAGAATCCGGCATCATTGCATTTAGAGAGAATTTCCCATTGATATGGAAATATCGGGAAGGCATCTGCAACACACCGGAACTCAGTAATATTACAGATGAAAACCTGGGTGCAGGGGCATCCTTTGCCGGGCTGGCCAAAATTCCACTCGGAGCACTATTGATAAAGTATAACGATGGCTTGCTTCGGTCTGATCATTGCAGCAGATGTGATTGTCAAACATTAGGTTATTTCAGTACCAGAGGATTGAGTGGTCATGGCTTTCATTGGGCGTTTTGTCCCAATTGTGGACAGAATTTCCCAAAACTTGAGCAAAGGCTGGATGAGCTGTTTGTTAATAAAATACAATTGTGCCCGGTCATTGAGACACCATGGACGATCGTTAATTTGGTGATGGTATTGCAGAATATAGAAAGTAGGGACGTTCCGTGGAACGTCCCTTAAACGACGTATTGCCGAAGGCAATAGTAGGCGCGCAGGTTGTACGTATGCGCATCGCGCATAGGAACGCAAAATATTATTTTGTAGGGACGTAACATGGAACGTCCCCAAAAAGGATAGAAATAAATGTCAGAAGAAATAAGAAATATCGTTGATTTGTCCGATCGCAGCGTCGATTTGAGTGAATATCGCCCGGAAAAGGCGTTGCATCTCGAGTGGATGGATGTGACAAATAATGAATGGTATGAACTGGGTGTCGGATTAACAGAGCGTATCGATGCGCTCGAACGAGAGCGACGGGATCATCGAGTGGCATTGATATGGAAAAGGCTTACGGATAAGTTTACAGATCGCAAAGCGTTTGCCAGAGCAGTTTTTTCACATTATCCGGAACGCAAAGAATTTGGAAATTTTTGTCGCAAAATCGTTTATCCATTTCTGGATGCTAAGATAACGAATGCCCCTGAAGATGAGTATATGTGTGCATTGCTCGATCTGGCAGAAGACAAATCAGAATCGTCAGAATTGAAATCCATGCGAATTATGCGCAGTTTGATTCAGAGGTTATTTGATCCTTTGGGGCTATTTATCAAAAACTTCCCTTTGTTATGGCAGTATCGAGAAGGCATTTGTAATACACCGGAATTGGCAAGCATACTGCCCGGTTGTTTTGGTTTTTTCAAAGCGTGTAACCATCATGCGACATTAGGTGAGGTGTTGTATTTGTATAATGATGGTAAATTGAGATATGGAAAGAATTGTCCGAGCTGTCACGCTGAATTGTTGTTGTATCATACTGGTGGTTTGTTGAGTGGTGCCGGCAGCAGCTCGGGATTTTGTCCGAATTGTGGATATAAAATATATGACAATCATGGTGTCAATCGAAATGGCAGAGCATTTTTGGATAGTAAATTTGCATGTCCAAAAATCGAAACACAATGGACAATTGCTGATTTGGTCTCATCACTGAAAAAATATGAAAATCAATGCAACATGCCATAGGCACATGTTTAGGAGCGCGAGCCATGTCGAGATCACGCAAAAAGAACTGGGGTTACAGTATTGCGCTTCGCTGTTGCTCGAAGAAGAAAGATAAGGCGATATTTCATCGTATCTATCGTGCACATGTGCGCGATTGTATAAATCTTGAGCAAATCGATCTGATCGGCGGAAAAATGCTGAAACATCAACGTCGCTGGACATGGCAATGCGAAGCAATGTTTTTTCAACAAAACGAGATTATTCGATAGAAAGCATTTGGCAGGAACTGCGAACAGAGGCGGCCAGTCATTCAAGATATTGTAGCGACGAAAGCAGCTGGGTTTGCCGGTTTTGCAGAATGTCCGGATGTACGCTTGAGAACTTCGAAAGCAATCTGACGCATGAGAATTTGACACGTTTCAGAGCCTATATCGTCGCAAAATATTTTGGAAAGTAACATGCGCGCCGTATTGCCGCAAGGCAATAGGCGTGCAGGAGAAATAATATGAATGAACAGAATTTCGAGAATATGCGGCCATTCATCATTGTTGTGATCGTCAATCGAAAAGACACAATTTTGCGGTTTTTAGTGTATTTAGACTATCATATGGGATTGGATACGCGTTATCAAGTCAGTATAGATGATTGTGATTATTTAGAAAGCAATTCAGAAGTATTTGTGCATACTTTTGCGCAGCCTGGAGCTTATCATATTAAAATACGAGGCAATATTGATTCAATCAGATTATTCGATTATAAAAATACCGAATGGTTTCATGGATATAATTGGAATGAGGTGCGACCATTGAAAAGGAAAAAACTTCTTCTTTGGTTGAAAAAAAACTCTCCTTATTACTATATTGATGTCGAACAATGGGGGGATATACAATGGAAGACTATGGATAGTATGTTTTGTGATTGTTATTTTATCAACTTTTCTGCGAAGGATGTGCCTGATTTATCAAATTGTAAATCTATGCAGGAATTGTTTGCAAATGCATTCAAATTTAACTCTCCAATTGGTGATTGGGACGTGAGCAACGTCATAAACATGAGTAGAATGTTTGCAGATGCAGCGTCTTTTAATCAGCCAATTGGTGGTTGGGATGTGAGCAACGTCACAACCATGTGTGAAATGTTTAAAGGTGCTGTATCTTTTAATCAGTCAATTGGTGATTGGGATGTGAGCAACGTCACAACCATGTGTGAAATGTTTAAAGGTGCTGTATCTTTTAATCAGCCAATTGGTGATTGGGATGTGAGCAACGTTGAAGACATGTGTGGGATGTTTGCAGATGCAGCGTCTTTTAATCAGCCAATTGGTGATTGGGATGTGAGCAACGTCACAAATATGGCTGGGATATTTGAAGGCGCGGTATCTTTTAATCAGCCAATTGGTGATTGGGATGTGAGCAACGTCACAAACATGAGTAGAATGTTTGCAGATGCAGCGTCTTTTAATCAGCCACTTGGTGGTTGGGATGTGAGCAACGTCACAACCATGTGTGAAATGTTTAAAGGTGCGGTATCTTTTAATCAGCCGATTGGTGATTGGGATGTGAGCAACGTTGAAGACATGCGTGGGATGTTTGCAGATGCGGCATCTTTCAATCAGCCGATTGGTGATTGGGATGTGAGCAACGTTGAAAACATGTGTGGGATGTTTGCAGATGCAGCGTCTTTTAATCAGCCACTTGGTGGTTGGGATGTGAGCAACGTTGAAAACATGTGTGAAATGTTTAAAGGTGCGGTATCTTTTAATCAGCCGATTGGTGATTGGGATGTGAGCAACGTTGGATACATGAATAGGATATTTTACTGGGCGGAGTCTTTTAATCAGCTACTGGAGATGTGGGATATATGTTGTGTTGATATGGATGATCAAACAATGTTCTACGATCCTTTTTGGATTAATTCAGTGAGTTTTATTTTAAAAGTAAATGTAATATCATTGTTTGATGAACGATATGAGGATTTAATAGCAAGTTTTTTAATGAGAGAAAAGAAATACTATGCTTTTGCTTTGAAAGATGGTTTGTCGTATGTCGGTGATGATGATTATGAATATGAATTGGTGACTGAGGACAATTTGGACTTTTTGGATAGTCTGACAATTCAATGCGCTGTGTATATTTTATCGTGGGGGGGGTGGAGATATAGATATTCCTTTGATGGTGAATTGTTCGGTTATATACGTGTAAAGACTGTTTGGGAAATTGTGTGTGTGAAAGATATGTATGATCTCTCATGTTACATAATGAGCGCTACCTATTTTTCAGCAGATTGTTTTAGGTTAAGGGATGTTGAACTGGACAAGGTTGATTTTATAAACAATATTAATTATCCGGTATTCTATGTACAAAAAATATACGATGAGTATGATTGTGATATGAGCGATCTTGCGCTGTTTAAATTGCAATTCGGGGTAATCTTACTTAATATGCCAGAGTGTGACCGATTATATGTTATTTTGCCACTTGGTCGTGGATATACAATAGATGATTATCGTGCTAATAAAATTGTAAAAATATTTAAAGAATTAGGGTTTGAATCGTTAGCAAATAGAGGGACGTTGGCATTAATGGTATATGAAAGAAAAGGATGAATGCAGTGCGATATATAGAATTAATCTGTATCATGTCTTTATATAGAGTGGAGGTTATTCATGGCGGAACAAACAAATCACAGAGTTCGTTTATGCGTCCTCTCTGATACGCATGGGTTGGACTTTACAATCCTAAATTGTGACATCTTTTGCCATTGCGGAGACTGGTCACCGCTGGCGTATCAAGGTAACTTTGAAGCGATGTACGACTGGCTGGATTATTTTGTAGATACATTGTTGCATTTGCCGTGCAGATACGTCGTCATTATTGCCGGAAATCACGATTTGATCATGGAATCGGAGACAGCCAGGGATATTTTTGATGATATTCAGGAACGGCAAGGCGGTGTTCGTAAATATAGAGATGAGCAAGGGCGTTTGCAAACCGACAAGAAGATTCATTATCTAGATTGCTCGTCAGTAGAGCTAATGGGGCTAAAATTCTGGGGATCGCCAGTGACACAGCAGGTTAATCGCTATCGCAAATATTGGGCATTTGAGACGAATTCACCTAGTTTTGATATACCCTGTGATACGGACATCATTTTGACGCATCAGCCGCCTGAATGGAAGAGTTTGGGGAATGTCTTGTGGGGAATCAGGGAACCTTCCGAGCCGCTTGGTTGCAAGGCACTTACAGAATCTGTGTTACAAACACGAGCCAGGTATCATTTCTGCGGTCATATTCATACCGGTAATCATGCACCATGCCGTTATAGGAATGGGACGATTGGGGTGAATGTATCGATGCTGGATGAAGGGGATGAAGCGCAGTATGAG
>JAEEGL012758243.1_pt1 | contig 16034 bp, 11 predicted proteins | sample 9134231 | NCBI WGS metagenome assembly JAEEGL01 (sample SAMN16246548, study PRJNA631951) | gut metagenome | biome: gut microbiome; feature: rumen; material: fiber-attached | host: Bos | place: Iran: Karaj | collected 2018-10 | reverse complement strand
TTCTATTGCAAATCGGTCATAATGGGGGAGCCTGGTAAGTGCTGACCTTAATTCATCACCAAGCAGTAGCTTTGGCAGCTTCGAGCTAATGTTGCTCATCATTCTTTACCTCCGTGATGATGTCTTTATGAGTTTCGTTTTTCTCGATTCGTCGGTTTTCCCCGATGGCTTTAAGACTTTTTTTAGGCTTTATGGCGCCCTGTTCGACGATTGTTTGAATGTGAGAGATTAGGTTGATTCGACCTTGCAAGGAATCTTCGTAAAAATGTTTGATATGCTCCTTTTGTTCTGTTTTTGTTCGGTTCACGCTGTCTAGTTTGGCTCCGTTGAATTGGGTGTCGATAAGTTCAAAGCGTTTGAAGTTTTCATCGACTAAGTACACGCAGGAGACGTTATCGGGATTAAAAGCGACCTTGACTTTGTTTCCCTTAAGGAATTGCTCTGCAAATCCATCCGAACCGTAACGGAGGCCGTTCACGATTAAACCTTTACGGGTGAAATTCCCCGTAGTTCTAGGCAACAGGAGCGCTGCTATGGCCTCGGGAGACGCAAAGATGAGATTCCCTAATCCATGCCTCTTTTGGAATCCCCAAATGCTGGCTGAGTACGGAGGTGTTTTCTCATCAAGCATTTGGGCTGTATAGGGAAAATTTTTAAGAACTCTTTTGGTATTATGGAAAATGATTGCATGGATGATGATGGTTTCAAAATCGTGCAATGAGATACAGGCGTCTTTCCTGTAATCGTGGCCACCACGTTTTTGAAAATCTGATTCGATTACGCCTTTCCCCTTCAAATATGGCTTATAGGTATTCTGTATCAGGTCAAAGAATTTTTCTACACGCCCTTTGAGTTCTGGACGAAATGGAGGAAGGTTTATGATTGTAACCCCCAGTTCTGCCAGCTGTTCAAAATTTAAGCTTGCGTATTCTGAACCCCTATCTGTTACCATGATGGAGGGTAATTCCTTGCAGGGCCAGTCTTCGTCTTTTATTTCAATTCCGAAAGTTTTACAGAGTTCTGTCTTGTCGGCGATGATGTTTAAAATCAGTTCCCGTACACTGTACATTCCTCCTTCCCACCCAAGAGAGTAGCCGCAACAAAGCCCGCTGTAGCCGTCAATGCAGGCCGTGAGAATCGGTCTTCCTACGACACACCCTTGGCTATTGCATAGGTAAATATCGCAGATTGTGGAATCCAGCATGCCTGTTCCGATACACGGGGCAAATTCTTGAACGCCACTTCCAAGCAATGGTCTATGGTTCATCTGATAGTCTTTAAGACCGCCTCTGCTGATGAGCTCCGTTTGGATTTTTCGGTTCTTGTAAAAGAAATATCGAAATTGGTGAATCGAAGGCCTGTCGGCCTTGATTGCACCATTAGATTCACAATAACGCTCTCTAATTAGAGAGTAGTATGTATCAGTTAGGCTTTTCCCATGATGGGTGTAGAAAAACTTGTTTAACGCCCAGCGGAAGTTCTTTTGGTCTGGGGTAAGTTCTTTCTGTTGTGTCTTTTGGGGGGCTAGAATGGCCTTGTCCTGGAAGGCGAGGTATCTGTAGAGCCATTTCTTGACTCCACGGATACTATACCCGTTTAATTTTGCAATTTCCCTAAGCATTGAACATCGTTCTTTGGGGTCTCCAACTATGGGTATAATTCCGCTTATGAGCGTATATCTTTTGTTTGTTTCTGCCAGTTCCTTTTCATTCAAGTCTGTTCTTGGCTTGATTTTTGCCTTGGATTGGAGCTCTTCTTCTGTTATTTGCTTGGCGCCTTCGAATAGCTCTTTTAGAATGAACATAGGATTGCATTGACGAATACAGTCGATGACCAATAGGCCGTTGTTATCGTCGTGCTCTAGGACACGATAAATCGTGCCGTTTTTATCCCATAGAGTATTTGGGCTATACATTTGTTTTCTCCTTGTTGGTTACGATGCCCCAGTTGGAGATACCTCTTTTTTTCCAAAATTCCCTAGACGCATCTAGTAGAGAGACCGTCATCGGTTTAGCCAGGAATTTTCGTTCAACGCATTCCCTGACAAGAAATGAACCATCTTTGCATTTGCAAAGAAAATCGCTGGTGTAGGCGCCTACACTAAGTCCATCGAGGGGGACGTTGCACAGGATGGTATCTATTGAGTCCGTCTTTTGCAAAATGTCTAGGTAGGCAGATTGGAGCCTACTGTATAGGCGGCAGACGCAGTTTGCTTTAGTGACTGCTCGCTTCTCGCATTTGCATTTTGGGTCTTTGCGCATCATAGAGAGAGTTTCCTTATTTCCCTGTTTCCCGAAAATGGGATGATTCTCCCGATTTCGGGGAAATTTGCGGATTTCGGCCCGAATTTGGGAAAAACCGAATACGTTTCTTGCAGGAAAACGTTGAATTTTGCCCAAAATCCACGTTTCCGAAATCCCGAAAAGTGAACTTTGCGAAATTCTCTATGTCCCTTTGCGTCCGTTGTTCCAACATGTGCAACAGTCCATTCCAACTTTTTTGCCACCCTGTTTGAACCCTTCGTCTGCAACTTTATTTACAATCGGGTTTCGAACCACCGTTGCCACCTCGTTGCAAAAAGCGGCGTCTTTGGTTCGAAGCAATCGCTTAAAACCCTGTTGTAACCTGGGCTTGAACGGGGTTTCAACCCTCGTTTCAAACCGTGTTGCACCCTCGTTTCAAACCCTGTTGCAAACAAAAAAAACACCGAGATTTTACTCTCGGTGTTTGCAAACTTGGGTTGGAACCGTGGTTCACACAAGGTGGAACGGTCCACGCATAGTTACATAGAGAGCTTTTCTTCGTTCCTCAATATACGTTTTTTATGTCTTTTCGACAAGGTTTTTGAACGAAATGATGTATTCATGCTAAGCAAGTTTTACAAAGACCCCTCGATTTTCCAAACGATAGTTGACACTCGAAGGGGGCAAAGGAAACTAAATTTAAAGCTCATAATTTTATGAGAGACAATTCGATTATGAAAGAGAGAACGGAACGTGAATTGTGCTTGGATGATGTTGCTGAGGGTCGTTACTTAGACTATGCACATGCTCAGTTGGGAATGCCGTTAACAGAAGCTGCAATGGAGTTGTCAAACATTCTCGATAATTTTGCAAGTAGTAGCGTTCTGGAATCTTCAATAAACACCCATTCAATAGAGGATATAAAAGAGTATATTAGGTTGACAAAGGATTTCATTAAGCAGACAAAACGGTTTCAGAAGCCTTTAAAGAAAAATAAAGGATAAAACCCTAAAAGGAGGCTGACGCCTCCTTTATTATTTGATACTCATGATGTAATTTATGCCTTTTTCTGCTTTAGAAGCGGCACTACTATCCAATATGGTATTTTTTTTAGCAATAACCTATTGATAGCAATAACGAAATTTTATATATTGAGAACATACAAGGAGTTTTATCATGGGTAGACCCAGCAAACCACGCCGTTCAATAGCCTGTTCGTTCAGCTTGCCGCCCGAGTTACGCCCGCAACTGGAATACGTGCAGATGGCATTCGGATTATCCGCCTGGATACAAGGGATGCTTTGCAACTTAAAGATTGATTCCGTTTTAGCGGAACAATATGGAATCATCAAGGAAATCATAGAAAAGAATAACCTATTTGTTCGGCGCCTTGGAATTGACGACAAGAACGCCTCACGTTACCAATACGACTTTGTAGTCAGTGGCCTTGGCGAAAAAAAGGACAAGAATATTGCCGTAGACGTTCAGTCGAACAAAGAAGTCGAAGGCAATGCACGCTCTGAATACGAGGCAGTCAATCGCACTATTGAGGATATCAAAGCCCAGGGCTTTAAAGTACAGTGGTTCTAATTCCTGGCAGATAAGTTAAAGTCTGCTGTTTTGTTCTGACGACAAGGCATGCCCGAGTCGTCTTAATTTAGGCTAAAATTTAGCAATAACGATATAAATTATTACTACTCACAACTAAAAACAAGGAGATAATCCCATGAAAAAGCAAAAAATCAAAGCACAGAAAAAAGAAAAACGCATCTGTCTCTCCACGCTGAAAAGTCGTGGTTGGACAGACCTCCTCATAAGCAAGTTCGCACCAAAACCGATGCTGGCTCCAAACCCGCATTATAAGCGCTCAGGCGATATGAAGCTCTTCTACCTCAAAGACATTGAACGCATCGAGAAATACAAGCGGTTTCAGGCTGAGTTCAAAAAGAACGCCAAAAAGATTGAACATAGAAAGTTTCTCGAAGAAACTAGAGGCGAACGATGCCTGGCCGAGCTGAAAAAACAGCTGGAATCCGCATTCGTGCACCGCATTCCCGAAATTGAACTGAAAAAATTAGCCATGGAATCCAAGCTAGAGTATTTCAAGGGGCGACACAAGAGTTGCTTATGGGCTTACTATAACGTTCCCTGGGTAAATAGGTCTGCTTTGCCCAATCCTTATTACCTTGATGACTATGACGGGTTCCGCTCCAGCCCAAATTTCATGGAGGAGACCGCCAAAGCCTATGTCTATGGAGGGGCTCCTGAAGAAGAAATCATGCGCTGGATGATTGACTACATCTTGTTCTTTGAACTGAAATTCGAAGAATCAGTCAAGGTCAACTACGGGACCCTTCGGAGTGAAATTTCAAGGAAACGCATTCCAGGGGAGTACCGTAAAAAAATGATGGACTTGCTCAACATAAGGGCATATTCCCTAATTGAAGAGGCGTATCCCTTTTTAGGGGACAAGTGCAAAGAGCAGCTTAAATTCAAGGGTGTCGCTTTGGCGGCATAGCGAGCAATTCTTCTGAACCTTTAAACTATTAGTATAACCGAGACTCCTGCTGACTGTGGCTATCCTTTTGGAGTCTTTCTGACACACAGTCGGCAGGAGTTCCTTTATGAATAGTGTTCAACCAAGACCGAACATCAATCCCTCCATAGACTTAAATACATTGCCCGCAATGGTTCAAAGTACATTGCCCGAAATGCTTCAAAGTGAATTTGTGGACCCATATTCCAGCAAGGCAGTCAGGGCGATGCTTGCCAAGAATGGCATCGAGATACCACCGAATGGGTGGCCCTATCCTCACTTTCGGATACGAGTCCCTAAGAATGTCCATAAGGTGATTGGTGAAGCAATCAGAATCTTCCATGAGATACTCATAAATCAAGATTCCTTGCTGAGGAACGTTTTCAAGTATCTAGATTCGATTGGAACCCCTTTAGATAAAAAACTCTATCTTTACTATGCCAGTGAAGATACTGTCATGAAGTCTCTGTTCTGCTACTTAGGGGCGTGGAATATACCCAATTTCGAAAATTTGAAGAAAAAATTCTTCACGTACGAGGTTCTTTTGAACTTTCTTGCCAGTAAATTTAAAACCAATGCCTTTAACATGAAGCTAATCGTCTACAAGGAGTATGCTGATTTGAAGGTCTCTAGGAAGGTTCCCCTTGGCAAGTTTGGGGATGTTTTCTGCCATACCATGCGTGACCCTAAATCTAATAAACCTCCAAAAGCCAGGAACAGAAAAGGCAAGCTTGATAGGCTGGCAAAAAAGCTCAAAGGAAAGGACGGTACTAAGGTTCTCGAGGAAACCAAGGACCTTAGTAAGGACTCAAGGAAAAGGCTCAGGAAGAAGGGGGTGAAGATTCCTGGAAAATACGATAAAGTCAGGGATATGACTGATGAGGAATTTGACCAGTGGTGCATAGACAACCGCATTTCCAAGCAAAACAAGTATCGGATAAAGAAGACTTATCGAAGCCTAATGGAAGTAAAGACCGTTTCATGATTGCCTGAAAAAGAAGCCCTCCCGAGGGCTTTTTCTTTTGTCCTTTGGTAAACGAAAGTGGCTTTTTAGGTAAACGGATGTGGCGATTAAGAAGTAAATGGAAGTGGCGTTTAAGGCCGTATTGTTTTTTATTATAAATAGACGGATGTGCTATAAACGGTCGAGAACGTAGTTGGCAGCAAAGGAACTTTGCCAACAAGGTTCTCAACAATATGAATAGATAAAAACCTATAAGCGAAGTGGAGAAACAATGCGGCTCTGCCGCTTTGGGGCTTTGCCCTAGCCGACAGGTCGGCCTGCTTTTTACGCTTTCGCTTTTTTTTTAGAAGGACAAGAGGTGTTTATTGGGTTATGTATCGACAACTATCATGCTTAGCAGGGTAATCCTTCTCCGTGAAGAGAAGAATCGTTCTCCTAGGTGAATAAAGTTCACGGGTGTTCATCCTATGGATATTAAACTCCATCACGCTTAGCAGGGGAATCCTTCTCCGTGAAGAGAAGAATCGTTCTCCTAGGTGAATAAAGTTCACTGGTGCTCATCGTATGGATATTACACTCCATCGTGCTTAGTAGGGGGATAGTCCTTCGTGAATGCCTGAGTTTTTCCCTTAACAATACAGCTATGGGGCGCCTTTTTGTATTGTAGGGGGTTCTTACCCAATACGGGACATTCTTCGTACGTCTTGGCGAATAGCAGAGGTTCTTTTCTTCTACGTTGTCGTTAGGGGTTGATTGACCTATGCATTGGCCTAAATGGCGTGTATGCGCCTGTATTGTGGTGGAGCGTATTCCTGGTTCGATTTTGCTTAATCGTGTTCCTGCTTCTTTGCCGTGTTTTGCTGGAAAACGGAAATTCACTGATTCCTCCCGATACGAGTGTTTATGCGTGTCTTGCTCGAAAAGGGTACGCTTTTTCTTGTTATATTGTGTTATGAATTATATTGACGGATTTTGCACTTTTGAGAAAACAGATTAACAGTCCTTACAGCTCCTCCTTGACTGGGGGAGGCTTTCTCCAGGATGAGTTCGACCGCATCCTTCCGCTGATGCTGTCGCCTGATTCGGATGCATTGCTCAGGCGGGAGGCCGAGAGCAATGCCCTTCTGCAAATCAACTCCATGAATACCCGCAAGAGGGCGCTTTCGGAGCTGAAAAAACGTTTCGCTGCGTGTACTCCCGAGTTCTGGGTACATTACCGAGGCTTGGATGGCAAGGCACGGCAGCTGGCCTATTTCTTCGTGCTTCTGCGAACCTATAGAATCCTTTTCGACCTGCACCTGAGAGTGACGGTCAAGCGGTGGATGGCCGCTGATGATTCCGTTTCCCCTGAGGCCCTTCGCCAGGAGTTTGCGGAAATCGCCGCCAACGACGATTTCGTTGGTTCATGGACCGAGCTTACGATTAAGAAGGTCCAGGGAACATACCTGTCCATCCTCCGTAAGGTTGGTTTCCTTGAAGGAATGTCCGATGTGCTTCACCAGCCCTCGTTGAACGCCGAGGATTTCAGGTACTACCTGGAAAACGGGGAGGGATGGTTCCTTGAGGCGTGCCTTTTGAGGAAATATGAAATATCCAGGATGAGGAGTGAGCTGAAATGAGTTCCATGTCCTTGAACGACCTATACGCCAAGCTCAGAAGCAAGGCCTTCAGCGACCCCTCCAACGGGGACCTGTTCTACAACTTTTTCATGTTCCAGTATCCCGCCGCCGAGGAATACAGGTGGCGCCGTGACATCCTGGATGTCCGTGACAAACTGGAGAAGCCAGCCGATTACCTGGATACCCTGGTCCTGAACATCTTCGACGAGTTCTGCGACTATCTCGACAAGAAGCCCTTCGGCACAAAGAACCCGTCCATGCTGAAGTACCTCCTGGACAAGGAGGGCAAGGGAGGTCCTGCCATCGACCAGGTGCAGAAGTCCCTCACAAAGCATGCGGAATCCGACGAGTTCATCCAGTACCTGCACAGCCGCATCGAGGAACACATAACCAAGCAGGATGACGTGCACCAGAGGCCCTATGTGTTCATTTACGGCATGGGGCAGATGTTCCCCTATTTAAGGGCGAACACGCTTTTGACAAAGTACGAGAAGCTTAACAGGAGCAGCGCCTACAAGGTCATCCTGTTCTATCCTGGAAACACTACGAATGACGGAACCCGTTTCAGGCTCTTTGGCCTGCTTGACGACGACCATACCTACAGGGCACACCTTCTGATTAACGATGAGGACTAAGGAACTTCTATTATGCAGCTGAAAGACCTTTACCAGAAGAGCATCGAACGCAACCTCAATCCAGTGGTGAACGCCGAGAACCTTGACGCCGAGACCGTCAAGACCGAAATCGAGGAATACGTCTTCACCGAGGAAATCATAGACGGCCTCTACAAGATTCTCGACGCCATACGTTCGAGAAGGTACAACCATGACGGCATCTGGATTAACGGCTACTTCGGAAGCGGTAAGTCCCATTTCCTGAAGTACCTGAACTACTGCTTTGACCCCAAGTATCGCGATGCGGCCCTGGAACGCCTGAAGGAGGGCGTCAACGAGTTCGACCCGCTGACGAACCCCAAGAGCAAGCTCTATGTCACCCCTGCCGAGGTGAAGGACCTTTGCGAGTGGCTGAAGAAGGCCACGGTGGACACTATCCTCTTCAACATCGGCCAGGTGAGCAACTACCAGGGCGATGCGGACAAGGTGTTCCTCAACGTTTTCTGGAACGAGTTCAACCATTTCAGGGGCTACAACAAGTTCAACCTTGCCCTGGCCCAGCATTTCGAGAAGGCCTTGGATGCCCGTGGCAAGCTTGGCGAGTTCAAGGAAAAAATCAGCGAGGAAGGATTCGACTGGGATACCGAGGCGAGCGACCTGGCCATCAACGAGCTTGACCTTGTGATGGAGAAGGGCAAGGAAGTGCTCCCGACGCTATCCACCGACATCATCCGCAAGAAGGTGGAAGACGATAGCATTTTCCTGAGCGTGGAGACGTTTACAAACGAGCTTGCTGCCTACCTGGATACGAAGGACAAGGACTACCGTCTGGTATTCCTTGTGGATGAAGTTTCCCAGTTCATCAACGACCGCAAGAACCTCCTTTTGCAGTTGCAGAGCATCGTGGAACGCCTGCATACCGCATGCAAGGACCAGGTGTGGGTGGCGTGTACCGCCCAGCAGGAACTGAACGAAATCGTGGAATCCTGCAAGATGAACGACGTGACCGAGGCCATCGGCAAGATTATGGGCCGCTTCGAGGTCCGCATGAGCCTCAAGGGAACGAAGCCCGAGTATATCACCCAGAAGCGAGTCCTTGAGAAGAACTGGAAGGGCGAGAAGGAACTGGGCAAGATGTACGACGACAAGAAGAACGCCCTGGAGGCCCAGTTCCAGTTGCCGCCCACCTACAACGCCTACGGGAACCGTGACGAGTTCATCGGTTACTACCCGTTTGTCCCGTACCAGTTGCGCCTGATACAGCAGGTGTTCAACAGTTTCGTGGACCACGGTTTCGTCGATACCGAGGTCAAGGGCAACGAACGTTCCATCATCAAGGTCACTTACAATACCGCCCAGCTCACGAAGGACGAAAGCGTGGGCCATTTCATCGGCTTCGACCAGTTCTTCCACGCCATGTTCCAGAACTCCCTGACCAACAAGGGACAGAAGGCGCTCACCAACGCATCGAAGTTCGCCGAGGAGTACCAGGGCGACACCGATTTTGCCATGCGTGTCGTGAACGTGCTCTTCATGGTGGCGAACATGGGCGAGAGCGACAAGCTCCTATTCAAGGCGACCGTCGATAACCTGAGCATCCTCCTCATGCGTGACGTGGACGCCCAGAAGCTTGCCCTCAAGGAGGATGTACAGAAGGTACTCCAGTTCCTTTGCGACAAGAACGCCATCCGCAAGGAAACGGACAAGTCGGGCGACGAAATCTACCTCTTCTACAACGAGGAGGAAATGGAAGTCGCCAACCTCATCAAGAACAAGAGGGTGGACGACTCCTACATGGCCGAGAAGCTGAAGGCGATTATATTCGAATACTTCGGCATGACCGCCAAGGAAAACTATTGCAGCCGTTCTTTCTCCGTATGCGCCGAGATTTTCAGCCGCACGTTCCTCTCGACGAACAATCCCGAAATGAAGGTGGAGTTTGTCTTTGATAGGGACGGTGCGGAAAACGCCGAGACCTACGCCCTGAAAAATTCCGAGAAGAGCCGCATGGCCTTCTACCTTGCCGATTTCTACAACGGCGATTCCAAGTTCAAGGCCAATTTCTTCCGCTACTGCCAGACCTTCAAGTACCTGGAGACGGAACAGGCGACAAGCGATTTGCGTGCACGGACCAATGCGACGTTCCGTGAACGTGCGAATACCCTCTTGAATACTAAGCTCCTGAAGCAGCTGCACGATGCGCTGGACTCTTGCCAGATTGTCTCTGGCGATGCGCTGGTGTCCGCTGGCCAGGTGGGACAGAAGGGAGGCAAGGACCGCTACAAGAATGCGGTGAAGTACCACCTGGGACAGATTTACCCCCAGGCGCCTCTTGTGGACAAGTATCCCATGGACCAGGCGTCCCTGGCTAAGAAAATCCTCTCGCCTCTCCCTGACGACCCGATGGGGCTTGGCTATCCGCTTGGCGAAGCCGAAAGGAAGATGGAGACCTACTTGCAGAACAAGGGCAAGGCATGTAGCGTCAAGGAGGTGGTGCATTACTTCGGGAAGCCGCCTTACGGATGGGCCGAAACTTGCACACTGCAAGCCCTGAACGAGCTTGTCCGTTCCCGCCATTTCGAGTTCTCGTTCAACAACATCCCGAGACCCGAACCCAAGGTGGTTGCTGACAACCTCCTTAAATACCAGGAAAAGTTCGAAATCGACGTTGCCGAGGCCATCCCCCAGAAGCTGGTGAACGACTTCATCGAGGCATGGAAGGACTGCTTCAGCGTGGTCTCTGTGGGTGGCAGCTCCGATGCGAACTCCGTGTTCGATTATTGCCGTAACACGGAGAAGAATGACGATGCCCTGGGCAACAAGATTAAGGATTACCAGGATTTGCGTTATGACTTGGGGCACCGTCCCTTTACGGGATGCCTTGACGATGCCCTAGGACAGCTTTTGGCGTGGGAAAAGATTCACGACCCGAAGACCTTCTTCGAGACGGTGATAGCCTCCAGGGATGCCATGGTGGAGTTGTTGGGCAAGTGCCGTGACCTTGCAGAGTTCCGTGACGGAAACTTCGAAAAATACAAGGACGTGCTCGACTTCATTTCCGACAATGCGGAAAACTTCACTTACCTTGGTGAAGATGAAAAGGGTGCCGTGGCCGAACTGGAAGCCATAAAGACCGACGAATGGCCCATTGGCAACATGAAGGCCTACATCAAGTTCAAGAGGGAACTTTCTGGCAAGATTGAGGAACAGAAGGAAGTCCTCAGGAAGGAACTCAGGGATGCGAATGGCGTGGCCTACGACGAGCTTGCCGACATGGTGGGCAAGATTGGCCTGAAGAACGCCCCTGAATCTTATCTGCCGACAAAGGATTCCTACGTCAAATATGGCTGCGACAAGCAGAGCCTTGCTGGTTTGAAAGGCGCCTTGCATGAGGTGGACGAGCAGAAGTCGAAATGGGTGGGCGTTCTCATACAGAAGCTCTCCGAGGAAAATGCCGTTTCTCCGTCACCGTCCGTTGGTGGGAATAATGCGACCTCGGAGCCCGAGCCAAGTCCAGCACCCCGTAAGCAGAAACCCGTCATGGTGAACGTCAAGAAGGACATGGTGGTGCATTCTGGAACCCAGTTGAAGAGCGAGGCTGATGTGGACGAATATCTGGCCAAGCTGAAAGTCCAGCTCATGCAGCATGTGAACGACGACGAATATACCATCATCCAGTAGTTTTAGGTTTTGTTCATGGATACCTCGAATCTCAAGAAGTTTGCAACCGAAGCTAGAGCTAACCTTATCAAGGGCGTCGTTGACCGTCTAAGGACGCTGGGCTTTGACGAAAACGGCCATGTCGATGATGCTGACCGCCCCGAGCGTTTGCAGGGTGGCGCCCTCTTCCATGGTGAACTGAAACAGGGTGACGCCTTCTACAAGAAATGGACAGCCCTGGAATCGGCTATCAAGAACCATCCGCACGGCCCGAAGGTGGGAGTCCGTCAAGTGGCCGAGGCTGCGGCCTACACCTGGTTCAACCGATTCGTGGCCATACGCATCTTGCAGAAGAACAGGCTGATAGAGCCCCAGCTTGCCTATGCCGACGGTGGACGGATTCCGATGATTGTGGAAAACGCCCGTTCGGGCCGCTTGCCCGTCTTGACCCCCGATGAGAAAATGGAGTGGGAGAGGTTATCAGACGACGATTCCAAGGTCCTCGAACAGTTCACGGTGCTCATTGTGGCCTACTGCCATACGACCCCGATTCTCGAAAAGTGCTTTGGCCATATCGACGACTACACAGAGCTTTTGTTGCCTCGTAACGTCCTTGCCGACGGGGGGTTCATTGACCTCCTGAATACCACGGACTACATTACCGAAGAGGATTACAAGCGGACGGAACTCATTGGCTGGCTTTATCAGTTCTACATCAGCGAGAAGAAAGATGAAGTCTTTGCGAGCTTCAAGAACAAGAAGAAGGCCGAGGCTGAGGATATTCCCGCTGCAACCCAGATTTTTACCCCCAACTGGATTGTAAAGTACATGGTCCAGAATACCCTTGGACGCATCTACCTGGACAACAACAAGGGTAGTGACCTTGCCAAGGACTGGAAGTATTTGGTTGATACTCCTACTGCGTCTGATTCGATATACTGGTATGCGGAACTGGAATCCTTGAAGGTGGCCGATTTTGCAAGCGGCTCTGGCCATATCCTGAATGAATTTTTTGACATGCTCTATTCCTTCTACGAGGAGGATGCTTACGATTCTAAGGAGGCCGTCGAGTGCATATTCAGGAAGAACCTGATTGGCATAGACCTGGATACCCGAGCAAAGCAGCTATCCATGTTCAGCTTGCTGTTGAAGGCTTGCCAGAAGAACGCAAAGTTTGTTGATGCGAAGGTTTTGCCCCGTGTCTATGACATGCCTAGTGTTTGTCGTGAAGATTTCCGCGATACCATGGGGCATTTCTTTGCTGCATACAATCTGGATGATACGGGCTATTCTTATCAGGAATTGTATGATGCTTTCGCCTTGATGGAAAATGCATCCAATTTTGGCAGTACGATGAAATTCAAGATTTCAAGTGGCTGTCGCAATTTTATTGGGAATTGTGTAGCTCAATATGAGGATAATCCCCAACATGTTGAAGCTTTTGGTTCATTAGTAGATGCTTTTAGGATTATCTTAGCCTTGACCGACAAGTATTCCGCTATTGCCATGAACCCGCCGTATATGGGTAACGGCAATATGAATGCTGAATTGAGTGATTATGTGAAGGCTGAATATCCGAATGGCAAAACAGACCTTGCGACTGTATTTATTGAAGTGGAACAGGCTCGTATTGCAAATAAGGGTCTTTTGGCCTACATTATTCCGCCTAGTTGGATGTTTCTTGGCGCTTTCGAAGATTTACGCAAGAGCATTATAGATAATAATTCGATTCAATCTTTGCTTCACTTGAGTCGAGGTGTGTTTGGTGCTGATTTTGGAGCTTCTTCTGCTGTCATCAAGAATTGCAGGGATGAAAATGCCAGAGGAACATATTTTCGTTTGGTGGAACGTACCTTCCAAGAATTCGAACAGAGCCATTTGAGGATACTCTTTGAACAGACTCTTGCTAATCATGGCTTCAAGTATAAATTTAAGGATTATTCTAAGGATGTGACTGACTTGCCATATTCTGAAGATGGCAACCGCATTTATTATGACAATATCCCTCAAAGTAATTTTGAAAAAATACCTGGCAGTCCTATAGGGTATTGGGTAAATTCAAAGGTCTTAAAGCATTTTTCGGATGATGAGATTCTTTTATCTTGTTGCAAACCGACTCAGGGCTTGGCAACTGCGGATAATGCAAGATTTGTAAGACAATGGCAAGAAGTTTCCCGAAATAAAATAGGGCTTTCTTGTACTTCTTCGCAGAATGCTGCTTTGTCTGGTAAAAAATGGTTCCCATTTAACAAAGGTGGTGGAGGAAGAAAATGGTATGGATATTGGGATTATCTGCTAAATTGGGAAAATGATGGAAGTGAGTTAAAAAATTTTAGTTATGCTGTCATTCGTAATCCCGATAAATATTTTAAAAAAGGCATAACATGGTCTGCCATATCTTCTTCGGGTGTTTTTAGTGTGCGTGAACATATTGCTGGGGCTATATATTCAAATGCTGGCATGGTTTGTTTTGCGGACAGTTCTCATGAATACATGATGGGTTTTCTTAATAGCAAAATTTCATCACTTTTCCTAAATATTCTTTGTCCAACTGTTAATTTTAATGCAGGTGATGTTGCTAGACTTCCAATTGTTTGTAGAGACCATTCTACACAGATAGAAACTATTGTGCATAAGAATATCACCATATCCAAAGACGATTGGGACGCTCACGAAACCTCTTGGGATTTTGCGGTAAATGAAATCGTTGATTTGGATAGCGAAGACAAGTTCATGAATACCGTCAGCGAAATAAACGAATTGACTGGTGAACAGCAGGCCTTCGACACCCCCGATTTCGGCAGCATCGAGGAACGGTTGCAGCTGGTGAAGTCCAAGTGGCGGGCCCGCTTCGAAAAGCTCCATGAAAATGAGGAGGAGCTGAATCGCCAATTTATCGAAATTTATGGTCTGCAAGACGAACTCACTCCCGATGTACCGTTGGATGAGGTGACAATCCTTCAGCAGGGTGAAATCAGCATTGAGGAGGATGGGTAAATGGAAAAGGAACTCCTGAAATACAACGAATCGGCGGATATTTTTACGGATTCCTGCCGAATCATTGACGTGGCCAAGAATTACGCCCTCCGTCAGGTGAATACGGCCCTTGTGGTCCGTAACTGGCTCCTGGGCAAGCGCATCGCCGAAGAGGAACTCTGCGGGAAAGGCAGGGCCGATTACGGGCTTGAAATCATAAAGTCCCTGGCCGAACGCCTGACTGCCAAGTACGGCAAGGGCTATGCCAAGACGAATCTCTACAATTTCCTCGATTTTTTCAAGTCTTTCCCTGAAATTTTCCACTCGGTGCGTGGAAAATCCCAGGACGGCAAGATTTTCCACTCGGTGAGTGGAAAATCGCCCCTGCTTTCCTGGACCCATTATAGGGTCCTTCTGAGGGTGGACAACACGGAGGCCCGCAACTGGTATTGCCGTGAGGCGACTGAACAGACATGGAGCGCGCGGACTCTTGACCGCAACATTTCCACTCAATACTACTTCCGTCTGCTCTCTTCGCAGAACAAGACCCCCGTAATTGCCGAAATGGAGGAAAAAACGGCCCCCCTCCAGGCAGACAAGCTGGAATTTATCAAGAACCCGGTAGTGGCGGAGTTTTTGGGGCTTTCGACGAACCCTGAATATACCGAGAGTAACCTTGAAAGCGCCATTATCGGCAACTTGCAGAAGTTCATCATGGAAATGGGCAAGGGGTATGCCTTTGTAGCACGCCAGCAGCACATCCATACGGTGGACAACGACTATTACATCGACCTGGTATTCTACAACTACATCATCAAGTGCTTTGTGCTTATCGACCTCAAGGTGAACAAGATTACCTATCAGGACGTGGGACAGATGGACATGTACTTGCAGATGTACGACAAAAACAAGAAGGGTGAGGGCGACAATCCCACCATCGGCATCATCCTCTGCGCCGATACGGACCAGGACGTGGCCGAGTATTCCACGCTTTCGAAGAACGACCAGATGTTTGCGGCCAAGTACATTCCGTACCTGCCGACGAAAGAGGAACTCAAGCGTGAAATAGACCGCCAGAAGATGATTTTCAAGCTGAACCATGAGGACGATGAATCGAAATGAGCGAAAGCCTTTACATTATAGGCAACGGCTTTGACTTGCATCATTCGCTACCCACTTCCTATGGGGATTATCGAAAATTCCTGCAAGGTCGGCATCCTGAGTTTGTGGACAGGGTGGATGAAATGTTCTGTATGAACGGAGCGTCTAAAAAAGAAATCGAGCTGTGGTCTGGGCTGGAGGAACTCACCCGTGATTTCCCGAACCTGGATTACGAGACCATGCACGATGACGCCTTCGATTCAGCCGAGCAGGACATGGACCGTGCCAGTTACTGGCATGACCCGCAATACATAGCCGAAG
>JAEEGL011614396.1_pt1 | contig 16034 bp, 13 predicted proteins | sample 9134231 | NCBI WGS metagenome assembly JAEEGL01 (sample SAMN16246548, study PRJNA631951) | gut metagenome | biome: gut microbiome; feature: rumen; material: fiber-attached | host: Bos | place: Iran: Karaj | collected 2018-10 | reverse complement strand
GGCAGGCTGATCCCCACGCTCGTGCCCACCAGCGCCGTGGCCCAGCTCATCACGAGCGGGATCGTGAACAGCGTGATCACGCTGCTCAGCGCCGTGAGCGTCACCGACAGCGCCACGTCGCCCCCCGCCAGCTTGGAGAAGACGTAGGACGAGCTCCCGCCCGGGCAGCAAGCGATCAGCACCAGCCCGATGAAGAACACCGGCTGCAGGTCGAACGCCGCCGCCAGCCCCAGCGCGATCAGCGGCAGCAGCACCAGTTGCCCCACCAGCGCGACCACGATGGGCCAGGGCGCACGGAACACCTTCCCGAAGTCCTCGAACTTGAGCGACAACCCCAGGTCGAACATCAACAGGGTCAGGATCGGCAGCACAATCCAGATAGCCATACGCAGAAATCAAAAAACGCGGCTGCAAAGATACGCTTTTTACGCGACACGCGCCCGGTGCAGCCAGTGGTCCTTGAGCCACTCGCGCACCGGCACGTCATAGACCTTGTACAGGCCGTACGCCACCACGACGGACATCACCACGATCCCCGTCCCCACGGCCACGTGCTGCCACAGCGGCGCGTCCGGGTGCACCGCGGCCCAGTCCATCTGCATATACATCAGCGGGTAGTGCGTGATGTAGATGGGATAGGAGATGTTGCCGAGCCAGCGGCACACGGCGGCGCTCCGGGGCCCGGTCGTCTCCGACCCCGCGCCCGCCAGCACGATGAGCGGGAACAGCACCAGGATGCAGAGCGCCTGGTACAGGCCGTCCGGCACCCCCTGCTTCCCGCCGATGCACGGCATCGCCAGCAGCACCACGATCACCAGGCTGCACCACCAGAATCCCCCCTTCAGGTGGATCGGAGACCCGCTGGGATTGGACGCCGTCCGGTGCGCGGGCAGGATCCGGGAGATCAGCAGGCCGCACAGGAACGGATAGAGCAGCCGCGTGAAGGCGATGTAGATCTGGTCCGGCGTGAGCGCCCAGCCGCCGATCACGTTGTACTGCGGCTCCTCCAGCAGGCCGAACACGTTCCACCCCAGGGTCAGGTCCAGCGTGAAGAAGGCGCAGCCCACGCACAGCACGGCCAGCGCCGCCTTGGGCAGGTGCCGCAGCACGAACGCATAGAGGATGTTGCCGATATACTCGAGCGTCAGCGTCCACTGCGGGCCGTTGAACGAGTTCAGCTCGCCCCACCCGCGGATGTCCAGCCCTTCCCCGCACGGGATCACGAAGAGCCCCATCAGCAGGCACAGGGCGAACTTCCACCCCTCCACCTCCAGAGTCTTCGGGAAGGCCGTCCCGGAGAAGAAGAACAGCGCCGCCCCCACGAGCGTGCCCGCGATCACCATCGGGTGCAGGCGCGTCAGGCGCCGCTTGAAGAAGCCCCAGGTGGACATCCGGTCCCAGCGGTCGTCGTAGGCGTACCCCACCACGAAGCCGCTCAGCGCGAAGAAGAAATCCACCGCCAGGTACCCGTGGTTCACGATCTGGAAGGCAGGGCCCTTGGAATAAGTCTCGAAGACGTGGAACAGCACCACCATGAACGCGGCCACGCCGCGCAGCCCGTCCAGGATCTCATAACGGGGCTTCGAAGCCAGATAGACGTCGGTCTTTGCCATACTCTGCGATATCGGAGAAACTGGCAATGAAAATACGCAATAATTGAAATCAATGCAAGCCTTGCCTGGATCGGCTAGCCAGACTCATAAGTATTTTTCTATCTTTGTAGAAACCGTTGGACCAAATGATCAAACTTGTTTAACGACAGTTGAATATGGCTTGGAAGCTGAAAAATTGTGGCACACCGTTCTTAAATGAACTGTATCGGGCGATCGAGAACTATCACAAAGGACTGCCGGTCGGAGATCGCATCTCTGTCGACGAAGTCATCCTGACCGTCAGCAGCGAGTGGAAATGTGTCGGAAATATGATTACCGAGGATGGGACAAAGGACCTTTATGCCCCGACGGTTGATGTCGAAAACGGGGAGCGTGATATCCAGATTCTCTTCCCCGACGAGATCAAGGGATTCCTCCCCGTGCGCGGTCACAGTTATCGGATCAAGGCCCGGCGGTTCCAAGTCATCCCCGCACCGGATTATTGTCGATACGAACTCCTTGAGGTGCTTAGTGACGTTGATTGAACCTTTGCCATATGATCAAACCCTGGCAAGTAGTTCTCATCGGAATCATCGTTGTGTTGATCTTCATCTGCTCCCTTATCTGGCGGAGCAACCGGCGGGATGAGGAGTAGCGTTTTTCCTCCTTCTTTCTTTTCGAGCCCCTTTATGTGCCCTCAACCATTTACGACCGCAACTGTTTGGACATTTCATTTACCTAGACGAAAGCCGAAGGTATTTTCTGCGGTTATATTGTTAAGTCTTATCGTCCTCGAGATGTTGGAACTAGAACTAATGTACAATCTGTTCGATGTCGTCGTAGACAACATTAAATGAAGTCAAACAATAAATGCCGGATAGTGGCGCTCTTGTCGCCCTCGTACAATACTGATAAACTGCTTAAGAGATAGAAGATCATCTCTATAGCGGGAGTCAAAAGACGTACGGTTTGCCTCTGGAATGACCAAAGTTAGCCTTTCATCTTTCATTTCTTGTAGCTGATTGACAGAAATGCTCGGCTGTAGAGTGAAAAGGTACTTGTTCTCTATCCTGTTGGCTTCCGTTAGCACTTGACGCCATCTATCTTTACAGGTAGTTTTTGCCCCAAGGAAAGTCAAATCATCGGCCGGGAATTCAAAATTGTGGTATTCTTTTATTCCCGGAAACAAGAAATCTGGTTTTTTATTCCCTTCCGTAACCGCTTGTTCAACGAATCTTAACTGTGCTGTTGTAAATACTCTCGCCAGGTGGTGCTCAAGAGACTTTCCGACGCGAGATTTTCTTCGATTAAGGAAAGAATTGGCAAAATCGGAAATAGCCTTCAAACTTCCAAATGGTGACGAATAAATAGGGCGATATACTTTCTCCTCAAACAGGTAGAACAATTCTGTCTCTGTATCAAGCCATTTTGTTAGATAGGTGTCCGGATTTAGAATTACCTCGCCATCGGTAATTCCATATGTTTCGTTGTAGACATTGCAGGCAAACTTAGAAAGATCTCTTGTATCAGGAAAGGATTCTGTTCTAAGCACGATCTCATCCATTAGTTGCTTTAGACGCACATCCGGAGACAAAATAGCGCTTTTATCTATCACCACATTTACTTGATCCAAGGGAAGGTTAAAGTGAGAAAAGAAAGCCTCTATGTCATCGTCTCTCTCCAAAATGGTGACACAATACTCATCTTCCACCATTTTGCTCATCACAATTAAGCTGCCAACATCTTCTAATTTCAAAAAGGGGAAACCCCTTCCAAAACGAGTTACGCGAAGCTCGTTCTTTTTTCTATGATAGTAGGTTAGACAACTGTCTGTTTCGGAGCCGTCATGCCAATAGATCTTGACATTTTTTTTCAGATTCTCTCTTATATGTGGGTCATCTTCCGGGAAGAGAAGAGCAAAAGCTTCCTTTGGTACAAGAAAACCAGCTTGATGCGATTTTGCACTAGCATCGTTGGCTGTCAGATAGTGACAGAAAGCCCCGACAGACTGATTAACCTGGTTAATTGCGAGTTCTAGATAATCCGTCATACCTTCTTTTTCATTGTTTTAACTAACTGTTCCGCAACTGCTGTAATCAGCGGTACAATTACTGAGTTGCCGCACTGGCGATAAGCCTGCACCTCTGAGACGGCGTTGATGATGTACTCATCAGGGTAACCCATCAAGCGTGCACATTCGCGTGGTGTGAGGCGGCGAGGATTGCTGCCTTCCCCCATAGGAATAAGAATCTCTGAACCGTCTTTATAATAGCGGGCACTGAGAGTTCGTGTAATACCATTTAAATCAACCAAGCCATACCCAAATCCGTTACCCTTTTCTTTGTGCTTCTGTGCATAATTCTGAAGATAACTCCAGAGTTTGTCAGACAAAGTATATTTGACCGGGACGTCTTTTTCGAGAATGTCGCCAATGCTGTTAATAGGCTCGCCTAACTTGGGGAATTCGAATATCTCTTTACCACCATACACTTTCCGATCATATCCGACAATTATAATTCTTTCGCGATGTTGAGGAACGAATGCTTTTCCATCTAGAACTTCGTAATGTATGCTGTAATCAAGTTCTTCTAGAGTCTCTGTAATCACCTTGAACGTATGTCCTTTGTCGTGTGAAACAAGATTCTTCACATTCTCCAAGAAGAAAGCCTTCGGACGGTGCCGACTTATTATGTCTGCCACATCAAAGAAAAGCGTTCCTTGAGTCTTATCTTTAAAACCGGTTTCGCGACCAAGACTGTTTTTTTTTGAGACACCCGCAATTGAAAAAGGCTGGCACGGAAAGCCGGCACACAGAACATCGAATTTGTCCGGGATATATGATTTTGTTTCCTCTTTAGTAATATCGCCAAAAGGGACATCCCCAAAGTTTGCCATATATGTTTTCTGCGCGTACTGATTCCATTCAGAAGAGAATACACATTTGCCTCCTTGAGCCTGCATTGCTAGACGAAATCCACCCATGCCAGCAAACAAGTCAATAAAAGTAAACTTCGTTTTCTCAGGCGCCGGGAAAGGAACGTCGAAGAACTCCTTAAAATATAGTTCAAGAGGATCGTCGTTAAGGAAAGACGTATTACTATCCTTTTCGTCTAATGCTGCCTCAAGAATAAAAGAGATGGCTTTCTCTTTTCCCATAGCGGTCATGTACTTGCGATTATGTAAGTACTGAGTAAGCACTGGTAGGTCATCTTTCTTTCCATTCTTTTCCCAAAGGGAAAATAAGGCCTGTGAATCAATGCAATACGAATTTGGATATCTTTTGCTCCTAAGCATCACACTACAGTTTTAATTTGTCAAATTTACGAAAAAACGCCAAATCCTTTGCCATTGCAAGGCAGATTCATTAAAAAACAGTATTATTGCAAAGACAAAACACTTTGCCTTGTGTCTGACATTCTAACCCCCGACCAACGCCACCATAATATGGTCGCCATACGCTCCACTTCTACTCAACCAGAGTTGAAGCTACGTCTTGCACTTTGGAGTCGGGGGTATCGTTATCGGGTAAATGACGGACGTCTCCCTGGTCGGCCAGATATAGTGCTGCCAAAGTATCGGACGGTTATCTTCGTCCACGGCTGTTTTTGGCACGGCCATAAGAACTGTAAGAATTATACTGTTCCGAAGACCAACACAGAATTTTGGGTAGCCAAAGTTGCAAGAAACCAAGAACGGGATCAGGAAGTTTGGCGACAGTTGGAGGCAAATGGCTGGAACGTCATCATTGTCTGGGAATGCCAAATAACCAAAGCAACCATTAATGCTGTCGTTACAAAAATTGAGAAAGAATTACGAAACAACCGTTCCTCATACATGCTCTATCAAGAGGAAAGAAAAAAGTCCCGTGCTGCTTATTTGGAAGAGAGAAAACGCAAAAAAAATATTGCAGACTCAGTAACTGCCGAGTTATCACACTAGGTTACCAGTTCCCGTATGGGACGCCATCCAGATCTACCGTGTAATTGATCTCCACAACGCCTTTGGGAATAACATCGCCCTTGAACGACTGCGCTGTTATACGGGGAAAACTATCGTTCACAGGATATACCCTTTTTTCTAATATTGAATACTTTTTGTCTCTGTAACTAGACCCTTTATCATAATGAGCCTTTGAAAGCTGCGACTCTAAAAGGCCTTCGTCATACCCCAGGGACTTCAAGTCGCTTGCTACGTCATTAATCGATATCCCTGTTGGTGACTCTTCTACTCTGACGAAGTAAAGGTCTAGCGGTTTTGGTGTCAATAGTTGGAACTGACTGGAAATAGAGAGAAGTGCGCCATACCTCCTGATAGTCGATTTAACTTCGTAGCTGCGAGTCTCTGATTCAATGTCATGAGTCCCAGATTGTGAGGCTGTCCAAGCCGCAGAAGCGTCAAAACTCAATATGTGTTTCAAGGCAAGCATTTCACACAGAACACTGTATGGGGTTTTGTCCAATGATGCGTTTCCGAGCAATGTCTTCCACTTTTGCCACCATTCAATAGGATCTTGTAGCAAACTGGTTCGCTCTTTCCCGTCTTTTCCTGGATCTATGAACTGCGCGCATACTGTTGCAAATTCATTCCGGAATTCTTCCCGACTGGATACTAGCATAAGGAGTGTCTTTGCAAATCCGCCAATAACTGTTTTATGAGAAACAAGATGAGCACTCGAGAAATACTCCGATACGGGCCTGTCAGAATCCCATTCGATCGCCACTCCATAGCCATCTAATGTGCGTATCGCATAAGCAGGATACTCTTTTGGCAAAGACTGCAACGGAGCAGCACCGTTTGTTAAAGATGCAAAGAATAACTGAAGTTCATCAAGAGTACTCATAACAATTCTACTTAAAGGAGTTGAAAACCGTTTTTGCTACTCCATATGCAAGGAGCGGGGGCACAGCATTGCCAATCTGTTTAAAGGCATCACCCATTGAACAAATGAATGAGAAGTCGTCCGGAAATGACTGAAGACGTGCGGCTTCTCTAACACTAATACCACGCGGCTCCCACGGATGAATATGGCTGTATGTATCAAAAGACAAATGCGCGACAACGGTATGAGAAGGCTTGTTCTCATCAAGTCTACGCCATTTTTCCTGGAAGTTTTCCCTATCATAAATTGGGACCATTTGCCGTTTAAGCTTCTTGTACTCATCCGTTCCTTCCTTTAGTCCCAAATCGTGGGCTTTCTTATAAAACAACTCGTCTGCTATTCTACTAGCATCTGTAAACAAGTCCCCTTGCTTCATTCTTGCGAATATTGGAAAGTCCCGGGTATTCTTTCGGAAAGAATGTCCTGTTACTGCAAACAATTCGAAACCATACCAATTACGCATAATTTTTTGGAATGGATTTCTTGCCGGTGTTTTATATGGAATCTCCGAATTGATAGGGGTGTTTACGTACTTGCTTTTCTCTGTTGGAAACAAAGAGGGTAAATCTGAAAATGCTTCGCCAACAGTCACCCAAGCAGGAAGGTCGGCTATACCCTTTTGTGGAGACTTAAAATGCTTATATTGAGTAAAAGAGGCTATCTGCCTCCCATACTGCGGGATATAGCCGAAAATATCTCGATGCGTTGGCATGGGAAGGGGAATTTCCTTCTCGTTTTTTTTCCGTCCAACGAGAAAGATTCTCTCCCGGATTTGAGGTACGCCATAATCAGCGGAACACAAAAGTGTCCACCAAGCTTCATATCCGTGGGCTTCCAATTCGTTAGAAACAATCTCCGGTATATTCATTTCCCCGAAGCGTGTTGCCTCAGGAACATTTTCCATAATTACCGCCCTCGCGTCAAGATCAAATGCAAAACGGAGAAAATCTTGGTATAGGTAGCCGCGAGCGTCTGTTGTGTTGACTCTATCCGCTCCTAACGAATTCAGTTTTGCCTTGCCGGCCCGAGAATATGCCTGACATGGTGGCCCCCCGATTACGATACAACCTTCTGGGCCTATCTTGTCATTAAACACCGACGCATCCGTTTCAGTAATATCAGCACAAATATGATCTGACTCCCGTCCGTATCGCCAGCACAAATTAGACGAGACTGTCCCTACGGCTTCCGGCATCAGTTCGATTCCGCCAACAATCTTAAATCCGGCCTTCTCAAATCCTAAGGCCAGGCCACCGCACCCCGAAAAAAGGTCGATCACCGTAGGGACTCCCTTACTCATTGAGCGATAAGTCATCGAAAAGAGTTTTCACATATCCCGGAATCCCACCAACACTAAAAACAGGCTCAATTACAACCGCTTTGGCCGTATTAAGTTTCATGACATTCCGGAAATCTTTATCTGCAACTTTATTCAGCGCGGAATATTTCTCCATAATATCCCTATATACGGAGATATTAGTACCACACCGCCCGGTTCTTTCTACTAGATTAAGGATTGTATCCGTACTGAACACTTTAGACAGAAGCATCTCTTCCGTCGTCTCTATGTCTTTGTTGAATGACAGATAGAAATACCACCATACCGTCTTCAGCCATATGCGGCTCGGCTTTGTATAGTAGTGATCCGCGTTGGCATTCCCCCATCTTTCTCCTACGAGGTTGGGAACTACGCGAAGAGACAAATAACGCCAAAAACCATCATCAGAGGCAAGTCTGTCCGTAAACCATGGTTTATTCTCGAGATAATGATAAAGCGCCGCTCCAAAGCGCACGTCCATTTCATACCCTTGAACAACCTCGGCCTTTTCTTTTGCTTTAACAAATAACTCGGTCAGTTCGCTTCGGATAATGGTATAATCATTTCCCAGTACCGGCAGGGTGAAAGAGTTCGCAATCCAAGTGTTCATTGCCTCGAGGGCCTCCTTTCGGGATAGCTTTTCAATTCTCATAGCTCACCGAGTTTTTGTGTAAAATAATCACGAAATGCATATGAGCACTGCTTTGCATCGTCCAGATTCAGATTTAAACTCGATGCAAAATAATAAATAGCCTGTCCAACGCTTTCCTCTTCTGCCTTCCCGTTCTTAATGTCATCCCAATAATCAGATTCACGGACATAGTTGACAATTGTAGATACTGCGCCAGCCAGAACTTCTCGCAAGAATGAGGGGTTATAATTAGACTTATCGGAAGGATTTATGTATTTGAAATCAGGATGTGCGTTATTCAGATTAATTGAAACGCTATCCGTAAACTTATCAAAAAGCGGGTCATCAAAGTCACACTCTACTGACCACAACAGACCTGTTTTATCGGTAATTATATTGATGGGGAAAACAGAGCCGTTTCCATCAAAAGTAACAGAAAAAGTATCTACCACACCCAACACCGAACCCGGGATATTTGCCAAATGCTTTTCATCCTCGCCGGGATTACCAGCATTTTTTACCACGATAACTGTTTGCAGATCCAATCGCCCCTTGAAGCAGGGCCCAGGATAATACATATTCAAATTATAAGAATGCGCCATCCCATCATTTGGAAGGACACCTATCTCACATGCAGAACGCTGTCTGGAATCCGGAGATTTCCACAACAACGCCAATGCTAACGTAGCATCTTTGCATGCCACGCCGCTCGCCCCGTACAGAAAAGAGGCACATCGGACAGTATATGATCGCGAAAAACCGAAGCCATCGATATCTGGGGACCATCGACCTCTGTCATCGTTCAAAGGACGAATACTCGATCCGGTATCTTCTGCTGTAAGATCCTGCTCTTCACCCTCGTCGTCTTTGTAATAAAACTGATAGTTAGACGATTGAATTCTGACTTTCTGCAATAATTCAATGTCTATTATTGGATATGAAGATAATGACTGCATAGGCAATTATTCGAAGGAAAGAACGGGTTTGTATTCTTTCCTATGTATTGTGATGTCAAGATCCAGCAAAAGCTCAAAACTATGTTCCTCGTTGTCGATAAAAGTGAAACCGAGTCCATACCATTCCTCATCATCAGTTTGGATCAGCGTGGCTTTAATCTTCCCGCCTTGTGTGTCGCCCCCTTTTATTAACTTCCATTGGACCTCTTTCTTGTCTTCATCAATCCTTTTAATTGATATATTGGCAGAACACAGATTGAAAGGGAGTGGCAGAGCCAATTCCTTTTTCCAATTATTAGCACTAATGGCCCCCCTAATGCTATCCATTTCTAAAGAGAATCCGAAACTCGTAGCTTTTGATTTCCCGGTTGATATGGACATCTGTAACTGCATTCCGGTAGGCTTATACTTAACAACGCTATACTTGTATTTGACGTTATTCCGGCTAGCCGACGCCATACCCCCGTTGGGCCCAGTTCCACCTCCAGAGGAAGATCCCGGGGCAGGAGAGGGGGATGGTGGTGTCGGTTTAGAGCCAAAACCTTCGGGAGGGAGAAGCAAGCGTCCTAATAATGAACCCAAACCAGTATCCGCTCTCTTCTCTATATCTTCTTTTATCTCTTCGAATTCATTAGAGAGTTTTCTGGAAACGCTTTTTTTTATCTTGGCGATGATTGTAGGTTTTTGGCTCTCGATCGCACAATCATCCCATGAAAAATGGTCTGCCATCTCACTCTTTCTGACATATTCTTCAATTGAAATGTCGGAGCTAGTGAGCTTTGGTTGAGAATTGAGAACAAACCAAGCAATAATGAATTCATCCTCCGATGATTTCGGTATGGAATCAACCCATTTGCCTTCGGTTTTATACGAAACCACCATACCAGGTTTTCTGCAGTACATAAGAACCGGCTTCCCGAAATCCTCTTCGTCGGTAGTGGAATTGACGTATTCATAAGGCGACGGGCGGTTATCAGGAGGTATCATGCCTAACTGCTTCCTATTGACCTTGACATACGCGACTTGGCCAGCTTCATTAGGATTAATCTCCTTATTTACCCGAATCTCAAGCGTTTTAATCTCCGCGTCTGCGTACTTGATTGTTTGAGCATCTTTTGATTTGGCAATTGTTAGAGCCGCCTTGTTGTATAGACACTGAGCAAGTGAAAAAAACGGTTCAATATTGTCTGGCCCTATTACTTTACCATTGATGGAAACGTTCAAGTATTTCCCGTGAACATATTTTTTATTATTAAGACGAGCAATATACCATTTTTGAACAGCGATTCTGAGATAATCATTCAGACTCGACATCCAAAAAGGAGCAGGGGAGCCCTCTTCTTGAATTGGCTGATTATGTGATAGGAGAAAGCCCTCATTAATAAACGGAATAATAATCCGTGTCCCTGTCTCATTGCCTTTATAAGGAGCTAAATTAAAAGCCTTCAAAACTCGTTCGATACATGCTTTTTTTCTTGTTTCCCGTATCTCCCTCGAATTCCAAGACACAGGATCGCCCCACCATGCGATCCCGTATTTCTGGCCTTTCACAGAAGGTATCAATGCTGTCTTGCTGGACTCATCCTCAACAAATACAGCAGACATAAGAGAATCATAGCTGGTCGGAGTTTTAATACGGCTGTAATATATAACAAGACCTACCCCTACCCGGAAATAAACAGTCTTCCCAATACCCCAAGAACCTCCGGCTCCCGGAGTCTGCTGAGAATCCATTATCCCGAATACGAGTTTGTATAAGTTGCTCGTTTTAACATTATAATCCCCCGTAAGGCCTACTGTATTCTTATCTGAGATTGCTAAATAGCGATTTTTCCAGTTATTGTTCCGAAAAAGGTCAATGCCCGGCAAATCTGTATTTAATGCCTTCTTATCAAAATCGCCATAATTAAAATCGACGGAGACAAAAGGTGACGGAGAAGCGTCATCTTTGGCATCCAAGCTGTTTTGAATCGACTCACGAACCAACAAGTCCAAAATGGGCATGTCTTTATTCTGAATCATTTTTTGAAGGTCACTTCCCTTCAGACTCAGTTTCTGTGCGCTATATAATTCTATTTTCATTTTATATCCTACTCTTCCAAATTTTGACCATCAAGGTCACCCTCATCCTTAAACCTGTCGTCCAGTCGAATACAAACTCTGGCAACGTGATTGGCTCCGATCGCCCCGCCGGGGATATTTACACAAATACCAAACAGATCACACGGGGCATTCAATTCCTTTCTGGATTTACTTCCGATTACCGGTTTTGAATCCTTATCTACAACATAAAGCAATAGCTGTGGCGTTACACCTAAACCGGCCTTCATCCTCAGTTCTTTAACACGACTCTCTTCCAAATGAGTGAAAAGTTGTTTTATTTCATCGGGTTGCCCGTCCAAATCGACATCAGCAAGAATATCTAAAGGAGCACGTAAGGCTCCGATATTGATAACGCCAGGGATCTCATTCTTTGTGGCTTTTCGGGTGCGGGTTACCTTTCCGACAGAGCAATTAGAATACTTTGCGATTTTCCCGTCTTCAGGATTCTTTTTCCCGGCGAGGACAACATTCCATTTCTTCAGTTTTCCTTCATCTGTAATTGTCTTCATCCATGAAAGCAATGGTTCTATATCATTAAAGACAGACAATCTGCTGCAGAATTTGAACTCCCTGAGAAAATCGGAAACCACGGCGTTAGAAACTCCTTCCCAAACGGTTGTATGAGCAGCGTGGGCATTGCACAACTTATGTTTCCGCGGAGTACCCAGTTTTTCGATAAACCGTTTCCCTTTCTCAAGATTATTCTCTAAGACATCCTTGTCCGAATCGAACAACTGTGTCTGATTGAAAGAGCCAGAGAAGTCCATCTCGGCATTTATAACACTTTGCATCCGATTCTTCGCCGTCAAGCGAATTAACGTCAGTCTCGGTGAATTACGAATCTTCGCTGCATAATGGTCAGGACGCAACCCTTGAACCTCCATCATTCGTATTTCTTCCCGTAATTCTTGATCCATAACTGAAAGGAACTCGAACTGTTCCTTAGTTGTGGCTGTAATCCAGATACGGGGATACAGTTCATACCCTCTCCGATAGCCAAACCATCGGCCCATTTGCATTAAAGTGTCGGCTTGCTTGACGGAGCGCAAAAAGAAGGTGCTTACGAGACCTTCCAAGGTCAGACCTCGGGAGAGCGTTGCCCCTCCGATTACCAAAAATGCTGGCGCGACCTCTGGCATATGCTCCGCATCCGGATACACAAGACGAAGATACTCGTTCTCATCATTTACTCCTGTATTTCTAGAATTATCCACACAAAGGTGGATACCCCTGTGATAGGTCAGCTCTCCTTCCTCATTCAACTTGATAGGATTGAGTTTAACCGATATAATTTCACGGATTTCCTGCTTTATCTCAGCGAATGAAGGATAGTCTACTAAAAAATCACTTAGGCCATAATCTCCGTACTGCTCCTTAAATTCTCCTAAAGATAGATTGGCAACCTCTGATTCCCAAACACTTTTACATTTTGAGAGAAGTGTCTTCTCATCAGACTGATGGAACCAGTTGACAATTTCTTTGGATATGTTATCATGATGTTGAACTTGTTGACTGGTATGAACCAACATGCTGATCGGTTTTTTATACCCCCGGAGTCGCATAGCAGCTACGCAACAAATAAACCAGCATATTGACTGTATCAAAGAATCGGGTAGTGTAGAGGATTCGTCTTTGTGGATGCTCTTGATGACGGACAAGTCTTCTTCGGAAACATCTCGAATAATATCAAGCCCCATATATCTTCCATCGGGAATCCCGAAAATTTGCTGCGGTCCAAAATACTCGTTGGACACGCTAAGGGTCGCAATGAAATTCTTAGGGTAAAGAGACTCCAATGACGAATCATTGAGTATATTGGCATATGGAGTAGCCGTATAGCCAATATAATTCATGGCCATATATTTTGCGTCAATGTGCTGGCTCCTTTCATTTAGCCCGTTAACCATTGCGGTGATTAACCGATAAATAGGCCTCTTGATATTCGAAGAAATATTGGCTGTATTAATACCTGCTTGATCCGCCTCATCATCAATAACCAAGATTTTCATCTGGGCCATTTTGTTCTTGTCTTTTTGAAGCCACTGTATCAGCTTCTTAAGACGAGCTGCATTTTTGAGAGAAACAGTAAAATAACGCAATTTAGAATTACTCTCGAAATGCAGATCTTGCGCCCTGGATCCAATAGGACTCTGCGAAGAAAGGTGCTCTAAACCAAGCCACGACAAAACACTGCCTTCATTATTAAGATCTCCCTGCAATCGAGCTTGCGTTTGAATCCGGAGATTTTCAATCGTCCCCGACAAAACAATGAACATATTCCAGCCCCAATCTGCCGCCATTGCCATAAGGGCCGCCATATTAGCTGTCTTTCCGGATTGGACATTTCCGATTACAAGACCTTTGATCGGATCAATCTTTCTGGTATCTTGGCTTAAACGTTTAAGGATTTTTAAGGTCGCTCGCTCTATCTCCCCAATAGTCTCCTCGGCAAAACCTTTCAGCGCCAGCTTCTGTTTGTACAGTTGCCAACAAGAATAATCAGATTCCGGGAGCGTAACATCGTTATCGGATTCTCCGTCTATAACGAGCGCTTGGCCACTCTTAATATCAAGATCCAAAGTTTTTTTCTCCCATTCTTCCAAGTTCCTTACCAAATCCTCCCATATGGCCCCTGTCATTTGAGGCCATCCATCTTCTTCCTCACGATTCTTTAAAAATTCAGAAAGAGGACGAGAAACCGGATTTGAGGCAATGTCCGCCCACGTCATTCCCCGATTGTGCATTTTCTTCATCCATTGGCGCGGCGAATCATACCTCGGGGAATTAAGGTCGTTAACGTTCGGCATATATTTAGGCGATTGTTCTCACAAATATAAAAGTTTTTCGCAGCATATTTCCACCATGATTTATTATTTAACATCATTATCACATTATACTATATCCCTTTTTCTTCAAAACGAACATTCTACCTCTCAATTATTTCCTGTTGACAAAACCTGTCAAACTCCCCTCGTACCTTTGTCGGTGAATCAATACCTGACGAGTATGAGCATCGAAGACATCCTTCGCATCACCATCGAAGCCCACGACGGGCTGAAGGACCTCAACGGCAACCCGGCCATCCCGCACCCGCTCGCGGTGGGACTGGCCGGGAAGAACGAGCTGGAGCAGAAGGTCGGGTTCCTCCACGACGTGGTGGAGGACTCGCCTATCACGATCGCAGACCTCCGTGCGCGGGGCGTGGAGGAGGACGTCCTGGAGGCCGTGGACCTGCTAACCCACCGGCGCGGGATGACGTACCGCGAGTATGTGCGGAACATCGTCTGCTCCGGCAATTTGACCGCTATGCGAGTGAAACTGAACGACTTGTACCAGAACCAGCAGCGCGCCCGCGAGACGTTCCGCACCCAGGATTTCTCCGGCACGGCCGGTGAGCGGAAGCTCGACGAACTCCAGCACATCGTCGAGCGCCACGACTGGGCCGTGCGCTACCTCGAGGACGCACTGGTCATTGCAACCCGCGGGAAAATCACTATTTTCGCGTAGAATCGGACACAGCACTATGAGCGGCACTGAGAGTTGCACCGGGAAGAATCGTTGGTTCTGGATCGCCCTCGGGGCGGTCTGGGTGGTGCCGCTGGTCGTGCTGCTCGCCACGTTCCGGTGGCGCCTGCCCGCCGTCGGGATGCGGCTGCTCTACAAGAGCACGTGGGTGCTGTTCGCCGGGGTGCTGCTCAGCTGGGTCGTGCTGCTGTTCGTCCTGGAAAAGATGCCGAAGCGGCGGCGGTGGATGCCGATTGCCGGTCTGGCGGCGCTCTCGCTGGCTTCGCTCCTCTTGCTGCCGTACGGGATCCACTCCTGGGAGTATCAGGGGGAGTACATCGCTTCGCAGACTTTCGGGCCGGAGATCGGCTGGGACTATGCCGACGGGCTGCTCGTCTCGATGTTCCTGCACTTCATTCCGGTCGGGCTCGTCGGGCTAGTGGATGGGTGGTTCAGCGCTCCGGAGCCGGGCCGGGGCCGGGCGGCGGAGCGCAGCGGCGGCGTCCCCCGGAAGCGCACCTGGCTGGACGACGTCTGGAAGGGCGGGCAGCTCAGCGACGACTTCTACGGCCGGCACGGCGAGTTCGACCGCAACGACGAGTCACGCCGGATCTCCGAGGACATCCAGCAGTTCCGCAGCGCGAATCCCGACGCGGACCCCTCGGACCACTACTTCTGGGACGACCTCCTCGACGCGGAGACGGACGATTATCTGGAAGACGACGACAGCCGCCACCCCTGAGGCGGGGGCGGCGGCTGTGTGCGTCTGTGATCCGCTAGTGCGTCAGTCCGAGACGGGACGGATCAGGAGATGTTCGTAGCGGCTCATGCTCGAAATCCGCTTGTCCGCACCAAATTCGGTGTTCGCGATGTGCAGGTACAAACCAGCGGATGAACCCCACGAGTCGTTGATGTCTGAAGTCCAGTAGTCCCCACCCGCAAAGTTAGTATTCAGCGTGTGTTGGACTGCGGGCAGGAAGATCTTACTGTCCGTAAAGCCCTCGACATTGCTCGTGACAAGCACTCCGGATGCGGACGTGCCTTCGTAATT
>JAEEGL015103043.1_pt1 | contig 16035 bp, 16 predicted proteins | sample 9134231 | NCBI WGS metagenome assembly JAEEGL01 (sample SAMN16246548, study PRJNA631951) | gut metagenome | biome: gut microbiome; feature: rumen; material: fiber-attached | host: Bos | place: Iran: Karaj | collected 2018-10 | reverse complement strand
CTATATGTTTTGTTGTCCGACATATTCTACTTTCTTCTTATCAAGCCTGAAAAATTTCGTGAGGCTTATGCTATGATCGTCGTCACATAGACGTTTATAAAGCACATACAGAAAAAGGCATGGAACAATCGGTATCATTGCTATCACCACGCCGGTATACATAAGGATATTCCTGACCCTTTGCTTGAATGTCAGTTTCTGTCTCCTTTTTTCGCCGTACTTCTTATACAGCTCGTCTATCTGTTTGCTCGAAGCACAATTGCACGCCATTATCCTAAATGCTCGTTTAAATAATCTTTATAAAGTTTGAAGCCTAAAAATTTGTGAACGCAGTCTGGTACATTATTAAAGTAAAAAAGTTTCAACTTAGTAAATGCCCGTATTCTTCTCGCTTTTCGCTTAGTCAAATGCCCTTTTGTTCCCGGCTCTAACGTGAACAACCATATCAGCCACGTAGCGATAATAATGAACGTCCAAGCAATAACCCTCGTTATTCCCCTTATTATGTTGTATATTACTGTGAAAAACTTTTTCATCCGATCATTGAACGAATTCTTATGTTCTTTGCTGGATATTTGATTTCGAACATACTATCCACGTCGCAGTTCAAGATATATGAAGTTGCGTCTATGTCTATCTGTTTGCGGTCGTCGTTATCCGTCACGAAAGGAGAAGCATTCTCAAAAACTACAGGGTCAATGCTCCTGTCCAATGAATATTCTTCATTCCCTGAACCTCCGAATATATTGATAATTCGAAGATCCATTAGATTGAGAACACCGCTAAGATTGCTGAGTTCCTTCATAAGCATACTGAGATAAATTCTCTCACCAAGCATGTGCTTATTGATATCGAAAAAATTCCTCACAGTATCAATCGCTTCTGAAACAACGTCTTCAGCATTGTAATTCTTGTCAATATACAAGTCGGCCTCAACCTCAATGTTTATAACCCTACCGTTCTTCATTTCAACGAAATCATTGATTGTTCGATAGTGCGTGAGATATTCCTGTATATTCAGCACCAGTTGCTCAGGAAGAACATTTGACAATGTTCCGTCGGAGTTTATCCCAAGCATATAAACCATAACCTTGTTATTTTCCTCAACGGCTGAAACCCTGAACGGGCAACCATATCTCGGAGGCATCATCAGGATACGGTTCTCATAATCCTTGACAGTGACACACCTTTTTTGTGCAGAACTGTTGTATTTTATCATTGCCTTAATCTCATCAACCGTAGGCGCGTCCTTTCCTGTTACTGAAGGATATGGATTGGTAACTGTAATGCTCTTTCTTACTGCCGCAGCCTGCTTTGAGTCCAATGTTGTTCCGCAACCGATAACCGCATTAAGGTATGTGATATTGTTTATTGCTCCTGCGGGTACGTTTGAAGCGGAACCACCGCCAACCCTGTAAAGAATATACATTGTCGTCCCAAGTTTAGGCAACTTGCCTAAGAAATTGTTTTGAACTATCTTTGAAATCTGATATGCTGCGAAACTGCTCTTGTCACCATCGTAATTTGAGCCAATCTGTGTTCCGCTTCCGAAGATAACTTTGAGATAGCCTTTGTCTGTAAATTCTGTTATGAATTTATTAACAACGGGTTTCCACTCTCCCTTCGTTATGTAGTATATAGTGTTACCAAGAGCGTCCTTGTAAGGCAATGCTGCAGGAATGCTCGTAGGCTTGTCGTTCAAATTGTCTATCTTATCTCCCCACCTGTAAGAATCAACAAGTGAATCAACTTCAAAGAACCTGCTCATACTGTGCCCTGAGTAGTCCTCGCCCTCTTGGTTTTCAGTCATGAACTCACCCATAAACGGATCTGCTTGGTAGTCAATTCCGTCCTTGAATATGATACTCTCAACGTTCATTACGTTTGAATCGGGTATCACGATTTCCATAAACGGCCTGATGTCGTTAGGAACATTCATTACCTGCTTGTATATCTTGCTCTCGCCGGCAACAACTACTTCGCTTTTCACTACCTTATACCTAATGATTTTTCCGTTTGAGTCCATTACAGGTATTACTTTCCTGTTAGGGAAAGCGTTGTAGTCGAACTCATGGCTGAAATCAATGTCGTTCATTACTTCAAACACCTGAGACCTTGAAGAAACCTTCGTTCCTTTCCTGATTATCGGTGCATAATCATAGTTCGGCATTCCCTGCCCGTCATTCGCTACAGGAAGTTCGCAAGAGAACTCGCAAAGTGCCACTGAACCTTTCGGCCCAGGAATGCGAAGCCCGTTACTCCTTGCTATGGAATAAACGGAATTTCTCTGATTTGCGGTATCAAGGTTAGTCTCGTTATAAGCCTTGTCAATATAGAAACTAAGGTTGTCGGCTACCGCCGCAACCATATCAATCAGCCAGCTTCCAATCGAAGCGTCGTTAAGGTCTGACGCAATCTGTGGATAATACTGTCCGATATATTCCATAAGAGACGACTTGTAGTCGTCGAATGTCCTGTTAAGATATGAAATTTTATTGTTGCTCATAGTTTGACTACCATTCTACTGTTTTCTTCTTTGTTTCCTTTCTTTACGGTGTATCTCAAATCAAGATAGATTGAGTGCGGATCCTCGTCAGGCGTAACAACTTCAATATTTGTAAGGTTTACGTTTGCCACGTACGCTGAAACAGACTCCATGACTTCACTCTTAACCCCTTCCCACGATAGTTCGTCATTTGGCTCAAATATGAATTTGGCTAAATTTGTACCGAATTCAGGCTTCCTAATCCTGCTACGTTTCGGGGTAAGTATGACATGGAGTATTTCACTCGCAACCTTATCTTCTATCTTTTCGTTAAGGTCGAGGAAAAAACCGTCTAAATTATTGGCTGTGAACGGAAATTTTATTCCGTAATACTGTTTTCTGTTTGACATGTTTTGGCTATAATACCCTACTGATAAATACCCGTCTGGGAAGTTTTAACTATGTTAAAAATATCATTATAAAATAAAAAGGCAAGCACTCAACTGCCTGCCTTTTATTGTTCAACCGCTTTTTTACCGTACTTGAACAAACTTAACTCCCGTATAGGTGTGCACTTGTTTGTCTGTAGGTTATAATCACGCCAATCAGTGTATATGAATATCTTATCAATCAATTCACTTCCCGTACTCATTATCTCTTTCAAATAATCCAAATTCGTTGTGTCGGTAACAAGAATGTCCACCCTTTTAACAACACTTATTGGAATGCTTTCCATATTTCCTTCAAAAGACTCTTCCGCCTGATTGAAATACTCATTACGCCTATGCCATTTTTTCAGGTAGTTTCCGTATGCGGTCTTTGCCGAAGGCTCGTGGTGCCAATCGTTAGGCCCGCCTGGGCTGTAAAATTCATACGGAATAACGTCTGCCCCACGAATATTGCTCAAAGCCGTTCCGTCGGCTTCTATCCTTACTTCAAGGTTTCTTGCGTCGGCAAAACCTTCCAATGCTGACTTATGCCTTGTGAAAGACATATAGTTCCTGCCGTTTCTTGCATATTCGTCAGCGTCATGAAGGATTAAGCGACCGCTTTCAACTATCTCAACAAGCCTGCTGAGATATGTGAAATGATAAAGTGACTGCATATTCGTACCAATCTCATTTATTGCTTCATATAATGCCGTCCTGATTATTTTCCTGAGCGTATTTTCGTTAATCCTAACCATATAACATAAATATTTGGAAATCTCGTCTTTTATGCCTATCTTTGCAGCGTAAACAATATCAAAATGGGAAAATTACTTGAATTGATCAAAAAGTACCCGCTCTATGAGGTACATGATAACGAAAAGAGGTTTGCGAAGCCTCTTTCCGAGACTGAAATGTGCTGCCCGTTCTGTGGCCACCCGCTCGTTAAAAGAGGTAGCAAGCGTCTTGAAACAATGTCAGAGCATGTCTTTGACCCGAACGGAACTCCGTCTGAAAAACCGGCATACTACTGCGAAAACAAGGAATGCCGTTATAAGGATGTGTTCCTTTGGAACGGAAACCGTTCTGAATTTGATGTTGATGCCGGTGAAGCATTTTTCAATTCGGACAAAGCCGTCAAGGAAGTTAACGGAGAAAGAAAGGTTGATGACAAGTATTGGGAGTTGTATAAAGAGACTTCTGATTGGTACACCGCGGCCACCAACACGTTCACGTTCAAACAACAGAGGGAAGAGACAGACAAAATCTACCTGCACCCTATTTTCACCCTGTTCTGGCTTCGCCCATATATTGAGGTGTATTACGAGGCGAAGGAAAACGGAGACATTGTTAATCGTACATTTAGGATGCATTTCCTTGAAAGAAAAAAAGGGAGAGACGAATACAACATTTACTACATTTCTTCTCTGCACATGTTCTTCTTCTCAATGAGACAGCGTAAGCGTAAAATGAAGTGGCTGATGAAACCAGGCAAGATTGAAGCCAAATATTACGCAAATTCCGTGAGAGAAGTGTTCGGAAACGAAGGCTGCGTTCCAAGGTCCAGGTTTAAGCGTAGCGATTGGTACCGTTCGGCTAGTTGGACGCTTACGAAAATTCTGAACTACAGAACGTACAAAAAAGTCCTTGAAAGGCTTAAAGAGAAATACATAGAAGAATACGGGGAAGCATACGGAAAAAACGCATACGGGCTTTTCGTGAAAACGCTCTATGAATAAAAAGGTGGACTATCTAAGTCCACCTTTTGTTTTTTGCTGAGTCTCAGTCCAACTCCTGAATGCCATATTTCCTTTCAGGTATGCTTCTGACTCTATGCGTATCAAGTTTTTATCTTCAGTTATCTTGTCTCCCGTATAGCCACTTTTTTCTATATCCCCATTAACTTGCTGTTTCCAATGGATAAGTTCGTGTGCTGCAGTCCTCAAAACGTCCTTTGGGTGACGTCCGAATACAAACAGGCGTATTCCGTTTGAATTTGGGTCAAAATATCCCGTCTTTATGAACACATCATCACCCTGATCGGTATTGTCGAGTATAAACTTAGGAAAGGGGCGTACCGTGTAGCCCCTATCCGCCATAAACTCTGCGAGAGATTTAAGATATGGTCGATAATTGAACATTATCTAGTTTTTGTTAGATAATTAAACCTGTTTTACTTCTGAGAGAACCTTCTTGATTGCTCTTGCAACAGCCTCTTCCAAGGTTCCTGTAGGTGCATACGTCTGTCCGCCTGCTGCGCCTGTTCCAGCCGCCTTTCTTGCATTACGCATTGCTGCACGAGCCTGTGCTGACTTGTCAACAATGTGTCCGCCTTCACGTCCCTTGCGAAGAATTGCATTCAACTGCTGAATCATGCCCTTATATTCCTGTATCTTTGCAGAAACCTTGCTTGCCGCATCCTGATTTCCAACGTAGCTCTTCCAATTTTGGCAAATTTGCTCAACTTCGTCAGGTTGCTGATTCCTATTGAAAAGATTGCTAAACCAACCTTCTTCCAAGTTTACGTGCCCGCCACCTGCAAGATTTGCGGCTGTCTTGTTAACAACGTCACTTGCTCTGCCTCTTGACTTTCCGCCAAGTTTTGAACTCATATCAGGACCGCTACCGGCGCCCCTGTTCTGCCACATGGTGTTTGTGCCGCCATTCTGTGCTCTCCAATCCTTGTTGAATGCCCTTGTCTGTGCCGCTTTAGCCTTTCTTTCATCAGACCAACCCTGTGCCTGATGGCCTGTGATTGCATTGTAAACACGCGTGAGCCTTTTCACTTCATTGGTGTAGGAGCGAATTGTATCCTGAATTCCATTTGCTGAATTCTGCCAATCCATTTGCCCGTTACTATCTCTCTTTGCACCAAACATCTGACGTAGTGAACCGCCGAGACCGTCGTACATCTGATTTGTTGTAAAACCACCCTTATTGTTTTGGTTAATGTACATTTGTGCATTTTTTGCAACGGATGGATCCAATGCTTCTGAAATAACTTTTCTAATTATGCCTCTAAGTTGCTGTTCTGTAATTTTCATATCGGAGATATATTTTATCATAAATACATTAAAAACAACAAAAAGCGAGCGTTAAACGCCCGCTTTCTTACTATTCAAGTTCTTTCCAGAAACTTTTTGTTATATCCAACCAATGAGATCTTCTTACGCCCTTTACAACCGCACAGTTTTCTATCGCCCCTTTGTAATGTTCATAAAGCCTTTGGTTCGTCGTTGGCTTATTGATTGGCCCAAGTTCTTCGTCATAAGGGCCTAACTTTATGTAGTCAAAATCCCACCAAAACCTTTCAGGCAAATCTTCTGAACCACTGTAAATTGCGATTTTCAAATCAAACTCGCATTTAACCATTAAACCAAGGCTGGCAAGTGCGTCAATGTCGTTTCCTTCCCCCATAAACGCGACGCAGGTGATACCCATATTGTCGTTAATGAGACGTTCTAACTCTTCTTCCGTTAACTCCGTACCAATGTTTTCCCTGAGATACGGGCTGTGACAACCTTTGCAATGGTGTTGGCAATTTGATATGTTTATCGCAAGCGTTACTTCATTAGGAATTTCTTCAAATACTATTTGTGTATCAGTGTACTTAATCATTGCATATTACTTTTATGATAATACCTGTCTTCGGCCTCATCCTGTCTTGGTGCACTGAAATCTCTAATTCTCTTTAGGTACCCGATAATTCTTGTCAGGTAATCAAGGTTTGTGCTTCCGCAATGAGGACAAACCGTCAATGTATGCTTACTGATATATCCGCAATCGTTGCAAACTGTGTTGCGAACATTGAACGTGAAGTAGTTCGTTCCATTCGCGGCAGCAATTCTCATTAGCTGACGATACTGATCCTTTGAAAGATGCTCTTGCAGGTTAATGTGGCAGGCACTTCCACCGTCCAACCACTGTACATATTTCTTTCCGTGAAGCTTGAACTTGTCAATAACAGACAGTTTCGTGTCTTCCGGATTGTAGAAGTATGAACTGTAGAGGTTATGCTTCTTTGAAACGAAATATCCGTCAGCCTCGTCCCAATTATGGTGCTTGACAGCAAGGTTCTCGGCGGGAACAAACTCCGTGTTGAACATGCACTCACGGGTTCTGTCTTTCTTGTTTGAAATATTGATTGTCTCAAGAATAACGTTCGCAAATTCTTCGTAAGCGTCGTTCGGGCTAACATCAATACCAAGGAACTCGGCAGCATCCGTCAACCCATTTACGCCAACGGTAAGATACTGCTTCTTTAAATCAATGAAGCCAGCTGAATAGATAGTAAGCATATTCGCTTTATAGAAATCTTTAAGGATTTCATTGAAAGCAGTAAGGTACTTGTGGGTACGCTCTGTCAGTTCGGTGATATGCTCCCTGATATACTTGTAGATTTCTTCCTTATTTGCTTCAAAATCACCTTCAGGCAACGGCATTCCATCTTCAAGAACAACATCGTACGTTTCACTATAGTACTTTCTCACAGCGTCCTGAATTGCCCTGTTAAGATCAATCGTGATAACACACTTTGAGCCCGTTGCAACAGAAGCGGTACCCATAGAGAATTGGTGTGTTGTGTGGTTATGCTCTGCGTCTTCGGTATCTTTAAGGGAGTTCCTAAGCCTGCAGCAAGAAGAAAGGCTATCCGGACTGTCTGATAGGTAGCAGAAGAAACTGTGCCCCTTGGACCACATTTCGGCGGTAAAATCGGCATATTCTTGGTCAACGAAGTCGTCTTTTCCATCAGTAAGAAGCGCCATAGTCTCAACAGGGAACGTCATAACGTATTTTGTGCGTTCGTTGTTGAACCAATTCATGAAACGTTTCTGTAACCAAGAAAGCGTCTCCCAAACAGGCTTTGTTCCGTCGGGGAACACGAAATCTCCGAAAACACCTTCAAAATAAGGCTTGTCGAAATAACCGACATTCCAGAACACGGTTTGATAACCACGATTACCGGCCGGCATATTCATTGAGTGGACTACCTGTTGGAAATAGTTGTCAATAACGTCCCCAAGAGTACGGCGTTTTACATTCAGTTCTACCACCTCATCAATTCTCTTGAGATAGTCATCGCCATAATCCTTACGAATGAAGTAATCCATATACATCAAGAATTCAGGCGTAGCGACTGCACCCATGAAACTTGAAGACACGGAATAAACGAGGTTGATAAATCCACCGCAGTATGATTTCAAGTCAGTAGGTGCGGTAGAAGTGCCTCCAATTTTTGTGAGTCCGTCAGTAAGGAACGGATACATTGTTATAGCAACGCAGTAAGGATAACCAGGCTTTCCGCTCTCGTCGTGACGGTAAAGAATATGGTGTTCGAGGTCGTAGACATATTGGTCCGCAAGTTTCTTTGAGTACTTCGCCTTAATCTTGCTATGCATCATGTACCTGTTTCGGCGAATATTGAAACCCTTGTCAATTTCCTGTCCAAGTGTCACGATATTTTTGATAGACACATTGGCATTCGCATCGTATTTTGAACCCGTTGCTGCGTTCTTCGCTTCAATGTAGTTCTTAGTGAAGTCTGTGCTGTTTTTAAGGTCCTTGTTATTGTTCGACATGTCAATAAAAGCCCTTGCAACCTTCTTATTTATTGACATCAAGGCTTCTGACACCTGCCTGTCAATCTCTGACGTTGCAATACCGTCATAAATGTACAGGCTCTTCTCTATCGAACTCAAAATCAAGTCGTTAACTTCTTCTCCACAACCGCTATAAGCCGCTTCAATAACTTCTTTTACTTTCTCTGAGGAATATTCCTCTAACTTTCCGTCACTTTTTCTTACGTCCATATTTTCATTTTCTTTTAGTAGGTATAAATACCATGCTAAGCATAGTAGGATACCAAAAAACGGGAACAATTTTCAAGAAAATTTGCACCCGTTTTTTAACTTATTGAGTGTCAGTTTTTAGTGTATGGGTCGTGCATTTTGTACGTACCTCTGGCACTCCTTACCATTTCTTCTTGGATTTCTTCTTCCCTTTCGGCGGCATATTCATTATATTCCAAAGCGTCGTCCCATACCTTAATGTTGTCACTGCTAATGGTACAAGTTCCGTTGTTGAAAATAATTCCACTGAGCGTCAAGCCACCGAGACCGCTTCTGTTCTTCAAGAGCGTGATAGTGGCGATATTATCCTTGATATCATCCACGCTTCTCGTGATTGAAAGAACAACCTGTGCAATCTGATTCTTTGCAATTGAACCGCCAATCTTATCATTCGTGACAAGTTCCGCAGTGATACTGTCTCGGTTACCCTGAACAGGAATCCAAATAGCGATATCAAGTTCAGGAGCCATGTTCTCGAACTTTCGCATCGTGGCACTTTCCCTTTCGGTGATGTCCGACTTTGAAGTTCCCGGCTCAGGTGCTACGCAACCGAAATAGTCAATGATAACGAGGTCAGGCTTAAACCCTTCCCTGATTTGCTTCTTAATGAACTCCCTGATTTCGGAAGCGGATTTTTCTCCACTTGGGAAACGTACGATACGAACATTGTTGTTCAACGTTTCCTTGTCAGGAGAATTGTTCAGAATTTCACGAACTTTATCAGTAGTGCTCTTATCCTTGTTTATATTTCTCGTTTCTACCTGAGAAACCTTTGAGAAATACTTTCGGTGAATATCCCTGTGGCTATCCTCGAAAACAATTTGAAGAACTTTATATCCCTCATAGTTGTTCGCTTCGCACCTCGTAGTAGCCGCATTCGCTGCAAAACAAGTAGTCATTGAAGTCTTACCAAATCCCATGGATCCGATAATGATACCAATTTTACCCTTGTCGAGACCTCCACCAAGTGCTTCATCAAGACGGTCAACGCCTGTCGGTATCGAAACTATATCTTCCTTCGACAAGTCACCTTCCATATTTTCAAAAGGCGAAGATATATCCGCATCACGACGCCGTATTGCGTTGATATTCTCAATTATCTGTACGCACTCGTCGTATCTGTCCAAATCACCACTTCCTGCAATCTCCTTGAGTTTATTAGCCCCTTTAATCATTTCCTGTTGCTTGAAGAAGCGTTCGGCGATATTACCAACTTCTTCAAGCCCTTCAATGGAAGAACGCCTGATTTTTTCTACCGTCTCTTCGTAATATTGAATGTCATCATCAGTGACAGCCTTTTCACGAAGTTTTGTCAACAGCATGTCGTATTTTGGAACGGAATCATACTGTTTATAGTATTCTTTGATTACACCGACAACGGTTTTCAGATACGTTTCGGTGAAAGCGTTTTGATTTATAATTGAGCTGAAATCGACAAAATAGTCGGGTTCCTCAATGAAGATTTTAATAAGTTTGAATTGGAAGTCAACTCCGAGATACCCTAAATTATCTTTCTGAAGTTTACCCATTCTGTGAAAAATTTACCGCCGTAAATTTTACGGCGGTTTTTTTTACTTTGTCCGCTTTTTCTTCTGCTTTGGCTCCTTGATGAACAAACGGTCATTGTACGCATCAAGGTTTAAGTCATACAGCTTATCCCCGAACCTGAGGTTTGAGAAATACTGCACATCCTCCCTGCTGCAAGCATAAACAATCTTGCGTCTAATCTCCTGAATAAGGTCAACACGTCCCTTGTTGAACTTGTTGATAATAAACGCCTCGTAAGGGGCATACACGCCTTCCGCCTCGAACTTGTTCTTTGAGTTGGAAAGGTCAATGTTCGTACGGACGAACTTCGGATACTTGTTTCCGTCGAAACAGACGGAACGAACCTCTTTTCCGTTGTCGAGCAACGCAAATTTGAGGACGCACTTGGAATCAGGCTCTCCAACATAGTCGGACGTATTGAAGGGCTTGTCGTAAGGCCTCATCTTCTCGCCGTCCCAAACAAATACTTCCTCGGTGTTGCGAAGAAGAACGAAACTCGGAACATCGAGCTTAAACGTAGGCTTCTTAACCCACCGGTTCATCTCGTTCTCGTCATTGAACACCTGCGGGGCAGTGAGAGTATTGTAAATATCCGTTTTCTCCCTAAGGTCCCTTTCGATCATGTTCACACAACTCAACACAGCATACGTAAGGTGCGTTGAGCCAATGGATCTCTCCTGAAAACCGGGGATTGCGAAATATCGTTGGCAAATAATGTTACCATTTATGCTCAGAACGAACTCAAATCTCTCCTGTACAGGAGCATCAAATGTTTTTTCTTCCATTCTTAATGGTTTTAAAAGGTTAAACAAATTTTCTTTACCAAATATACAACTTTTTAATTTTTTTTGCTTTCTTCAAATCTTTTGATCTCTCTTTCTGCAAAACTTTTGAACGGGGCAAGGAATGAAGCAAATCTAGTGTCTCCCGTCAGTTCATCAATGTCGTCTTCTACGATATATTGATATAAATTCTTGAATGAACGCCCTTCCGGGTCCTGTGGAGCATACATCATTGCGTCCATAGTCTCCTTTGCTTCAGGAGACAGCAAAGGATGCTTCAAATCTATGATTTTTTCGTTGATCTCATAAAAATTGCCACCATATTCCTTGTTTGAAACACCGTTTACAATGTTTTCGTGCAACTTCAGCGGCTTCTTTTTCTCGGCAATACGCTCATCAATGAGTTTTTTTGCCTTTTCTTTAACTTCTTCAACGGTAATTGCCCGTTTTTTGGCTTCCGGCATTAGTTTGAAGAACCCATCTTCCGACAAACCCTTGATATTTCCAATGTTATCGCTTGAATCACCTGTGAATATCTTCTTTACCAGCACATTTCGGTAATCATACCCGAAATTCTCATAAAAATTCTTGTTTGTAATGAATTTTTTGAGCCCTTCCTTCTGATTGTAGATACAAATGTCGTCAGAAAGCAACTGTGCAAGGTCCATGTCAGCCGACATGATAACAATTCGCTCATTCGGCTTCTTGTGCATGCAATAATAGGCAATTTGATCGTCTCCTTCCGTAGTTTCGTCGATATTCCAACGGATATACAGCTCATTGAAGTATCTACAAAGAATGTTGCGTTCACGGTCGAAATTCTCGTCCAATATTTCTTCCTTAGCAAGCCGTACTATACGCTTTCCGTACTTTTCTCCAAAGAGTTCTATCAGTTCTTTTTCCGAAATACTGTTCGACTTAAACTTATCTATGTATTCGCGTTCCTCGTCACCCTTTTCCTGTTTCTTTTTCTTATTCTTCGCATCAAAATAAGCCGCCATACTTCTAACCTTCGCATTTACCTGCTTCATGTAGTCTGAAAGCCCGTAATCCTCGTAATGTTTGTCACGATTTTGCTTATAATACGGATAAATCTGCCAACGAAGAACGCCACTGAACTCATTGTCAAAGAAAACATAGATATATTCAAACTCGCCCTTCGTTATCATCATTCGTATTTGAAGGAGAAATTGGAATATACCGCCATAATGAAGTCCTTCTGAGTTCACTTTTGGATCCGCCATACAACTAAACAATAGACTGTTTCCGTCTATCAACAATGTCCTGAATGGTTTTTCCTGTATCATTTCAGGATGAACTTCCTGAATTCTTTTCTTAATTGGTTGTGCCATATACACAAATATACAACATTTCCATTGCTTAAATAGTATTTATAGAAAAATGTACTGATATGAAAATTAGAATAACTGAAAACGAGCTCAAATATATCATCCGCCAAACCATGAACGAGGCTACAGGCGTTGAAGAAAAATTCCCTCCCGGCTTCATTCAGAAAAAAGGAAAACAGTGGGCTATCGACTATATGACCAAGAAACACCCTGAACTTGACCCGGCCGGCTTCTTCGTTGTTGGAGACGCTATCAGAAGTAACGGGAAACTACGCCCCAAGTCAGCACCGAAACCAAAGGCACCTGTAATCTCAAAACCTGACGAAATGAGCGACGAAGAATATGAGCAGAAACTCGTTATTCCTAACAATGAGAAATTCCGTGAAAAACTCGCTCAATATGATGACGAAGAATTCCGTCCTATCATAAACGGCGGAAGATATTTTGGAGGAAAAGCAGACTATGGCTGCGATTATGAGGTATCAAACCGTGGACGTCTAAAAGTTCTCAACCACTCTAACGCTCTCAAATCAAATATTTACGACCCATACCCAGCACCCGGCAAAAAGGCTATGCAATTCACTATGATTGCAAACGGTGAAAACGACGAAAGAATGAGAACGACGCCGAGCGTGGCATACATGGTTGCAAACGCATTCCTTGGTGAACACGATCCGAGTCAATTTATTGTAGTGCATAAAGACGGGGATTGGAGAAATAACAACGTTGAAAACCTTGAATGGGTTCCGTCAAACAAAACATGGAAATTCAGGGGTGGAAACGGTGGAGGTGCATCCGTTCCACAAGCAATGCAAGAAGCAATAACAAAAGCAATACTGAAAAGTCTCAGAAACCTATAAACAAATAAACGCAGCCTATTCGGTTGCGTTTATTCTTTTTTCACTGAGTTCGTAATACTCGTCATTGATTTCTATTCCGATAAAATTTCTACCCATTTCCTTGCAGACAATTCCCGTCGTTCCGCTTCCCATAAAAGGATCCATTACCAAATCTCCTTCATTTGACCAAGAGAATATGTGGTCATGAACAAGTGCCCGTGGAAATACTGCAGGGTGTCCTGTCTTCTGCCCGTCAGGTGAGAAATGCCATACGTTTGTCTTTACCTTCTCGTCCTTTATCTTGCGGTTTTCATCCCACCTGTCAGTTCTATTCGTGCCGTCCTGTCGTTTCTGCCCGTAATCGTTGGTTTTAGGCTTACCAGCCAACTTGCACGGTTCTTTCAAGTAATTACACGTCTTCGGCTGTCCCTTTGAAAATACGAACATATATTCAAATCCCTGCCAATATCTCCTACACTTAGGGTCATACGGGATTGCATTCTTCGTCCATATCATTGTGTCATGGATATTGAAGCCGATTTCCTTGAAATATAACGCCTGTCGGAAACTTGAACCTGTCTCGCTTCCTTTTATCGTAGCGTCACCGACAACCCATACAACAACACCACCGGGTTTTAGAACACGATAGAGTTCATTGGCTACGTCCTTGAACTTTTCAAAAGACCAAGTATTTATCGCCCCGTCATAGTTACGAAGATTGTCATAGGGTGGGCTGGTTATTACCATGTCCACCCCACAACTGTCCATGTTCTTCATTATTTCCACGCAATCTCCGTGGAATAGATTAAGGCAACTGCTCATACGCTAACATTATTCTTCTCTTGCTCAGGTCGAAATATTTTTCAACTTTTTCTATCCCGTAAAATTTACGCCCAGTCAGTAACGCCATTTTACCTGTCGTTCCGCTTCCCATAAATGGATCAAATACAAGGTCCCCTCTATTCGTCCAAGTTATGATATGGTCTTTTGCAAGCCCTTCAGGGAAAATAGCCGGGTGTTCAAACGCAATCTTGTCTGACGCACTGTTCCCACCGCCGATAGAATAGTTCCAAATATTGAAACGCTTTCCATACTTGTTCGTAGTAGTGCAAGTTCCCGTATTTCTCGTACCGTCACGTTTCCTTCCACTCGCACCTCTCGTGCAGATATATTTGTTCTCCCTGTCCATAATGAAATTCATTGTCTTGGGTTTCCCCTTTGAGAAAACAAACATATACTCGAACACTTGGTGATAACAATTCTTGGAAGGGAATGCGAAACTCCCCTTATTCCAAATCATTGTATCGTGGATATTGAAACCGATTTCCTTGAAATAGAGTGCCTGCCTGAAACTAGTTCCAGACTCACTTCCTTTAACCGTTGAATCTCCTACAACCCAAACTACGACACCGCCCGGCTTGGTAATGCGGTAAAGTTCTTCAGCCACTTTCTTGAACACGTCGAAGTTCCATTCGCATTCGTCTTCGTATGTTCTAAGATCGTCATAAGGTGGCGACGTTACCGTTAAATCGACGGAATTGTCAGGCATTTCCGCCATTTTTTCGATGCAGTCGCCACAAATCAACGTTGCATTTTCAGTCTCGAATTTCATTACTCGATAGGTACAACTTCGTCAGACACCTTACCAACCTCAGAGAACGTAATGTCGCTTGCAGTAATACCTTCTCCCATTCCGCTCTTCATAGCAAGGATCTTTGGTAATTCTGCCTTCTTATAATCAGCCACATCGTCTTCCGTGATAATTCCGTTATGGACGCAGCACATAGTTCCACTATACGTTACATTGTACGGAGTAGGGAGTTGGTTCTTATACACGGAAATCTTGGTAACGGTACCATACTCCGTTTCATTACCCTTCACCGTCGCCTTTAGTTTCTTTGTTCCTTGTGTTGCAACACCGCCAACGTGAATACCAAGACGGCAACCGTACTTAAATGCCTCACCGCCGCTATTCGCTACTGCAGTGGCACCACCCATACTGTTCTGATTATCCTTCCAAATCTTATTGATGGCAATCATACCATTGGTATATGGTGCTCCCACTTCCTTTGAGGCAGCTATACGAGCAAAAATAGGCTTGAAAGTTGCGTTGATTGCACCCGCATCCCACATATTGTTTCCAATTTTGCTCGTCATAGATTTCCAAGATTGGATACTTCCAATTGAATCCCAAATGAAAAGAATTGGCATAGGGATATTTCCGTTATGCTGTTCATCAAGGAACGTGTTTATGATATAGCCAATATCTTCGATTACCGCCATATCTCTCTTGGTCTTCGCCTTCTCTCCCTTGGAATAGTCCATATCTCCACAGAACTCGCACATCTTCGTCGTCGTGAAAAGAACGTAGTCGCCTTCCCAGTCAACGATTGTTTCCTGCCCCGTCTCAGGATCCGGACCGTAAACGGGCGTAATATCCATTCCGCAATCTCTTGCATATTGGAAATCGAAATTATTTTCCGTATCGAATATTACAGGCAAAATCCCCTGTCGCATTGCTGCGGCAATTGCAAGATTTTTTAGTGTTGACTTACCTGTATTGGTCCAACCCCTGATTACGCTTACCCTACCAAGAGGAAATCCGGGAAGTTTCGTGGCTTCCTGAAATGCCTTTGGCATAATAACCCATTCGAGTTCCTTGTCCGCTATTTTTCCAGCCTTGTCACCAAGGAAATTCTTTTTGAAATCCTTCACGCTGAATGAAGGAACTTCCTTTTTCTTTAATGGTTGTTTG
>JAEEGL013194315.1_pt1 | contig 16035 bp, 16 predicted proteins | sample 9134231 | NCBI WGS metagenome assembly JAEEGL01 (sample SAMN16246548, study PRJNA631951) | gut metagenome | biome: gut microbiome; feature: rumen; material: fiber-attached | host: Bos | place: Iran: Karaj | collected 2018-10 | reverse complement strand
TGCCGCGAGATACGCGCGGAATTCCGCGTGCGCGTCTCCGGAGATGGTCTCGCTCCCGCCCCAGGGGTCGCGCTCTAGGACCGCGAGGCTGTAATTCGGTTCACAGACCGTGAATCCGGTCATTCCGTGTTCCTCCGCGTAGCGGTTTGCCGCGAGCGTCCGCTCATAGGACCAGTTGGAGCCGCCGAAACGGCAGATCGTACCGCGGTCATGGTACTCATTCAGTATCTCAACGATCTCATCAACGGGATAGCGCGGGTCGTCGCGGTGCAGAATATAGATGTCCAGACAGTCGGTGCGGAGATTCCGGAGGGACTCCTCGATCTGAGTCCGCAGCGTCTCCGCATTGTAGACGTCGGGGCAGCCTTTCTGGCCGGGGTTGAAGCCTTTGTCCAGAAGGATGAGTTCGTCCCTCACACCGCGCGCTTCGATCCATGCGCCGAAATTCTTTTCCGCGAGGGAGTCTTCCCCGTAGGAATGCGCGGTGTCAAAGATGCGGAAACCGGCATCCCACGCCGCATCCAGCGCTTCAAACGCCTCTTCCCGGCTCCCGTCGCTGACCGGCCGGACCGTGCCGTAGACGAGGCGGGACGCTCTCTTATCGATGCCTTCCAGATACGTGTACTTCATAAGATGCTCCCCTTTCTGATCATGCATGGGAATGTAAACGCCACTAGGAATGTAAACGCCACTATTGCTCCATGGCCTTGGCGAGAAGATCCCGGACCCTTCCAAAGTATGCTGCAGGATCCTTCTCGTAAGCCTGTGTGTGGCCTGCACCGGCCACGGTGAGAAGATCACAGCCGCAATCAGGACCCGCAGCCTTTCGCAGTTCAGTGGACATGGAGGATGGAATGAAACGGTCGCGGTCACCGTGGATCAGCAGGATCGGGACCTTGCAGCTGCGGATCGCATTCAGCGCAGATGCGTCGCGGAGATCGTAACCGCCGCGCAGCTTCAGGGCGATGACTGCCGAGTCCACGACCGGAAATGCCGGGAGATGAAACCAGTCCCCGATCTTGTACCGGAACATGCTGTAGGCATCCGTAAACGCGCTGTCCGCGATGACGGCGCGGATACATGCCGGCGCATCCGGGTCTCCCGCCGTCATAATGGCGCAGGAGGCGCCCATGGAGAGCCCGTGCAGCACGACCTGCGCATCCGGATCCCGCGTAAGGATCACTTCACGGATCCATTTCATCACGTCCCGGCGGTCCGTCCAGCCCATTCCGATAAAATCCCCGTCGCTCTCACCCTGGCAGCGGAGGTCCGGCACAAGCACATGATATCCCTGCTGATGATACCAGAACGCGATCGGATACATCGCTTCATTGCTGCCGGTATACCCATGAAGAAGGACAGCCCATCTGCTGTTTTTTCCTTTAGTGCTGTGTTTCCCTGTATCGCCTGCGGAAACGGATACAGCCGGCGGAGCCGCGGGAAACAGCATCGCCCGGAGCAGATAGCCGTCTTCCGAGGTGATCTCACATTTCACCTTATCCGCGCGCCGCACCCAGCTGTTTGTCATGTTCCAGATGACGGAACTGTTGCTCGTGAGATCTTCCGTATAGACCATCTCGGAGTAACTCTTCTTTGTGATGCGATCGAACGAATCGAGCCTGCGCATGAAAGAAGGAACCAGCACGGCGCTCACCAGCAGGTTGACTGCCAGCCAGTAGAGTGCCGCGGCGGCAGCGAGAACAATGATCCAGAACCGCATTTTTTTATAGAATGTCATAACTTAAGTATACCGTATCCTCCGGGAGTGTCACCGCACTTAAGGATACACGAATAAAAGACAACCATATATGCGCAATAATGAATTGTACATAATTAAAAACAAAGTTGTTCGGCATTCTGATGCGATTTTCGTATGGAATTGCAAGATATAAAAGAGTAAAATCCTTCAATAGGGAGGGCACGCCCTTACAAATCATGCCACATCGCGTGTTCGCTCCGGAATGGAGAGAATCATGGATTTCAGATCACTTCAGTATTTCGTTACAGTCGCAGAAGAACTTAACTTCACTCATGCAGCGGAAAAGCTCACCATCAGCCAGCCGCCGCTTTCCATGCAGATCAAGCAGCTCGAGGAGGATCTCGGTGCCCAGCTGTTTATCCGCGGAAAGAGAAAGCTGCAGCTCACCGAGGCCGGCAGAGCATTCTACCGCCGCGCGACCCAGATTCTCGCGCTGTCACAGGACGCGCGGGACGAGATCCGGTCGCTCGGTAACGAACTGTCAGGCCGTGTGCGCCTGGGAATCGTCGCAGGCAGGGCACCGTATTTTGCAGGGCGCTGGATCGCGGGATTTCATGAGGAGTATCCGCTTGTCACCTTCTCGGTGTGGAACGGAAGCAGCGATGACATTATCGACCGGCTCTACAAGGGCCTGATCGATCTCGCGGTGGTCGCGGCGCCGTACGATGAGGAGCACCTCGAAGGGATCACGGTCGGAGCCACCCCTTGGACAGCGATCATCCCGGCGGATCATGAGCTTGCGAAAAGAGAGGGAAACAGCATCACGCTGCAGGCTCTCGCGCAGGTTCCGCTGATCGTACCGGAGAGGCCTTCCCGCCTCGAGGCGATCCGTCGTTGGTTTAATTCGGAAAAACTTGCGCCGCAGATCTTCTGTACGCTCTCAAGCTATATCGACGCAGTCGCACTTGTTGAGCAGGGCGCAGGCATCTGCATTTTCCCGAAGACGACGTATACGCCGAACCCGTACATCGTCACAAAGGTGATCGACGCACCCGTCCGCGTCGCGAAATATGTGCTTGTCTGGCCGAAGGCACAGCAGCCGCACGGGCTGAACGAAGCCTTTATCGATTACGTCAGGGATGTGATGGAAGAGGAGAATTACCACTGCATTGCCTCCCTGAACGGCGAGAGCGAGCCGGAGTACAAGGACGCGGAGATCCTCTGAGTCAGCTGCCCGCTGATTTCTCTTCCCATAATTAAAGTATATTTTTCTTCACAGCTTTAACGTGATGATGTATACTGGTATACAAATTTGATTCCTGAGGCGCGCCCGGCAGTAAGTGATGCAGGGGACGCCTCAATGACAGGGAGGGGAAATATGGCAGCAATCATCAGCAAACTCGACAGCTTCCTGTGGGGATGGCCTCTGATCATTCTTCTGTTCGGCACGCACATCTACATGACTTTCCGTACCGGATTCATCCAGAAGGATATCTTCAAGGCGATCAAGCTTTCCGTCACCCGGGACCCGGATGCGGAGGGCGACGTGTCGCAGTTCGGCGCACTCACCACAGCGCTTTCTTCCACGATCGGCACCGGTAACATCATCGGCGTCGGCACCGCGATCGCCATGGGCGGCCCTGGATCCGTGCTCTGGATGTGGCTGACCGGTATTTTCGGTATAGCGACCAAATATGCCGAGACGCTGATCGCGATCAAATACCGTGTCAAGAGTGAGAACGGAACGATGATCGGCGGCGCGATGTACGCGCTTGACCGCGGTCTCAAAGCCCGCTGGGCCGGCATCCTGTTCGCGCTTCTCGCCGCGATCTGCGCCTTCGGCATCGGCTGCACGGTGCAGGCAAACGCGGTCGTCTCCAATATCACCACGAACTTCAATGTGCCCGCAGCCTTAGTCGCAGTTGTGCTGGCGATTCTCGTCGGCCTCGTCATCATCGGCGGCATCCAGTCGATCACCAGGGTCTCCGAGAGGCTGGTTCCTTTCATGGCGATCTTCTATGTCATCGGCTGCATTATCATCCTGATCATGAACCACGACGTGCTGGGACAGGCGATAGTGGCTATCGTCTCCGCAGCGTTCCAGCCGAAGGCGATCGGCGGCGGCTTTGTCGGAAGCACGATCGTAGCGGCCTGCAGATACGGCTTTGCGAGAGGACTTTTCTCCAATGAATCCGGTATGGGCTCCGCGCCCCTCGTCGCCTCCGCGGCGCAGACAAGGAACCCGAAGCGGCAAGCGCTGGTCTCCATGACCGGCACGTTCTGGGACACTGTCGTCATCTGCCTGATGACCGGTCTCGTCCTGACTTCCTGCATCATCAAGTACCCCGCGATCGACGGCCTCTCCGGCAACGGCAGCGAGCTGACGAGCAAAGCATTCTCGATGATTCCGGGCATCGGCCTTCCGATCCTGGTCGTCGGCCTGATCACGTTCGCATTCTCCACGATCCTCGGCTGGTATTACTACGGCGAGCGCTGCGCGATCTATCTTTTCGGTGAAAAGGTCATTCTCGCGTACAAGATCCTCTGGGTCGCAGGCGTCTTCATCGGCTCCCTGATGGAGCTGAACTTCGTGTGGGATCTGGCCGATCTCCTGAACGGCCTGATGGCGATCCCGAACATCTTTGCTGTCCTGCTTCTGTCCGGCGTCATCGTCGCCGAGACGAAGAAGTACGCCGGTGCGCACATCGACGACAAGGATGATACTGAGATTCCGGTCCTGAAGAACGCGAACAAGGGTATTCTGGGATAAAGGGACACGGTTCATCTCACAGGAACTCACGCAGACAAAAAATATCCGGGGAGACCGCAGCGGTCTCCCCGGTATTTCGTTTCCGATAAGGATGCGGAGGGATCATGGAACCTCCGCAGCACATGTCAGGAATGGATCACTTCATAAGCTTTTTGATGAAGGATCTCTCTTTGAGGCTCAGCCTTCCGTCGGCGGAGCACAGGCAGAGGCAGAAGCCGATCATCGCGTCACAGATATCGACGTCGAGATCTGCAAAGCCGTCTACGACCTCGTCAGCGGCGTTTACAAGATCGCGGTCCTTCGCGTCAAAAACATCGTCCTCCAGGACGTCGTAGGAGAGATCCAGACCGGTGACATCCTTGAACAGCGCATATTCGGCTTCATTCAGCTTCCCATCCGCAGCGCAGGACGCGAGCGCGAGGACACGGAAGGATTCCGTTCCACCCGTCACCTCGGTGATCGCCGGGAGAATGACCGCCGCGAATTCCTCAAGGACGGAGCGGCGCTCATCATAAGTCAGGGTCTCATAGTCGCGGCACATTTTTTCAAATTCAAACATAACAAATCCTTTCCTGTGTGAGATGCGGCGCGGCCGAAGGACCCGCAGCGATCGTCAGTCGTCGTCTCTGTCGTCGTCGACAGGCATATGGTTCTCGTAATCATCCGGATCGATCTCCTGCATCTGCGGGAACCCTCCCATAGGCATCCCGGGCATCGGCATGCCGCCGGAGAGCATCGTCTCCTTGGTGTAGACGCGCGCCTCGCGCCTCGACTGCTCGACCATCTGGGAGAATGTCTCCTTGACTTTCTGCACGTTCTTCACGTTCTTGATATCGAAGTTGCCCATGGCATGGTCAGCGGAGCTGAAATGGATCGTTCCCATGCCGAAGAGCTTCTGCCAGAACGAACGGGTGAGCGTCATGTCCGTGATCCGGTACAGACGCACCTCATCCTCGCGGGAATTGATGAGGCCGCGATTGATGAAAAGGCGGTCCTTCCCGAGTTCATAGACTGTAAAGGACCAGGGGAGCCCGAGAGCGTTCCGCTTTCTGTCGCGCCAGACGATATTTTTGTGTTTTGCTGCCATATTTTTCCTCCATCAAACGAAGCGCTTTCGCCGGAAGACACTGGGAAAAGTCCGGCAGGACCGCCGGAAAATGCAACTTCGCTATTGAGTTCTCTAAAAGAAACTGTACAATAAAAAGCTGTGAAATACAAGAATCGCACGATGTCTACAGACCTTTCGGAAGGAATGCGTCAGCATGTACGCAAGTTATCACAACCACACACCGCTGTGCCGGCACGCAACGGGATCCCCGCGCGAGTACGTCGAGGAGGCGATTCGCGGAGGACTCTCTATACTGGGCTTTTCGGACCACACACCGTACTTTTATGAGGGGAATTACTACCCTTCGGGTGTCAAAATGCGGCCGGAGGAGATGGACGAGTATGTTGACACCATCCTCTCCCTGAAAAAGGAATACGCGGACGACATCCGGATCCATCTCGGACTGGAGATCGAGTACTACCCGAAGCGTTTCGGGCGGCTGATGGAATTTCTCTCGCAGTATCCGCTGGATTTTTTTCTGCTCGGGCAGCACAATCTGGGCAACGAGATCCGGGAGGACGGGACGCCGGATTACTCCCCGTTCCGCAGGACGGACGACGAGAGACAGCTGGCCAGGTACGTCGATCAGTGCATAGAGGGCTTGGAGACTGGATATTTCGTGTGCTTCGCGCATCCCGACGTCATTCATTTCACGGGTGATCCCGCCTTGTATGAAAAGCATATGCGCCGCCTCGTACAGCGCTCGAAAGAGCTGGATATCCCGCTCGAGATCAATCTGCAGGGTCTCATCGAGGGAAGGCATTATCCGAACATGAATTTCTGGCCGATCGTCGGAGAAACCGGCAACGAAGTCATTCTCGGACCGGATGCGCACAAACTGGGGCGTATCTGCGATAAGGAAGCGATCCGCATGGCTGAGGAGATGGGAAGGAAATACCATCTGAACATCATAGGCGACCTGGAAGACAGGCTCCCGGAAAAAGGATGAGTACGCCCTGCCGGCGCTCCGGCAGCAGGCACCGCGATCTGATGAGAGAGATGACATGGCGGCAAAACTGAGATTAAGGGATTTCAACGTTTTCGATAAGAATAACGAACTGAATTGCTTAAGGACGGAGACCGGGACGCTCACGCTGACCGGTCTCTTTGTCCCGATCTTTGCGGAGCAGCTCCTGAAAAATATGATGAACACGGTCACCGTGTGGCTGATGGGGCACATCTCCGACGACGCGGTCGCCGCCATCGGGGTGTCGACACAGGTCCTCACGACGGTCACCATGCTGTACACGATGGTCTGCACCGGTGTGACCGTTGTGATCAACCAGAATCTCGGTGCAAAAAGGCAGGAGAGGGCTTCGCAGACGGCGACCGCATCGATGCACCTGCTTCTTCTGATGAGCATAGTACTCGGCGGTCTCATGGCTCTTCTGGCGGACCCGGTCATGCAGCTCATGCACCTGGAGGCGAGACTGGCCCCGGACGCGGCACTTTTCCTCCGCATCACGGCCGGATTCTCTGTCTTTCAGGCGATAATGACCTGCGCGATGGCGGTCAGCCGCGCGTACGGCAACACGTTCTATCCGGTCCTCGTCTCACTCATCATGAATGCCCTGAACGCCGCGGGCAGCTACATCGTGATCCTGCGGCCCTTCGAGACGCCGCTCAGCGGGATCTTCGGCATCGCGACCGTCCGTATCCTCAGCGAGCTTTTCTCGTGCCTTCTCATGCTCGTCCTGCTCCGGAAGGTCCACCCGGGATTGAAGCTCACGAACATGCGCGCCCTGTCGCTGTCGATCGTGAAGGACATCCTGCGCATCGGTGTCCCGAACGGAATGCAGACGCTGTCATACTCGCTCTCCCAGACAGTGACGACCGGCGTACTTGCGTCGCTTGGCGCCGCAGCGGTCGCGTCCAAGATCTACGTACACAACATTGTCTACTATACTTATCTGACCGGCAACGCGATGGGCCAGGCGAACGCCCTGCTCGTCGGACGCCTCACCGGCATGGGGGAACATGAGCGCGTCTACCGGATGACTTTCAGGCACTTATTCCTTAATCTGGCGCTGAACGTCACGTTCGCGTCCATTGTCGCGTGCGCCCGTTTCCCTCTGATCCGCCTGTTCACGCAGGACAAAGAGATCATCGCGATGGCCGCCGGCGTCATCGTCATCGACATCGTCGTCGAGACGGGCCGCGCCATGAACCACACGTTTCAGGGGGCCCTTACGGCCACCGGAGATGCGGCTTTTCCCATGGCCGTCATGCTGTGTACGACCTGGGGCGTCTCTGTTCTGTTCGCTTATATTCTGGGAGTAAAGATGGGACTAGGCCTCGCCGGCTGCTGGATCGCGTTCGCGATGGACGAACTTCTGCGCGGACTCATCCAGGCCGCGCGATGGAGATCGCGGGCCTGGATCGCTAAGTCGCTTGTTAAACCGGGCCGATGATCAGAAGTCTTTCGCCCTGCCGCCGAAGCCGTTGTTCAGGGATGTTACGGGAAGATGCTGCCCCTGCGGATGAGCAGGTTCAGTCCGCATCCTCCTCAAGAAATTCTATGTCGAACGGCCGGTTCGCGATGAACATGAACAGGCAGTCATGCCCGTCCGCCGGTCCGTGGCCGGCTTTGATTCCGGCGGGATGCCAGACGAAGGAACCGGGCGCGTAGTTGCCGGTCGCCGTCTTCTCCACGCCGTCGATCACGAGCACGCCATGAGAGCAGGTGTGGCGGTGGTACGGCTTGTAGAACCCTTCCGGATAGTGGGAGAAGTTGATCAGCGCCCCGTTTTCCGGATCCGTGACGACCGGTTTGTCGTCGAAGAAAGCACCGACGGGTTCTTCCGCCTCGATCCAGCCTTCCTTTTCAAAAATATTGCTGATGATGGTCTTCGTCTCCTGGTCCGCCGGAACGGCGTCCACATACTTCGCTGTCGCCGCTTTTGTCGTCACGAAGAGCATCCGGCAGCCCTTTTCCGTGGAATAGCTGTAGATGTGGCCGGCCGGGTGCCAGATGAGGGTACCCTTGCCAAACGTGCCCTCGTCGACGGTCAGTTCCCCGTCGATGATGTAGATGCCGCTGCCGCCGGTCATGCAGTGCGCTCCGCGGCGGATCCCGGCGGGATAAAGGATGCACTGAATGCTCATCCCCAGATAATCGTCGTCTTTGATCATGGGAAGTCTCTTCCACACGCCGACGCCTTCTTCGTTGACCGTCTTCCATCCTTCGTTGGAATAGCAGTTAAAAGTCTGTGATCTCAGTTCGCTCATTTCAAAGCACCTCCTTAGTTATCAGTATATCGTTTTTTTAAGTCTGCGGACATTGATTCTGCTATACTTGATATACGCCGGAATTGTTTCCGGTATATGATCACAGTGACAGGAAAGGATTACAGCCATGATCAAAAGCAGCCAGATCCTGAAGATCTATGGAACTGCCTTTCAGGAGATGACGAAATCGCTCCTTAAGGCTGCCGACCTCGCGGCTCTGATCCGGAAAAAACAGGAACAGACGGGTGAGGAACTCTGTATTGGCATTAAGCCGAATCTCGTCTGTCCCACACCGGCGGACTACGGCGCGACGACACATCCGGAGATCGTCGCGGGAATCATTGAATATCTGCGGGAAAATGGCTTTTCGAACATCCTCATAGCAGAGAGCTCATGGGTCGGAGACCGCACTTCCGAGGCCTACGAGTACTGCGGATACCGCACCCTGTGTGAGAAATACGGAGTCCCTTTCGTGGATGTCCAGAAGGAGAAGTCCCATCCTGTCGACTGCGCAGGCATTGAACTCAACATCGCGGATGTTGCCGACAGGATCGGATTCCTGATCAACGTGCCGGTCATGAAGGGGCACTGCCAGACCCGTGTCACATGTGCGCTGAAGAATATGAAGGGACTGATCCCGAGCTCTGAGAAGAGGCGTTTTCATCAGATGGGTCTCCATAAGCCGATCGGACATCTCGCGGCCGCACTGAAGCAGGATTTTATCGTGGTGGACCATATCTGCGGAGACCTGGACTTTGAAGAGGGTGGAAACCCCGTGATCCGCAACTGCATCATGGCAGCGACGGATCCCGTGCTGACCGACAGCTACGTGTGCCATCTCATGGGTTATACGGCGGATGACGTCCCGTACATCCGGATCGCGGAAGAGGTCGGCGCCGGCACGGCGGACCTGGATACGCTTGAGGTCGTGCATCTTGGCGGCAGCGCGCAGGATGCCGTACATCCGGGCGGTGTTTATCATGATGCTCGTCCGGATGGCGCTGCTTCAGGAGAGACGGACTTGCCTGCCAGCGGGAACCCGCTTTCCCTGCTCGACGAGGAGGAACTGCCGCGGGAGCACAGAGTGCTCTCCGTCAGATATGCGGTCGATGAAGTGGATTCCTGCAGTGCCTGCTACGCAAGCCTTGTCCCCGCACTGCTTCGCCTGGAGGAAGAAGGCCTGCTGAAGGAATTGAAGGAGAAGATCGCGATCGGCCAGGGGCATCAGGGAAGACGCGGAGCGCTCGGTGTCGGCCGCTGCACGAAAGACTATGATTTCTGCGTGATGGGCTGTCCGCCGGACGAGGAGAAGATATATCAGGAACTGAAGAAGTATATTGAGACCGGCCGTGCAGGGTAAGGACCGTCCGTACGGAAGAAATACCGGACTCTGCTCCCGGGAATGAGGAATATATGACAGATACACATACATTTTTTGCAGCGGTCTCCCGCATGAAATACATCGAGCGGTGGGCGCTCATGCGCGCTTCCCGCCCGGAAAACCTGAGCGAACACTCTCTGGAGGTCGCGATGATCGCCCACGCGCTCTGCACGATCGGCAACGTGCGCTACGGGAAAAACCTGAATGGGGAGAGAGCAGCGCTGGTCGCCCTCTATCACGATGCGACCGAGATCATCACAGGGGACATGCCGACGCCGGTGAAGTACGGAAGCGACCGGCTCCGCAGCGCGTACAAAGCAGTTGAGGCGGAGGCGCAGGATCATCTGCTGTCCCGCCTGCCGGAGGACCTGCAGCCCTCGTTCCGGGGCATTCTGATGCCCGGGACGGAAGAAAGCGGGGATCCGCAGGCTGAGAAGTACATGCTCAGCCTCGTCAAGGCGGCGGACAAGCTCTCCGCGCTGATCAAGTGCATCGAGGAAGAAAATGCCGGCAATAATGAGTTCCGCACGGCGAAGGAATCGACGCAGCGCGCCATCGACGCCATGTGCGGGGAATTTCCGGAAGTGAGCGATTTCGTCCGCGAATTTCTGCCGCCTTACGGCAGTACGCTTGACGAACTGTCATAAACGGGATGGGATTCGGGAAAGCCTGCAGATTCAATGAGAAACCTTCCATGAAACAATAAACAGGAGCAGAAACAGGCAGCAGAAGCAGAGGAAGCGGGAAAACGAAGAGGAGGAAAGTATGGCAGAGCACAGAAGACTAAAAGTCGGCGTCGTCGGCGCAGGGCACATCAGCAATATCTACCTGAGCAACATGACGACGATATTCAGCGACTACCTGGATGTGCGCGCAGTCTCGGCGACGCGCGTCGAGAGCGCGCAGAAACAGGCGGACAAGTACGGCATACAGGCGATGACGACGCCTGAGCTGCTCGCGGATCCGGAGATCGAGCTCGTCGTCAACCTGACGCCGGTGCCGGCGCACTACGATATCATCAAAACGGCGCTGGCGAACGGCAAACATGTCTACACAGAGAAAGTCATCACGGATGACCTCGGAAAGGCGAAAGAACTTCTCGCCCTCGCCAGAGAAAAAGGCCTGTACCTCGCCTCCGCACCGGATTCCTTCCTCGGCTCCGCGGTCCAGAGCGCGAGAAAAGCGTTGGATGAAGGCGTGATCGGAGAGGTGACGTCCTTTTCCGCGACGGCGAGCCGCGACAACCGGCTGATGCTGAGCGCTTATTCGTTCCTCCGCATGCCGGGCGGCGGCACCTGCCTGGATTACGGCGTGTACTACCTGACCGCGATCGTGAGCCTGCTGGGGCCGGTCGAGGAGACCTGCGCGATCGTCGCGGCGCCGTTCAAAAAGCATGTCTGCATCAACCCGTACGCGAAGGAGTACGGGCAGGAGATGGACACCCCGAACGAGAGCGAAGTCGCTGCGCTGCTGCGGATGAAGAGCGGCGTGTTCGGAACATTTACGCTGGATGCGGAGACTGGCGCCACGGACCGCAATCATTTCGTGATCCACGGCACCAAAGGCGTCATGTATCTGGAAAACCCGAACAACTTCGGAGGAACCGTGATGACGGTCTGCGGAGACCATGCGCCGGAGGTCTATCCCGACTGGTGGGAGGCAGAGCAGAAGGAGACGATCCTTACGCCCGCGAATCCTTATTCCGAGAACTCCCGCGGTGTCGGCCCCGCCGATATTGCGGCCTCTCTGGAAAAGGGCGTTCCCTGCCACGCGGATGCGCAGCTCGCAGTCCACGTGCTGGACGTTCTCACGTCGATCATCCGGAGCGGGGAGACACACGCGTTTGAGAAGACAACGACGGACTGCGCGATCCCGGAGGCGTTTCCGGGGCTGTAAGCCTTTGCAGGCCGCCTTCGCGCAGACCGTTTTCAAGTAACAGATCCGGAACATCACGACAGGAGAAAGAGAGGAATCACAATGAGCAAAGAGATGAACATGAGACCCGACGGACTTGTCTGGGGTAAATGGAAGGTGGACGACAGCTTTTATGTCCTCACCAACAACTGGGACAACTTCTGCTACCTGATGATCGGCGAAGAGAAAGCGCTGCTGCTCGACGCCGGATACGACTGGGACGGCGACCTCCGCTCCGTGGTCGAAGAGATCACGGACCTGCCGGTCATGGTCGTCCTGACGCACGGGCACATCGACCACGCGGGCCAGGTCTGGTGGTGGGATGAGTGCTGGGGCGGCGAAGGCGCGGAGCACGATTTTGAGATCAGCTCCAGCCCGGAACAGTATGCCGCATGGAAAAGCAAACTCGGCGAAAACTTCAGATGGAACGTCCTTAAGGACGGAGAAGTCATCGATATCGGCGGAAACGAATTTGACGTGATCCGCGTCACCGCGCACGCGAAGAGCGGCCTCATGCTGATCGACCGGAAAAGGAGGATCCTCTTCTCCGGCGACCAGATCGATCCCAGCCAGGTGCTGCTTTTCTGTGATGACAAGCAGACGACGCAGGAAGCGATCGACATCATGCTCTCCGACACCGCGCGGCTCATAGAGCGCACGGATGAGTTCGACTGCATCTATCCCGCGCATAACGGTATCGCGATCAGTAATGATTACATCAGGGACTACTACATCCTCGCGAAGCAGCTGAAGGAAGGCACGGCGCAGATCATGCCGACGCCCGGCGGCTTCAAGTGGCCGAACGAGTGCCTGAAGGATCACTTCATCGCGAACGCGTGGCCGGTATACCGTGCGCAGTACGGTCTGGCTTCCGCGATCCTGAAGGACTGACAGAGTCCGGAAAAACACCTGGCATGTAGCTCCTGACGGGCACCTGCCGCAAATGAACAGACAGCCGGGGACGGCCTGCCGATTCCGAAAGGAGGAGGCGGCGCCCCGGTTTTATATTCTGTACAGGGCATTTTTGTGGGTTAGTCATAAAAAACCGACCATAGATTTGTGAAATGTGCCTATAGGGTATTAGATTTGACTAACTTATAATGAATAGAGGTTAGGAAAAACTAACGACGGAGGTGGATATGATGCCTATAGCACTTGCGGATACAGGGAAAACGTATGGGATCACGAGAGTGGCAGGCAGTGACGCTGTGAGATCACATCTGCAGGATCTGGGTTTTGTTCCCGGAGCGAAAGTGACGCTGGTCAGTGCTACGGAAGGAAATGTGATCGTCAACGTCAAGAACGTGCGCGTCGCACTTAGCACGCAGCTCGCGCAAAAGATCTACGTGTAACGGCGGCTGAGCTGCCGATTGCATAGAGTAATTCAAGGAAAGCAGGAGGAAGAAAGTGAGAACACTGAGAGACGCGAAGATCGGCGAGACCGTAAAAGTCGCAAAGCTCCACGGTGAAGGCGCCATCAAGCGCCGCATCATGGATATGGGCATCACGAAGGGATGCGAGATCTATGTCCGCAAAGTGGCACCGCTAGGAGACCCGGTGGAGATCAACATCCGCGGGTATGAACTGTCCGTGCGGAAAGCGGACGCAGAAATGGTCGAGCTCGAGAACTGAGTTCGGGACAGTTTTTTTCTGCAGATAAGTTAGCCACAAACAACTACAATTGAGGGGCGTCCCGTACAATACAGGGACGGCTGACACGGAGGGAAAACATGAGCATCAGAATCGCACTGGCCGGCAACCCGAACAGCGGAAAATCAACGCTGTTCAACTCACTGACCGGCTCCAACCAGTACGTCGGCAACTGGCCCGGCGTCACGGTCGAGAAGAAAGAAGGCAAGCTGAAGGGCAATGCAGACGTGATCATAACGGACCTGCCCGGCATCTATTCCCTCTCGCCGTACACGCTTGAAGAGGTCGTCGCGAGAAACTATCTCATTAATGAGCTTCCCGACGCGATCCTCAACATCGTTGACGCGACCAACCTGGAGCGCAATCTTTACCTCACCACACAGCTCGTGGAGCTCGGCATCCCGGTCGTCATCGCGCTGAACATGATGGACGTCGTGCAGAAAAGCGGCGACAGGATCGATACGAAGAAGCTGGAAAAGGCTCTCGGCTGCAAGATCGTTGAGATCTCTGCCCTGAAGGGGACCGGCATCGATGCGGCGACTTCCGCGGTGATCGATGCGGCGAAGAATACGAAGACTGTGCCCCAGCATAAGTTTTCGGGTCCGGTCGAGCACGCGATCGCGCATATCGAGGAAGCGACCGAGGGCAAGTTTCCGGAGGCACAGCAGCACTGGTACGCGGTCAAGATCTTTGAGCGTGACGAGAAGGTTCTGGATCAGCTGAATCTGCCCGCAGATGTCAAGGCGCATATCGAGAAGGATATCGCTTCTGCGGAGAAAGAGCTGGACGATGACGCGGAATCCCTGATCACGAACGATCGCTACACTTATATCGGCGAGATCCTGAAGGGCTCATACAACAAGAAACAGACCGGAGAACTCACAACATCCGACAAGATCGACCGCATCGTCACGAACCGGTGGCTGGCGCTTCCGATCTTCGTCGTTGTCATGTTCATTGTCTACTACGTATCCGTCACTACGGTCGGAACGATCGTGACAGACTGGACAAATGACGTCTTTGTCGGAGAGTGGCTGCAGGGCACGATCGGCGGGTTCCTGGAAAACGCGGGCGTGGCCGGCTGGCTGACCGGACTGATCGTCGACGGTATCGTCGGCGGCGTCGGCGCGGTCCTCGGCTTTGTCCCCCAGATGTTCGTCCTGTTCTTCTTCCTCGCGTTCCTGGAAGGCTGCGGCTACATGGCCCGCATCGCGTTCATCATGGACCGGATCTTCAGAAGGTTTGGCCTCTCCGGCAAGTCCTTTATCCCGATGATGATCGGCACGGGCTGCGGCATCCCCGGCGTCATGGCTTCCAGGACGATCGAGAACGAGCGTGACCGCCGCATGACGATCATGACGACCACGTTTATCCCCTGCGGAGCGAAGCTCCCGATCATCGCCCTGATTGCGGGCGCTTTCTTCCCGGATCACAGCGCGCTGGTCTCCACCTCCGCGTATTTCATCGGCGTCGCGGCGATCATCATCTCCGGCATCATGCTGAAGAAGACGAAGATGTTCGCGGGCGACCCTGCCCCGTTTGTCATGGAACTGCCGGCATACCATATGCCGACCATCGGAAGCATCCTGCGGTCCATGTGGGAGCGCGGCTGGTCCTTCATCAAGAAGGCGGGGACCATCATCCTGCTCTCGACGATCGTGATCTGGTTCCTGCAGAGCTTTTCCTTCACAGGCGGCTTCCATATGATCGAAGACGCCGTCGCGGAGAACGACTCCTCGATCCTGGCCCGCATCGGGCAGGCGCTCGGCTGGATCTTCTGGCCCCTCGGCTGGAACGTGGCAGGAGAGGGATGGAAAGCTGCTGTCGCGGCAATCACAGGCCTCGTCGCGAAAGAGAACGTCGTCGCGACCTACGGTGTCCTGTACGGCTTTGAAGAAGTCGCGGAAGAAGGCGAAGAGATCTGGGGAAGCCTGGCGGCGTCCTTCGGATTCAGCGGCGTGATCGCTTACTCCTTCCTGGTGTTCAACCTGCTCTGTGCCCCTTGCTTCGCGGCGATCGGCGCGATCAGGCGTGAGATGAACAATGCGAAGTGGACGTGGTTCGCGATCGGATACCAGTGCGTGTTCGCTTACGCGGTCTCCCTGATGATCTATCAGTTCGGCAGCCTGTTTGCCGGCCAGGTCCACCCGATCGGCCTCGTCGCAGCCGTCGCGGTTCTCGCGCTCATGCTGTACATGCTTTTCCGCCCGTATAAGGAGTCACAGAAGCTGACAGCGGCAGTCAAGGTCAGCTGAGTCGGGAGATCCATCCATTTCAGGCTATAT
>JAEEGL011478450.1_pt1 | contig 16035 bp, 21 predicted proteins | sample 9134231 | NCBI WGS metagenome assembly JAEEGL01 (sample SAMN16246548, study PRJNA631951) | gut metagenome | biome: gut microbiome; feature: rumen; material: fiber-attached | host: Bos | place: Iran: Karaj | collected 2018-10 | reverse complement strand
GGCTGCTCTCTACAACTATGGTGGCATGACTTTAAAGATTAATAATCAGTCGCTAAAAGCGGATATTACGCCGCTTTCGGATGGCATGCGTGCTTATGTGGAGCTACCATTCTCGACGCCTTGGCGCATGATTATTATCGGCCAAGATGCGCTAGACCTTACGACGAGTCGCATGATGTTGAACTTGAACGATCCGCCACGCGAAGATTTCTCTTGGGTTGAGCCGAAGAAGTTCCTCGGTATTTGGTGGGCGATGTATGTTGGCGAATGGACTTGGGCTCCAGGCGAGCGCCATGGTGCTACTACTGAGCATGCAATGCAATATATCGATTCCTGTAAGAATCTTGGCGTGAATGGCCTTTTGATTGAGGGCTGGAATGACGGTTGGGAGGGTGACTGGCTCGAAAATGGCGTTTCGAACAAGTTTATGGAGGCGACGCCGGACTTTGATATGCAGATTGTGGCGGATTATGGACACGCTAATGGTGTTGAATTAATCGGCCATCACGAGACAGTTGGTTTTATCGATAATTATGAGCAGCAACTAGAAGACGCCTATCGTTATTACAAACGCTATGGCGTGCGCTACATTAAGTCTGGCTATGCTGGTTCCAAGATGACTATTAATGGTCGTCGCGAATATCACCATTCGCAGTTGGGTGTATTGCACTATCAGCGCGCGCTTGAGTTAGCTGCTAAGTATCAGATTATGTTGGATGTACATGAGCCGATTAAGTCTACTGGTATCGAGCGTACTTGGCCGAATTTGATGACCCGCGAGGGTGCGCGTGGCCAGGAATATGAAGGTGGCGCCTTAAAGCCATCCCATGCCTGCTTCTTGCCATATACGCGTTTGTTGGCTGGTGGTATGGATTATACGCCAGGTATTCTTGATGTTACGAACTTCTCGAAGCGCATGGCTACGACGATTATCCGTCAGTTGGCTTATTATGTAACGATTTATTCTTCGATGCAGATGGCGTCTGATCGTCCGCAATTCTATGAGCACGAATATCCAGACCTTTGGGAGTTTATTCGCGACGTGCCGCTATCATGGGAGCGCACAGTGCCGCTTCTTGGTGAAATTGGCGAATACTATGTAGTCGCCCGTCAGGAATGGGATGGCTCTGATTGGTATATTGGTGGCGTGACTAATGAAGAAGGTCGCAAGGTTGAGCTTTATATTGACTTCCTTGAACCACAAACGAATTACGTCGCAAAGATTTATCGTGATTCCGAGGATGCGCATTATCGTGACCATCAGCTTGGTTATGAAATCGAAGAGAAGGTCCTTCGCCAGGGCGATCGTATAGAGATGTATATGGCGCCAGGTGGCGGCTTCGCTATAAAACTTCACAAACAATAATTAATCTAGGCAGATAAGCTGCCTAGATTTTTTGTGTTAATATTTTCGGATTATTTCTCGAGTTTGAGGGTGATAATCGTGTCGTAACCAAAGCGAGCGCGGACTTCGTAACCGGAAGCAATGAGCTTTTCTTTTTCGGCGGTAGAAAGGGTTTCGGCGCCGGAGTTTTTGACGGAAATACGGATGTAGGTGTCGTCGTCGGATTCGGAAATAGTTATTTTGTCGCCAGATTTACAGTTCTTGAGAGCGCGTTTGATTTCGGCGGAGAGAAAACGCTCTAGGCGGACGTGATCGTCGTCGCAAATTGGTACTGTTAGATTTTGGATGTCTAGATTAACGGATATCTTGCGGCGTTCGCAGCGTTCGATCAGATCTTGATAGTGCGGATTAATAATATCGATAAAGTGAGTAGCCATAAGCTTATTATACACCAGGCGAGTATTGCTTCAGTAGCTTACGATGGCGACGATAATTCGGATCATGAGAGGCTACTTCGGCCCAGAAAGCCTCCGAATGGTCCATATGGTTAATGTGGGCGAGTTCGTGTAAGATTACGTAATCACGGAGCGGTTCAGGGACCTTCATGAGTCCAATATTGAGCGAAATTGTACCAGTGGATGAGCGAGAGCCCCAGCGTGTATTGGCGTGGGAAAGACGTATGCCGGAATAATGATAACCATACTTGGTAGCCCAAAACTCGAGGCGGTAAGGTAAATATTCGCGCGCCTTTTTCATGAGAAGCTTTTTGGCGGCATCACGTGCACGCTGAGTGGTTGGGTCTTTGACTGGCAATTTGGCGCGGATTTCGGCGCGTGAAGCGTTGAGCCAGCGCTTAGCTAGAAAAACGGTGGTATGTTTCGGTGCGGAAATAGTTAATTTTCCGGAAGTCGCGACGGAAAATTTGGGGCGCACCGACCAAGCATTTTTGCGAATTACTACTTCGCCAAATTCGGGGTCAACAAATGTCATTATTTTTTAGCGTTACGACGCTCGGAGAGACCGTTTAGCACATTTTTGCATTGAGTCTGGAAGGTGTGTTTGCCAGAAATAACCAATGGATCTTCATCTTCGGAAGGGGCCTCGATTTTCTTGTAAGAATTGGCTAAGGCAATTTTGGCATCCTCGATCTTGTGGTATTTATGGCGCATGCGATGCTTGATTTCGTTGAGGTCCGTTTGGACCCAAACGAGAACCGGTAAGTAGCCGGCTTTGGCTAGCATTTTGCGGAATTCATTGCGCTGTTTTTCGGTATCTAATCCACCTTCGATAACGAGAGTTTGTTTGCATTTTGAGATTTGTGCGATCAGATTAGTAGCAACTTTGCGGGAAATATTACATTGCTCGCGAAGCTCTGATAAGTTTAGAAACGGAGCGTTAAAGCGGGCACTAAACTGATCCGCGAAGGTAGTCTTGCCGCTCATTGGCGCACCGAAAACTAAGATTGCATAAGGTTTCGACTTCCCATTCATAAGATTAGTTTATGATATAGCTTTGGTTTTTGCAATATTTCGCCCCTTGGCGCTCTCTTGGCGTGTGGAGCTGTTGGCGATGAGTACTTGGGATGGATAATAAAAAATCCAAACCAAAAAGGCTATGAGTGGTAGGGCTTCTGCCGAGATCATTTCATGAAGCATCATGTAGCGTAATGCGACACAAGTATCGCAAGCGATAAATAAAATGAAGCCATACCAGCCGCAACGGGCCTTGAAGTCCTTCTGTTCGAGGCGATAACGGCGTGAAGCCATGACGACATTTGAAATAAGTAATAAACCATAGAGTGTGCCGAGCGAATAGATTATTTCGTAGCCACAAAATGCACTATAGATAGTTAATAGAGATATTATTAACGCGAAGGCGCCGATGGTCTTTTTGTTCATTTTAGTAATGCGTAGAAAATGCATAAACTGGGCGAAACAGAAAACGAAGACGCCGACGGTGTAGAATTCTGTCCAGACAAGAATAGTATCGGCTAATAATGTAAGAAATAGTGCAATAATGAGCTTGTTATCGTCGTGGTATTTTCTGTAGGCGTAAATGACGCAGAGAAAGATGCCAGCATATTTAAGGAGTGCGGAACCCCAAAAACCCGGCGTAAGAACATCGAGCATAATAAAGGTGATATAGATAATGAACCAGGTTGTGAGCCATGACTGATCGATTTTGGGAATATGTTTGAAATCTCGCCACCATGTTTTTAGTTGTTTCTTAAGCATCGCTATTATTATATAATATGCTTATGAATAGGGCCAAACGCGGGTTCACCTTGATTGAGGTCATACTAGTGCTTGCGATTGCTGGACTCATTTTTCTAATGGTTTTTGTTGCTCTGCCGGCGTTGATGAAGAGCCAGCGAGACGCGCAGCGTCGTCAGAATGTTGGCGAGATTATTGCTGCGATGGAGCTCTATCGAAAGAATAATAATGGCTTATATCCTGGCACGATGATAAGCGGTAGAAAGCGCGGTCAGCCGTGTTTTAATATGAGTGGTAGCGGATGTAATACTCTTAAAATGTGGAACGATTTTTTGGAGAGATATGCTAATGAATACGAGGACCCGTCGAGCGGAAAAAAGTATCATGTTGCGGCGTCTTCTAATTATGGATCTGGTTGCCGCGAACAGGCTGGCAAGTTTAAAAATTTTCGAAATATGAATTATACGCCGTTAGTAATATGCTACAGCACAATTTGTGATGATAAATATTCTAACGCTAAAGACTACGGCACGATTGCTGTTCTGTATGAAGCAGAGCGTGGCGGCATTATTTGTATGAACAATCGTTAAAAAATCCCCGAGCTAAAACTCGGGGATATTTTTCATACACTTTGCCAGGTGATTGCTCCATCGAGGCGCTGAACCCAGTGCGGTTGCGGTGCGTCGGTATCGCGCTCGTCGGGGAGTGTGATAATTGTGCGCCACTCGAGATGCTCGTGCGAATAATTGTCGATGTCGATGTATTGCGCGTCGATTTTCGGCTCGTTAATAGAAAGAAAGCGTAGCACGGATGCGACGACGAAGTTTAAATATCGGACATCGTTGAGGTCTCGGAGTTGCGGGTTTTCGGGTAAACCGACTGCGATGCTCTGGTTGAGCGTGATAGAACAAATCTTACTTCCCTTCACGAAGACGAAATCGATACGCGGTTCACCGCGATGCTGATTGGCGAAAAAACCAATATGTTCGCCATTCTGCAGCTGGCCAAGATCGGCATAAAAACTTGAGAAAGGAAGGATGATTTTGCTGGCATCGCAAAGCATTGGGGTTGGATTGGTTAGGATTTTATCTAATAATTGTGCCGAGAATGTATAGGTTTGCGCAATGCGTTTCCAAGCCTCGACAGTTCGGAACGCGATTAGCCGATAAGTGATGTATTCGGCTTGCTGCGGAGTCATGAGCCGGCTTCTAGCAAGCGCATTGCCGTATTGCTCGATGCTCATGATGTGTGGGTCGTGCTGGATTTCTGCGCAGATTTCCAGATATTCGCGCGGATTGCGCAGATGTTCGCGAAGAGCGGTGTTCTGCTCGGCAATTTCCAATGCGATTGATTCTTTCGGGAGATTTGCGTAAGATTCGCAAACTGCTTGATCGACTTCGGCTTTGAGTTTTTGAGCCGGAGTCAAAACTGCTTTCCGTTTTTTGGGTTTGCTGCGAGATTTGGATACTGGCATCCAAATTCACTCCTTTTCTGTAGTGTATGGATAGGTGCTTTAGAGAAGATGCTCCAATTTATATATTATAGCATACTTTGTCTAAAAAGTCAATATATCTTGGGTGTTTGAGCAAAAAATAAATCCTCGAATATTCGGGGATTTATTTTGGTGCTGGGAGTAGGAGTCGAACCTACGAAGGCCGGAGCCGGCAGATTTACAGTCTGATGCGTTTGACCACTTCGCTATCCCAGCGACTGCATATATATTAGCATTTTTCCTTCTTTGATGCAAGGAAAAGATGGGGCCGCAAAATAGTCACTCCGCTCTATTTTGGCCCCACTCGGTATAAAAAAGACGCAAATACATTTGCGCTTTTATTATTCACTAGTGGAGCCGCAAATCAGACTTGAACTGATGACCTGCCGCTTACAAGGCGGCTGCTCTACCAACTGAGCTATTGCGGCATGCAATAGATGTATTTTATATGATTTTGCGCTTTTTCGCAACTTTGTGGACCGGTTTGGCGGTGCCGGATGTGACGGGTGTTTTGCGGGCGATGCGGTTTTGATGTAGCGTCTTGAGGCTTGGTTTGGCGCTTTTTGGTGTTGTAGCCTTGCCTTCTTTTGGTGCTTTAGGTTCTTTTGGCTTGCGGGATAAGAGTGTGCGGCGCGGTTTGGCGGCCTTCTCTTCCATGGCGGCTTTGGTGGCCTGGAGATCCTCGATACGGCGTTTGGTGATTTCGATATTTACGACATCCTCGTCGTGCTCGTAGAGCTCAAGTAGGTGACGAAGGATGACGGTGGTTGGGTTAAGGCTATAAGCGGTTTCGAGCGCGTCAATGGCCTTAGTGCGTTCGCCGAGCTTTTCAAGAGCCTTAGAATAGGCAATATAACGGGCTGGCTGGTCGCCTTCCATGTCAATGGCCTGACTGAAAGCCATGGCGGCCTTTTCGTATTTGCCGGTTTCGTAATAAATAAGACCAACGTTATGTAAACTAGAAGCATTATTGTCTAGCGACTGGGCAATTTCGAAGCATTCGATAGCTTCTTTGTAGTGCTTTTCTTTTGCATAAAGAATGCCGAGGCGGTTATAGGCAGCGGCATTTTTCTCGTCGAACTTAAGAATAGTTAGAAGTGCCTTTTCGGCTTTAAGCGGCTTGCGTTCGCGCATAGCAGATTGAGCAAGACTCCAGAGCTTTTTGAGCTGAGGGTCTTTTTTAATGGTATCAATATCGTCTTCTTCTGGCTCGGTGCGGTAGTTCGGAATAAAAAATACCGTGAAAATGGCAAGTACTAAAATTATGACTGCTGCAAGCATAATTACATTATATCATATACGCTTAAAGCATATTGGCGACGAGCTGGAGCTTAATGTGGCCATTGGCTTTGAGGGCTTCTTGTGTTTTTAGAAGGTTATCTAGCTTATTGAGGAAGGATTGATTACCGGTTAGAAAATAAGACTTATAGAGTAACTGAATCGCGGCGTCTACGACACTGATTGATTTGGTGCGCGCATCATTTTTATCTTTGGCAATATCCGATGCGATTTTTGGTAATTGCTGCGGTGTGGCAGAAATGTAACGTTTGGCTAGTGCGAGGACATCTGGATCGATATCGGGCGCATCGGAGATTTTTGATACGTGCGGAAGATAATAACAATGCGCGCGCGATAATACCGTTGGCAGTAAATTCGCCGTTGAGCGTACTAAAAATACAAAATGGACGAGGTCGTTTGGTTCTTCAAGGTTCTTTAGGAACGCGTTGATACCATTCGTATTAATTGTTTCCGCGTCTTCGAAGACGATGGTTAAATCCGATTCTTGTTTATTTTGAACATGGTTCATTACCTCTCGGATTTCTTCAACTGAATAATATCCTTTATCATTTGGTTTGGCATGGATGGCTTTTGGCAGCAGCTCGGCGAAATCCCCTTCTGGGATTTCAAAAATTGCAAAACCAGTTTTCTGAGCGATATTGTCTATATTATCGAGGTTATTTAATTGCATTGCGGAAGTCTTCCGGTAATTCGGCCGTAAAAGTCATGCGTTTGGCGCCATCTTCGCCTGGAATGGATATTTCTAACACTGCAGCATGAAGATACATGCGATCTGCTTTTGGTCCTTTAGGATTATAGATTGGGTCGCCCAAAATTGGGCATTTAATGAAGCTCATATGAATGCGCAGTTGATGAGTGCGACCAGTGCGTGGCCTGAGCTCTACGAGGCTATATTTTTCACCTGATTCGATAGTTTGATATTCGGTAATTGCTTCACGGCCGTTTTTATCTGGCATGAATGTTGTGGGTTTCTTAAGGTTGCGCGCGAGTGGAATGTTTATGATGGCATGAGCTTGCGCTGGCGTTCCTTGTACTACGGCATAATAAGTTTTATGCGATTTGCGCTCTTGGAATTGCTTTTGGAGCATAGCTTTGGTGCTATGATTTTTGGCGACGATAATTACGCCGCTGGTGTCGCGATCGAGGCGGTGTACGATTTCTCCCCAATCTTCAATGGCGGGTTCGGTGCTAAAATCGCCTTTTTTAATGCTAAGCATGCCGGCAGGTTTATTGAAGACGATTACATTTTCGTCTTCATAAATAACTGGTGGCTTCTCGCCTTGTTCTTGTTCTGGCACGTTAAGTTCGATGTTCTGCGTTTCTTCAACCATGAAATTTGGTTTGTCGATTATTACCCCGTCAACTTTTGCATAGCCGGCTTTAATAAATTTTTGAATGGTGGCACGGCTATAACGCGGATAATTGTTTAGCACGGCAACATCAAGGCGGATGAGGTCTTTATCTTCAGTATCAATAGCAGTATCAAAAGGAATATCCCCATTAATCATTCTCGATAATTCCGGTTTGCTAAACTTTTTCGCCATATATTGATATTTTACCAGATTATGTTGTATTTTGCTATGGCGCGATATGAGCTAGTTATTTTTTCTTGCGGGCGTCGGAGTTTAGTTTACGGAGACGCTCTAGTGCCTCGTTGTAGCGCGTTGAGACGAAATGTGGGAACGATTCAAGGGTGCGGCGTTGCTGGAGCGCGAGGACATTTTTGAAACGTTTGCGAGTGCCTTCGATGCGAAGTTCAAAAGTGCGACGACCGCGACGGATAAACTCGAGTGCGTGCAGATAATGGCGGTCGATGGCTTTTTGGTATTCACTGAGGACCTTGTTGAACTGAATAAGCCCAGCATTTGTGATGTAAACATCGAATACGAAAAAGATTGCGATTACGATAGCGGTGATAATGATGGCGGTTTGGCTGAGCTGTGATGTGAGCCGAGCAACAAATACGTGGACCCATGGCATAAGTACAGCGAAAGCGCCAAATACTACGAAGCCAAGTAAACATACGCGGCCGCGAATATTGAAACGGCGAGGGGTATAATCCCACCAGCGCGCGTGGAAGAGTTTTTCAAGGACGAAAGAGGTAATATACTCGAGAACGCAGGCGATTAGGCCGCCGGCTAGAAAACGTAAGAAAATGTTTTCGATGCCATTCGTAGATAAGATGAACAGCACGGCGCCGGCACCGTATATTGGGCAATACGGGCCGTTTAGGAAGCCGCGATTGACGAATTTTCGCTGCGTGAAGGTGTAAAGGGCGCTTTCGTATATCCAGCCGGCAAAAGCGTAGATAATAAACCAAAGAAATAGTTCGAAAACGTTCATAGTTTGCCTTTTATTTGGTCAAAAACGGCGTAATAGTATGGTTTACGGAAGATTTCGTTAAAGCTACAGATTTTATCGGCGGTGGTTAAAATCCAGGCCTCGCGCGTGTGCGGGATGGCGATATTTAAGGGCCACATATGCGTTTTCATTGCGGACGCCATGCGTGGCGTGACTGAAAAATCCTCGGCGGCGCGTTGGACGGCTTCGCTAGCGTGCGTATATCCATGTAGGCCTTTGCGATTCTCGTCTTTGACGTGCCAATCGTAAAGAAAATAATCATGAAGGAGCGCGCCGCGAATTAAATCGTAGCGGTCATATTTTTGGAGATGAAATACGCGCGTAAGTTTTACGCACATGCAAGCAACGCTAATGGTATGGTCCTGGATGTTGGTTGTACCATGCTGGATATATTTAGCGCAGCTCTGATGGCTGGCGGAATCGAGCACGTCTGCACCATATTTAACAACTTCCTGAGCGACCGCTTCCATGCGGCGCTGCTTGCGAGCGGTCATATTATTTGCGGAGTCCTATATACTTCTGAACTTCGTGGAGTTTAGTATTGGCGACATTGTTGGCGTAACTTTCGCCTTCGGCCAAGATTGCTTCAACTTGTTCGTCGGAAATGTTGGCGACGCGTTCTTGGAAATCGGCAAGGAAATGCTCGACACTGTCGGCGACTTTGTGTTTGAGGTCGCCATAGCTAGTTTGGCCAGCCCAGTCGGAAATGACGTCCTGAAGTTCGCGGTGCGCAAGTAGGCTTTCGATTTGAAGAAGATTGCTGATACCTGGCTGGTTAATCATATCAAAACGAATTACACCTTCGGAATCGGTGGTAGCGGACATAATTTTCTTGGCAGCGTGCTTTGGATCGTCATTGAGGCTAATTTTGCTGCGCTCATTTTCGCTGGATTTACTCATTTTTTTAGTTGGATCGACGAGGCTGCGAATGCGAAGACCTTTTTCGAGGTGCATAAATTTGACTTGTTCAGCCTCTGGGGCAGGAATAGTAAATAATTCGGTGTTGAATTTATTATTCATGCGAATGGCGATATTGCGAGCAAGCTCGAGGTGCTGGAACTGATCTTCGCCAAGCGGAATATATTTCGCATCATAAAGAAGTATATCGGCGGCCATTAGGATTGGATAGTTAAACAAGCCAACCGTAACGGCGTCTGGGTGCTCGGCGCCCTTCTCTTTAAATTGTGTCATACGGCCAGCTTCGCCAAATGGTGTAAAGCAATCAAGAATCCAGGCCAATTCGGCGTGGGCTGGGACGTGGCTCTGGCGGTAAATGTGAATATTTGGGTTATTAATCTCGAGGCCAGCGGCGAGGTAGTATTTGACGCCTTTTATGACCTGATCATAGAGTTTGCTATGGTCGATTGGCGTAGTAAATGAGTGAAGATCAGGAATGAACATGTTGATTTGGCTGTCGGCGGCATGTTCATGAGCGAGATTTATCATTGGTAGATAGGCACCGAGGAAATTGCCTAGAGTCGGCTCTTCGTTGGCGCGGATGCCAGTTAAGATAGTTTGCATTTAAGTGTATATCCTTTCATTATATCACATTTGGTACAAAAAGTCAAGCATAAGTAAAATCGCAGGCTTTGCGCCAATACGGAATGAATGCGGATAGATAGATCATATCTATATTATACCATATTATGCAGCTTATGACTTCTCCGCCTTTCGGAAGACGAAAAGCTTACTGAAGACATAATTCGCAACCGTGACGACGACTTGCGAAACGAGCGTCCAGACGATAACCCATGTGTCGGAATTGAGCTCGAGTGCAGTGACGAAGAACCACATGATAAACATGTCCATGAGTAAAGTCGCAATGCGCGAAGCGACAAATTTGCCAAATTCGCGAACCTTATTCTTCTCTTTGCTTTCGAAGACGTATTTACGGTTTGCCCAATAGGCGAAAATGACGGCTCCTACCCACGAGGCGACTACGGCGATCTGAAGCTGGACGGCGTCCTCGGCGTTTAGAAAAGTAAACAACAAGATATATTTGATAGCGAGAGAGACGATGGTTGTTAAGCCACCGACGATAAGGTAGTTCGCGATTTCGCGGTGGGCTGTATATAATGCTAATAGTTTCTTCTTCATTGCCCTAATTATATCATTATGGTATAATCTAGACATCCCAATGTGGGGCACTAGCTCATTTGGTAGAGCGCTTCCATGGCATGGAAGAGGTGAGGAGTTCGAATCTCCTGTGCTCCACCATTTTTGTTATTATAGAAGTATGAAAAAAATTGAAACCTGTAAAAGCAGCTTATTGCTTTGGCTGAGCTTATTAATATTTACGTTTGAGACTGTCGGCATCATTACCTATTATTGGCTAAATGGCTATAGTGGCGTCACCAATCTGACGGTCAGTAAGTTTGTGGGGCTCAATTTATGGAGTTCACTGATTTTTGGCGCTGGCAATGCATTGATTGTAATTTTGATGCTATATTATCTTTCGGCGCATGCGCGAATTAAAAATTCACTTTGGCATCTACTGATAGTTTTATATCTTGCGAGCTTTGTGGCGCTTTCGATATTTCCACACGTTCCGGAACCGGGGACCCTTTCTGAAATTCATCAATTTTTCTCAGCAGCAATGTTTATCTTGATGCTTTTGCTTGGCGTCTTATCGCTAATAATTGCAAAGCATAAATCTGGTACGATAATTGCCACATTGTTTACGACATTCTCGGTGTATTTTATTATTTCATATATCTTAAGGCCGGATTATTTTATGGGAAATATTTTATGGTTTGAGTCAGCGTATATTTATGCATTTTTTGCTCTTCTAATTAGTTCTAATAGCAAAAAACTTGATGCATAAAAAATCCGGCTTTAGAGCCGGATTTTTTTGATTATTCTTCGGCGTAAGTCTCGTTTTTATCTATAATTTTGATTTGGTGCTCGCCATTTGTAATATAGAGCCCGATAATATAGTCGGAAACTATCTTATAGTCACTTTGGCCATATGTACCCTGTTCGCGGTAGCGCACTACGCCAACAATGCCGTTTTTGACTGGCTTCCCTTTTAGATATTCCGATAGACTTTTTAGGTATTCCTCGGCTTCAGATAGGCGGAAGCTGCTTTGGACCATTAAGAGGTTATTTTTGGTGTTGTTGGCTATCTCGATATCATGAATTTGCGTGCTGGCACTAAATTTTGATGCGCCGACATACTTGAGGGAGCGTTGGTTGACGATGTCGAATAGGTTATTGACGTCTTCGTAATCCGTCGTGAGCGTTTCGTGGTCATCCGAAACACGAATCTCGTTGTGCGAGTAGCTAATTTCGGTATAAATAACGCCTTTGTCGGTTGAGACTACGTATGTATCCTTTTCTTTTTTGGTCTGTTTTTTATCGACGATAAAACCATATTTTTGGGTAATGTAGTTATAGATGTATTCTTCTCTTTCGTCGCTCTGAAAATCGTAATGGCAGGCTTCTTCGCCATTCATGCTGGCAACTTGAATATTGTCTTTCTCGCCAGTGACTTTATTTCTACCGTTATCCAGGCAGACATAAACTTTATCGTTGTATTTTGCGATGTAAGAGCCAGCACTATAGGGATCGTAAGGGCTTTTATTGATGAGGTCGCCAAGTTTTTCGAGATCAGCTTTAAAGAATACGGATTTCTCGCTTTTTCCGTTCGAGATTTTATCGACGAGTTCTGTAGCGACGTCCTTGTGCCAACTGATACGTTTATTATTTTTAATAATAATTATGGTTGCTGTTGCGCCTCCCGCAATTACGAGAACGCCTATTATAATTCCGATTATTAGTCCTACTTTTGACTTTTTCTTAATGACTTGACCGGCGCCAGTCGGATTTTCGGGCGCGATTGGTGCGTCAAGGATACTATTATTTGGTTGAGCGACATTATTATCCATAAGCTTATTATACTAAAAAATATCTCCCCTTGCGGAGAGATATTTTTCGTAGAAGCGATAAATTAACGCTTGGAGAACTGTTCGCGTTTGCGAGCACTGCGGAGACCGTAGTGTTTGCGTTCTTTTTCGCGTGGGTCGCGCTTCATGAGGCCGGCCTTCTTGAGCACTGGACGGAATTCTGGGAATTCGGTTACGAGTGCGCGAGAGATGGCGAGCTTGATGGCGTCGACTTGACCTGCGACACCACCGCCTTTAACCAAGATAGTGATATCGTATTCTTTTTGCTTCTGAGTCATTGCAAGAGGATCGGTAATTTCGGCCATCAAGGTCTTGTTGCCGCTCAAGAATTCGAGAGCTGGCTTGCCATTGATGGTGATTTCACCTTTACCCTTGTAGAGACGTGCGGTTGCGGTTGCAGCTTTGCGGCTACCATCACCGTAGGTGTACTTAGCGTTCTTAGCTGGCATTATTTAATCTCCTTTGGCGTTTGTGCCGTGTGAGCATGCTCTGCGCCTGGGTAGACGCGGAGGCGAGCTAAGCGATCGGCTTGTAGTTTGTTCTTTGGAAGCATACCTTTAACGGCTTGTTCGATAGCAAGAGCTGGATCTTTCTCGATAACTTCAGCGAGAGTGAGGTCAGTCAAGCCACCTGGGAAGCCGGAGTGACGATAATAGTGCTTATCAGTCATCTTATCGCCGGTAACTTTGAGGTTCTTTGCGTTGATAACTACAACGTAATCACCATTGTCGGTATGTGGCGTAAAGGTAACTTTGGATTTGCCGAGTAGCTTGTCGGCAATAACAACTGCGAGCTTGCCGAGTGGCATCGTAGATGCGTCGACAATCCACCATTCGCGATTGATTTCAGAGGATTTTTGGCTATAAGTTTTCATACTTATTTCTCCTCTTTCTTAGCAGCTGGCTTTTTCTCGGCCTTTTCTTCTTTGACTTCGTCTTTGATTTCGTCGACAAAGGAGATGGTTGCCATTTCGGAATTGTCACCGCGGCGGAAACCGGTGTGCTCAATCTTGAGATAGCCGCTGTCGCGCTTGATTTGTGGCGCAATAACATCTACGAGATTGTTGCCGATGAGTTGATCATTGAGGCGTGCAATTACGAGACGGCGGGAAGCTAAATCGCCTTTCTTTGCGATGGTGATGAGCTTCTCGGCTGGACGGCGGATTTCTTTGGCCTTTGCTAAGGTAGTATTAATTGATTTGTACTTAAACAAGGAGCGCATGAGACCACGTGTTAATGCGGTGCGTTGGTCGTTTTCGCGACCGAACTTGCGCCCTTTATATCCGTGACGATGCATTTAAACTTTTAACTCCGTTAGTTTTTCGCGGACCTCATCTAGAGCTTTAGCGCCGAAGCCCTTAAGTTCCTTGAGGTCGCTTTCTGATAATACGACGAGATCGCGTACGGTGCGAATTTCATTGTTAATCAATGCGTTTGCAGTACGTGCCGAAAGGCCAAGATCTTCGATTGGAAGCATAAGGCCAGATTCGTCTTCGGCTTTGCTTGCAGTTGGTGCAGGAGCGGATTCTACCGTAGTGCTACCGGCAAGCGCTTTGTATTGGTTAACCAAGATGGCTGCAGCCTCTTCGAAAGCTTCACGTGGGGTAATAGTACCATCGGTGTCAATCGTAAGAGTTAATTGCTGGAGGTTGGTATCTTGGCCAACGCGAGTATTTTCAGCGTTATAGCGAACACGTAATACAGGAGTAAAGACGGCATCAAGTGCGATCATGTCGCCATGGATGCGTTCTTCACTGGACTGTTCGATGCTGAGATAACCACGGCCAGTATCGACAACCATATCCATCTTCAAAGTGAATTTTGGATCATCGATGTTGCAGATAATTTGCTGTGGGTTGGCGATTTCGACTTCGGCTGGAAGTTTAATGTCGCCGGCTTTAACGACGCCGGTTCCCTTTTTCTCGAGATGAAGCTCGACAGGAGCGTCGGAGTGAGACTTGATGTGAATGTTTTTAAGATTCAACATGATGTCTACGGTATCTTCGACGATGCCAGGGATGGCGGAAAATTCGTGAGTAGTACCTTCAATGCGGAAAGCAGTGATGGCAGCACCCTTAATGCTAGAGAGAAGTACGCGACGTAGTGAATTGCCAAGAGTGTTACCATAGCCATAATAAAGTGGCTTGATAACAAAGCTGGAACTGTTCTCACCAAGGTCCTTGATCTCTGCTAGTTCTGCTTCGTGAATTACTTTTGTCATACTTCTCCTTTAGCGTGAGTAATACTCGACGATTAATTGTTCGTTGATGCCCACCTCAGCTTCTTCGCGCTTTGGCGTACCAGTGATTTCGATTTTCATTTTCTTGACGTCTGCCTTCATCCAAGATAGAGGTGCCTGGCTAGCAGCACCGGCGACGTTAGCAAGATTTGCGAAATAAGTGTTTTTCTTTGATTTTGGACGAACTTCGAGAACGTCACCTGGGTTCAAACGGATGGATGGAATATCGATACGATTACCATTCAAAGTGAAATGACCGTGAGAGACGAGCTGACGAGCGGCGCGACGAGTAGTCGCAAAACCGGCACGATAAACTACGTTATCTGCACGACGTTCGAGATATTGAAGAAGGATTTCGCCGGTCATACCTTCGGCACGCTGTGCCTCGCGCATGAGTTTAGCGAATTGCTTCTCGAGTACGCCGTAGATGCGGCGAACTTTCTGTTTCTCGCGGAGCTGAGTCAAATAAAGGCTACCACCGCGAACACGCATATCGGCGTGCTGACCAGGAATACCGGTCTTTTTTGCCATGATTTTGCTGGCTTTTGGAGCTAGCGCATAACCTTCACGGCGTGACTGTTTACCAATTGGTTGTAAATCGCGTGCCATTATGGTTTCCTCTCTCCTTTAGGACGGCAACCACCGTGTGGAATTGGGGTCTTGTCCGTAATGCTATTGATGCTGATGCCCATTGTGCTGAATGCACGAATAGCGCTATCACGACCGAGGCCGATACCTTTGACGTAGACGTCAACACTGTTCATGCCATGATCGCGTTTGGCAATTTCGGCAACTTTCTCTGCGGCGATCTGGGCTGCATAGGCAGTACCCTTCTTAGAACCGCGGAAACCGTTAGCGCCAGCGGAAGAAGCGGCGAGAATCTCACCTTTCTTGTCGGTAACGCTTACGATGGTATTGTTGAAGGTAGCTTGAATATGAGCTTCACCTGCTTGAACAATACGTTTACCTTTTTTGCCTTTTGATTTTGTTGCTTTCGGCTCCATCTCAGGAGCTGCTTTGACTGATGTATCTTCTGCCATATTAACTCCTTTCGACTAAGTTTTACTTGCTGCTTTTGGTTGGGCACCGCCAACTGCGATGGCTTTACCTTTGCGAGTGCGCGCATTCGTGCGGGTGCGCTGACCGTTGACTGGTAAACCTGCCTTATGGCGAAGGCCCTTG
>JAEEGL010661307.1_pt1 | contig 16035 bp, 18 predicted proteins | sample 9134231 | NCBI WGS metagenome assembly JAEEGL01 (sample SAMN16246548, study PRJNA631951) | gut metagenome | biome: gut microbiome; feature: rumen; material: fiber-attached | host: Bos | place: Iran: Karaj | collected 2018-10 | reverse complement strand
TGCCATGCGAAAAATAACGCATGGCAGCTTTGTGAGAGAGTTTTGAGTTTTTAGTTTTGAGTTTTGAGTCTTGAGTCTGTAGTGTTTGCGGAACCTCTATAAACTCAGAGTGCAGAAATACGGGGCGGAGAAGGAGGAAATCCACCATTCCTTCCCCCAGCGGGGGAAGGTGGCATTTGCCGTCTCACGGAAGGCAAAGGACGGATGAGGGAGAACGGTGGACTAACGCATAGCGCTCTTAATCCGCTCTCTGCTTATCCAACACTCTCCCTCACCTGCCGCCTGTGGGCGGCACCCTCCCCCGCTGGGGGAGGGAAGAGAACGCTATTATTTAAATAGGCGTATTCATCAGCGTTTCCTGAGTACTGAGCCCTGAGTACTGAGTCCTGAGTACTGAGTCCTGAGTACTGTTCCCTGTTCCCTGAGCCCTGAGCCCCGTTCCCTTTACACCGTATACTCGCTGTGGACGATGGCGGCCAGGCGCGGCTCGCCCTCGTAATCCACGAACACCAGCCGCAGCAGGGACCAGTTGGTGCCCTCCTCCGAATCGGCCGGGATGTAAAAATCCACGAACTGCCCGTCGGGAAAGACCTCGGCGGTATTCTCCAAAGAATTGCCCGACTGAGCCACCCGGTTCACGCTCACCACCGGGGCGTAGAGATAATCCCGGTCGTAGACGAAGCGGGCAAAGTAGGCCGCCGCCGTCATGGTGATGGGCTCGCCGGAGCCGTCGTACACGCCCCAGACGAATTCGCTCTGATCCCGGCCCAGGCGGCCCAGGGTCCTGGGAGCGAACCATTGGTCCGAGGCCAGGCTGATATTGGAATAAGGGGAAAAGTACACGCCGTATACCGGGTGGACCCAGCCGGAAAGGGAGGCATAGTCCCCGGCCTTCAGCGTGGAGATCACCTGGAAGGCCGCTTCCACCAGGGGGCAGGCGGTGCCCGCATAGGCCTCGTCGGCCGGGATAGGCTCCACCGGCGGAGGGGAGGGCGGTTCCGTCGCCAGATCGTAGATCAGATAGCCGCCCACGCCGATCACAAGGCCCAGCAGCACGCAGAGGATGGATATGAGCTTTTTCTTCACGCCCTTCGCCTCGCTTTCATCGGGCTTCCTCTATCGGGGATATAGGATGGCGAAACGCCGCAAAGCGTTTTGCCGGATAATGCATAAAATGAGTACCGAGCAGATGATCCATCGGGTCATTTGCTGCCGGACGTGTCGTTTGGCAGAGAAAACCGATCGAATTGCCGATGGTTTTCTCTATTCGATAAACATTATCATAGCGCGTTTTTGCAAAAAATACAAGGGGCCGGGGCAAAAACGCTCACAGATAGGGCGGGGCGTAGCTCTTATAGTCCAGCACGTCGGAAAAGGCCGTGAGCACGGCGGCGGTATCGTCCTGCTCATAGTGGATGGCGCTGGCATACAGGTCGCTCTCGTCCCCCTTCAGCGCGGGCAGCAGGATCGTCACCTGCGTGCCCTCCCCGGGGCGGGATTCAAAGGTCAGGCTGCCTCCGTGCTGCTCGATCACGGCGCGGGCCGCGGCGATGCTGAGCCCCGCCGCAGGCTTGCCCTGGCCGCCGTGGGCACGGAAGGGCTCCAGGATGCGGGAATAGCCCTCCCCGGTGATGCCGCCGCCGTTGTCCGAAAGGGTGATGCGCAGCTTGCCCATGCTCTTGCGCAGGCGCAGGCGCAGGGTGCAGCCCTCCCCGCAGCAGGCGGCGCTGTTGGCCATCAGGTCCAGCAGGGCCTGGCTGAGCAGCCGCGGGTCTCCGTAAAAAAGCAGCTCCACGCCCAGGGACTCGAACTGCGCCTCTGCGCCCCTGAAGCGCAGCACCCCGTCGGCCAGGTGCACGACGTGGCCGCAGAGATCGTCCATATCAAAGAGCGCCGGGTCCGCCACGTGCTCGCCGGCGCCGACGCGGCCCAGCATCTGCAGGTTTTTGGCCACGTGCAGCAGGCGGTACTGATTATGGCGCAGGATGGCCAGGCGGCGCGCATCGTCCTCCTCCCGGTCCTCGTCCTCGGCCATCAGCTCCGCCGCCGTGAAGGAGGGGCTGAGCGCGTCGATCATCGCGGCGGCGACGTTTTCCGCCAGGCCGCCCGGGTCCTGCGGGCCCCGCAGGGCCCCCTCGGCAAAGAGATAGATCGTCACGCCCTCCAGCGGGAGAGCCCGGCAGACCAGTTCCACGCCGCAGAGAAGGATGCCGCCCTCCCGCTCCTCCAGGGGCGTCCCCTCCCGCAGGGCGGGCAGCAGCGCCGCAGCCGCCGCGTTGAATTCCCGTACGGCGCCGGCCTCCGCCGTGACGGCAGCCCCGCGGAGCTGCTCCAGCAGCGGCGCAAGGGATCGTTTTTCGTTATTCTCGTTCATTTTGATCCTCACAACCGTTTGTTTTTTCTGTTAGTAGTATCATACCATTTTTTTCGTTCCTATTCAAGAGGCTTGACGGGGCAAAGCGGCGATTTCATTTGACAGAGTGAGGAGAAAGGTATAAAATATGATAAAAGCAGCCCGCCGCGGGCGGGCAGAATAGAAAGTGAGGTAATCCCCATGCCTGTTGATTATTCCATGAAAGCGCCCGTCCTCTACGGCGTCGGCGCAAGCTGCCTGCTCGGTGAGCGCGCCAAGGGCTTCGGCGCGACGAAGGTCATGCTGGTCTGTGATGCGAACCTGCCCCCCGTGATCTATCAGAAGATCGTGGACAGCGTGAAGGCCGCGGGCCTCGACTACGTGCTGTTCAAGGATACGAAGCCCGACGCGCCCATGGAGGTCATCGACCAGTGCGGCGAGCTCGCTTTGAAGGAGGAGGTGGACTGCATGGTGGGCATCGGCGGCGGCTCCACGCTGGATACGGCGAAAGCCGCGGCCATCCTGCTCAGCCACCCCGGCCCCATCAAGCAGTACGTGCTGGGCCAGCCCATCCAGATGAGCGTGGACGTGCCCATCATCCTGCTGCCCACCACGGCGGGCACCGGCAGCGAGTGCACGAAGGTCGCCATCGTCAACCGCACGGACTTGAACATGAAGTGGAGCGTCTTCGTCACGCTGGCCCTCGCCATCATCGACCCGGAGCTCACCGTTACCATGCCGCCGTTCGTCACGGCAAGCACGGGGATGGATGCGCTGGCTCACGCCGTCGAGGGCGTCACCAGCAACAACCCCAATCCTCTCTCCCACGCCTGCGGGCTGGACGCGATCCGCAAGATCGCCCGCAATCTGCGCAAGGCCTACAACGACGGCTCCGATCTGGAAGCCCGCTGTGAAATGTCCCAGGCCGCGCACCTGGGCGCCCTCGCCTTTGACGATCCGCTCACCCACATCGGCCACGCCACGGCGGACGGCATGAGCATCACCTTCCACACGGCCCACGGCGTCGGCTGCGCGCTGGCGCTGCCCGAGGTCTGCGCGCTTTGCGGCCCCGCCTCCCCCGACCGGATGCGCGAGATCGCCGAGGCCATGGAGATCCCCCTCCGCGGGGACGAGACGGGCGAGGAGATCGGCCGCCTCACCTCCGAGTGGTGCCGTCAGCTCATGCGGGACGTGAACATCCCCTCGCTGAAGTCTCTGGGCTATCCCCGCGAGAAGATGGCCGAGGTCGCCAAGGAGACCGAGGGCAGCCACCTGAGCAGCTTCTGCCCCGTGAAGGTCACGCACGAGCTGGCGCAGAGCTTCGCCTACGCGGTGTACGACAATTATCAATAAGCAGGGAACAGGGCTCAGGGAACAGGGAACAGGAGTCAGAGCTAAAGACTAAAAACTCTGAACTCTGAACTTACAAAACAAAAACGCGGGAGCGCTGCGGCGCTCCCGCTTGTCGTAGAGGAAAGCAATGGAAAGATTATCCTTTTTATCCGATTATAACGACGGGGCGCACCCCGCCCTGCTGCGGGCGCTGGCGGAGACCAACGCCCTCGTGACCCCCGGCTACGGGGAGGACGATATTTGCGACGCGGCACGGGAAAAGCTGCGGGCCGCCTGCGTCTGCCCGGAGGCGGCGGTGTGGTTCCTCTCCGGCGGCACCCAGACCAACGCCACGGTGATCGACGCCTTTCTCCGTCCCTGGCAGGGGGTCCTTGCCGCCGAGACCGGGCACGTCAACGGCCACGAGGCCGGGGCCGTAGAGGCAACGGGCCACAAGGTCCTCCCCCTCCCCCAGCGGGACGGGAAGCTCGCCGCCGAAGAGCTCCGCGCCTGGCTGGACCGTTTTTATGCGGACGCGAGCTGGCCCCACCAGGTGCAGCCCGGCATGGTCTATATCTCCCAGCCCACGGAATACGGCACCCTCTACTCCCTGGCGGAGCTGGAGGCCCTTTCCGCCCTCTGCCGGGAGCGGGGGCTGCCTCTTTATGCCGACGGGGCGCGCCTGGCCTACGCCCTGGCCTGCCCGGAAAACGACGCGGGCCTGCCCGACCTGGCCCGCCTCTGCGACGCCTTCTACGTGGGCGGCACCAAATGCGGCGCGCTTTTGGGCGAGGCCGTGGTGATCCCCCGCCCGGCGGCCCTGCCCCAGTTCTTCACGGTGATGAAGCGGCACGGGGCCGTGCTGGCCAAGGGCCGGGTGCTGGGCGTGCAGTTCGACGCCCTGTTCACGGACGGGCTCTATTACGAGATCGGCCGCGAGGCCGTCCGCCTGGCGGATCGGCTGCGGGCCGCCCTTCGGGAAAAGGGCTACCGCCTCGCCGTGCCCTCCCCCACCAATCAGGTCTTTGCCTGGGTGGACGCCGCCGCCCTGGTCCGCCTGCAGGAGCGGGTGGCCTTCAACGTCTGGGAAGCGGCGGAGGACGGCGGCGCCATGGTCCGTTTCGTGGTGGGCTGCTCCACTCCCGCGAAGGACGTGGAGGCGCTGATCGCCCTGCTGTGAAAGCAAGGTTTTTAAATACCTATGGAAAGCGCCGGGAAAACGTGCTATACTTTTCCTGTAAATCGCCGCACGCCCCTGTGCGTATATGGAAAGGAGCCGACGCAATGAGCAGTGTGAAAAAAGCGGCCTCGTTCACCTCGGCCATCGTGCCGCTGGCCGTATTGGCGGGCTGGTTCACGGCCCAGTACAGTCTGGCGACCATGGACCCCGCCCTGCTGGAGCAGAGCATCGCGCAGCTCGGCAGCCGGAGCACCCTGGTCCTCGTCACCGTGATCCAGACGGTGCTGTTCGCGCTCGTCAGCGCCTTTTTCGGCTATCTGCTTTCGGAGCGGGTGGGCCTCATGCGCCCTATCCGCTTTCAGAAGAAGGTCCTGCCCTGGGTGGTGATCCTCTCCGTCGCCTTCGGCATCTTTTTCAGTCTCGACGCATGGACCTTCGGCGTCTGGTGCCCCGAGCTGGCGGACGCCTACGTTTCCGCAAAGACCTTCGACCTCACGGCCTGGCTGGCCTCCATCCTCTACGGCGGCGTCGTGGAGGAGCTGATGATGCGCCTGTTCGTGATGAGCCTGCTGGTCTTCCTGCTGCAAAAGCTCTTCCGCAAGGGGGAGGAGACCGTTTCCACCGCCGTCCTCGTGGGGGCGAACCTCATCGCCGCCCTGCTTTTCGCCGCCGGGCACCTGCCTGCCACCTTTGCGTCCTTCGGCCATCTGACGCCCCTGCTGCTCCTCCGCTGCTTCATCCTGAACGGGGCCTTCGGCCTCCTCTTCGGGCGGCTCTACCGAAAATACGGCATCCAGTACGCCATGCTTTCCCACGCGATCCTGCACATCGTCAGCAAGACCATGTGGCTCGTGGCCTGACAACGCCCGTCTTTGGCTGCATGGCGGAAAAAGCCCGGCCCCGCTCAGCGTGCGGCGCGGCGGAGAGTCTATTCCGAAACGGCTATCACGAAAGGCGGACCGTAATGGTTATCGCCGACGGCAAAGGACGCGATCGGCGGGCAATCGTCGAATACTGCGGATACTTCTCCGCGTGAGATCCTGAGCAGCCGGTCGTTCTCATCAAGGAGGATCACCTCATAATGAAAATGGCTCCGGAACACCCCCTGCCCCCGGGCTATGGCCTTGGCCGACGCCTTGACGGGATATGGATCGCCCCGAAGGTTCATCACGGTGCCATCCGTCAGCGCATAGATCATCTCTTCACATTCCGACCCGGTCGTGCACACGTCCGCGACGTGACGGAGTTCTGAAACGGCGGTCTGTACGTCTCCCCTTTTAAGGTTCCCGCCCGTGCAGAGCACGCCGCCGCTTTTCGTAATGCCGATCACCGAATTCTGAGGACCGGTCACGATACGCCGGACGTCTCGCCAGCTTTTTACCGCCTCATAGTCATTTTGCTCATAACGGGAACATGGGGCCACATGGACGAAGCCGGCGCTGTCGAGTGCGAAGTAAGAATCTGAAACGGCTGTCTGAACGATTTGCTTCCAGCTCTTTACTTCGTTATTGATGCGGTCGAACGGCAGGGAATCCTCGCGATCGCACAAGCTGCGCAGCGCCCTTTTTGCGATCAGACACGTCCCGTCGCTTACCAGGCCGACAGCGTGACAAGCCGCGAACCCGCTGAGCGAAATATCCTTGATCCGTGTCCAATACTGCGTTCGCAGCTTCAAATCGGGCTCGCTCGTCTTCTGAAGGACACGCCCGTCATCCGTCAGGGCAAGGATACAATCCGTACCGGCAAATACTTTCGTTATCGTTTCCCTTTCCCAGTCGCGCATGTCGCATCCGATATTCGCCGTATATAACAGCTTTCCTTTTCTTTTTTTCATTGCATTCACCTCAAATACAGGATATCAAAGCGGAGCGCAATAATCAAGCGTTACTCAATATGGATCAAAAAAACGACATGCAGACGCACGTCGTTTTTCTTTGTTTGGCTTTGCTCAGCCCGCCTCGATCACGACCTCGCTGCCCTCCCAGCGATAGCAGGCGTTCAATCCGGCCTGGGCCGTGATGCGGCGGATATAGTCCAGTGTGGCGCGGCCCTTCTCGTCGTTCCCGTGGACGTAGGGCGCCCCGTCCTTCTCCACCAGCATGGGAATGAGGCGGTATTCCGCCACGCGCCCGTCCCGGATGATGAGCTTGGCGCAGGCGCAGTGGACGCTGTCCGGATGGAAGGGATAGGTGGGGTATTCCGGGTCGGGCACGAAGCCGAAGCGCTCCACCCGCTTCGCCACCCATTCCGCGTTGTGGCTGGTGGCCGTGTCCTTTACGACGCCCTTATAGAGCGGGGAGAGCTGCGGCGTCCACATGATAAAGTTATTGAGGCCGTGGTAAACGGCCCGCCCCTTGTAGACCTCCACCCCGTGCAGCACGTGGGAATGGGTGCCGATCACCGCGTCGGCCCCGTTGTCGATGGCCACGTGGCTCAAAAGCCGCTCGTAGTCGGCCACCTCCGCGATGCGGTGGACGTAGCCCTTGTGGAAATAGGCGATGAGCACGTCGCACTCCCGCCGCGCCGCGGCGATATGGGCGGCCATGCGCTCCAGCGAGACCGGGTCCACGAAATTGCGGCCCAGATACTCTCCCTCCAGGCGGAAGGGCTTTTTCAAAGACCAGGTATCGTTTTCGATGCGGGCGGGGTCCTCCGTGCCGGGCAGAGGCACGTAGCCGCGGATAAAGTCCACGCAGGCGCCGCCGCCCTTCGTCCCGGTGGCGAAGCTGCTCTTGGGACCCACCGCGTTCCAGGCCAGCACGCCCACGCGCACCCCGTCCTTTTCCACGAAGGCGGGGGCCTCCGCCTCCGCCAGATCGCTGCCTCCGCCGCAGCAGGCAACGCCGTTTTCCCGGCACCAGTCCACGGTGTCGCGCACGCCCTGCTCCCCCAGGTCGTAAAGATGGTTGCCCGCGAGGGTCACGAGGTCTATCCGGCCGCGCAGAGGCGCCAGGGCCGCCGTGGTCCTGTCCCGCCCCGCGGCCTCCGTCTGCTCCTTCACGAAGGGCTCCTCCAGCTGCAGCATGCGCAGATCCGCTGCGCGCAGCATGGGGTCCACCCCCCGGAACATCCAGGCGCTCTCCGCCCCGAGGCTGAGATCGCCGCCGAAGATCAAGCTGAGCTCCCTGCCCATAGCCATGCCTCCTTTTCTCGTTTGCTTTCATTATAGAGACAAACCCGCCGCCGGTCAAGCCGCCGGACGCAGAACCCGGCCCACGGCGGAAAGCCTTCCGTTTACGCCATTCCGTGCAGAAACGGAGAGTCGCGGCTTATGCGCGCGTTTCCACGGATAGTGATGAGCAGTATACCAGCTATGAGGCTCAGATTGATTACTATACCCAATACATCAAGGGCAATAAGGACTGGCTGTTCGTCAAGGTGTATACCGAAATGTGGACTCCGTAATTGATACAATTTAATTATTCCTCGATTTTGCGGCTTAGGGGGGTACGTTTGCCAGGGGGGTACGTTTTGCGGTTCGCCGGGTTTGGCCCGGTTCTTTTTATGCTTTCGGCCAAGGAATCAACCTATGCCAAAGCGGAAATGTTGCATTAAGAACGCAATGTCTATGAAAAACGCCCCTGAGTCGATGCAGACCAGAAGGCATTTTTACAAGACAAATCTGCACAGAAGCAGGCAAGAGGTCGTGTCATAATCTCCGGGATCGTCCAGCACCGCCCTCCCGTTTTTGACGACCGTTCTGAGCAGCCCTTCCGCTATCTCGTCGGTCAGCTCCGCACGGCTGTCGGGGCTCGGCAACCCGATCCAGCAGCCCGCTTTGTGTATTCCAAAATGCAACAACGATAACCATAGTTGCGTCTTGCCTCAGCTGGTTGCAATTATCGCCCATATTTCCTGATTGATGAGGAATGCCGATATTCGTTGCGTTTTCCTTGTAATTGTTGCCGATTACGCAACCACGTGCTATAATCATTCCATACAGATCAGTTTATATGAAAGGACATTGACATATGAATGAACAGGTACAAGGCACGTTTCTAAGGAAACGCATGATTGAACTACGTGAAAAAAATGGCAAGTCCCAGTCTGATATGGCTATTCTACTTAGCTATAACAAGTCCACAATATCTCGAGTAGAAAGCGGTAATACAAGCTATAAAAACATTCTTGAGTTCGCAAAAGAATACTGTAAGGCCCTCAGTTTGACCGATGCCCAGACAGAACTCTTCCTTCGCGGTGATCGTGTTGTTGTTGTCGACACATCTGCTCTGCTCAAGAACACCCAATTAATTGATGAATTAAGCAAGGAGTATAGCTATGTCATTGTTCCCAAGATAGTAATTGATGAGTTGGGCAATCTGAAGGATCATGGGGCAAACGCCATTGCATCGAGAGCATGGCAAATACTCAGGAGCATCGGAGCAAATCCCAACGTTCACGCAAGAGATTACAATGGTGAAACACCTGTCTCCAATAACGATGATATCATTATCGCAGTCGCCCAAAGCGCAGCAGACGAATTCAAATGTGTTGTTGATATCATTACATATGACACGGATTTTGCGGCGAAGTTGAGCGGGAATGACGTCGTAAAAGCTCTATTCCTTGAAGAGTATTTTATTACTAAGCAGAATCTCGTCGACATGAACAGCATCAAACGTATAGATGAATACTATGCCGATTCTTATGAAGATATTGAGCAGGTTCTCGGGATCAGAATACCAGGCAGCGAAGACATTAACGCTTATCTTCCCAATGGTAATACACTCATCATTTCTGTGGTCAGAAACCGGAGGCCCCCTATTATTCAGCGAAAGGAAAAAATCCGCTGGCTGATTGCTCACGGAGCTGATGTAAATAAACGTGACTGTGGGAAATATTATTTCCCCCCACTTTCGCATGCTGTTCAAACAGATGACTTGATTATCTTTAAGTATCTGTTACACGACTGCAATGCTAACCCCAATATCGGGAGCAGGAATCCACACGATGCCGGCAAGATTCGTCAAAAAAACGATGGCAATATGCCCTTGATGATCGCGGCTTGGGATAACAGAGTTGCTTTTCTAAAAGAATTGTTAGCGGATGAGCGTATAAGCATAAATCAGCAAGACGGAAATGGGTTTACTGCTCTAATTAAGGCGTGCTATTGGGGATTTCTTGAAAGCCGTGATTTGCTAATTGAAGCAGGGGCAGATCAGAAAATAGTTGACCGCGATGGATATACTGCCTTAGACCGTTACCATGAGTACCTTGAAACCGGAAGGAGAAAGAACAACCACTTCAAAAAGAACTCAAAGACTGGAGGCTATCGTCGCTAATCATGATAGACAGGATATGTATTTCGATTAATAACCGATGCAATTTGGCGTGTCGATATTGTCATTTTCATGAGAAAAACTACCTAAATGCGGTTGAAATGAATGTGTTCGAGATTTTGGATAATGTCAAATCGTATGCAAAATCGGTTTTCAAAATCGGTTTTGTAGGAAACGGCGAAGCGTTCCTTGATTGGCCGCTATTAAAATCCTATATCCGCTACATTGAGGACTGCCCTTATATCCGTGCTTATACAATCACCAATGGGACTGTGTCTTTACGAGATGAGGATTGGTATTTCCTCGAACAGCATCAAGTCAATGTCGGCTTCTCCATTGACGGTTACCGTGAGATTCATAACCTTAATCGATGCAATTCCTTTGATGTGGCGATGGAAAATGTCGAACACTACAATCGGATAACAAGTCATTACCCTACTTTCAATGCTACTGTTGGCAGAGAAAGCCTGAACAATGCGGATAGAATAATTGACTTTTTTGCCCCATTCGGGACAAGGGTTACCTTTTCCAGAATGATAGGGAAATATAGCATTTCGCTTGATGAGTACCGACAGTTTCTAAAATATGCCGAAGAGCGAATACCAGTACGTCGCGGGGAAAAGGACTGTACAATGTACGGCGGTCAATGTGGTGCGGGATTAAATAATTACTTCTTTGCAAATGGCGAGATATACTATTGCGGAAACTGCATTGACCTTACCCCGCTCGCGGCCAGCAGCACTCCGTTGGCTGATCTTGAAAAAAACCAACTGGATTTCAATCGTAACTATTGCTATAAGGAGTCTTTTTCCGTATGAGAATAGGTCTTTATGGATTGCCAACTGCCGGGAAGTCATTTATATTAGATAGAATCGATTTTTTGGAAGCCGTTGCCGGAAGCAAACTCCTTCACTGGTATGATCCGGAATTCGAGAACAAAGACAAAGCCGGCCGTGATGCAGACCGCAGAGCAATAGCAAAAATAATGCAATCAAAATCGGATTTCATTATGGACGGGCACTACGCATTTGGAGAGGAAATATCCTTCACCGAAGACGACGGCAATTTGTACGATGTTTTCCTTTATCTGTTCGTTGACCCAAAGACTCTATCAGCCCGAATTGCAAAATCCTTGAAAAATAGCAAATATCTCAAATATGACATTGCTGAATGGCAGAACCGAGAGATAACAGAGTTGCGAAAATATAGTCATAGTCATAATAAGGACTTCTATGTATTGGATAATCCGCCGGAAAATCAATTCGACGATATTGAAATACTCCTCGATTTTATCCGGGCAATAAAGGGTGGGTATAGTTGTGTGAATTATGCTAAGGCCTGTTCCACAGCAATCCTTGAAGAATCCGACGGTGAAACCATCACTCTTCTGGATGGCGATAAGACGCTCACTATAGAAGACAGCAGCTTACAGTCTTTGGGATATACAACTCGTCTGTTTGATGGGAACTATTATACTGGCTATCAAGCATGGAAACATCATAATGAACTCAAGAATTGCTCTGTGCCGGTCTTTTCCAAGATGCCTGTCAATCTTAATGATCGAGTCCTGTCACTAATCGGGGGAAATCCATATATACTTACGTCGGGGCACAAAAAAGTGTGGCAGTACATATCGACACGGTTAGAAATCCCTTTTTTTGGCGGGGAGCAAATGTCAGCCGACACCAAGTATTATATTACAAAGAACCTTCAGGAAGCGGGAAAGACCGTAATTGCGTTTGGGGACAGTATGAATGATTACTATATGATGAAACAAGCCAACGTCGGCTATCTCATTTGTAAACAAGACGGGCAAGTTAGCCAATCACTAAAAGGCTGCGATTTGGAGGGACTTATTCTTGTTTGAACTTGAAAAGACCAGCGAAGTACAACGATTACTCTCAATCACAAAATCCAGTTCCGGTATAACAGGACCAATTCTTGCTCAGGCTCATATGCAACTCGGTGCGTTACTTGCAGACACGCTTAGCGTCGATCCAGATGATACAACTGTTGTGGCGGTTCTTCGGGGGGGCATCTTTTTTGCAGAAGGATTATACTTCAGACTTGCCTGTAAGTTTGAACTGTATGATCCAAAAAACGGAGCATTCGTTCGTCCAAAGACAAAGCACATTATATTGGCAGATTCCGTTATTAACACAGGGGCAACTATCAAAGAGATCTATAAGCCGGATATGATTGTTGCCTGCTGCGTTATTAACGAGCACGCAGTTCGCTATTTTGAAGACAATCTCTACACGGTACGTGTTTCAAAGAACTATTACATAGGTGCTAATGTGACAAAACAGGCCGGAAGCAAAGGACCCGATACAACAATGCGGCTCTTCAACCAGCTGTAAATAGCGAAAAAGCATGAAAAAAGAAAGACACTGTCCCCAAGAATCAGTCCTTGGGCCGGTGCCTTTCTTTTTTTGTTGCAGAAAAGGCAAAAAAGTTGCGTTGAGGGCCTTCTTGCTTAGAACTGTTGCGTTACTGCCCGAGACGTTGCGTAATAGTACATATTATTAGTTCAAGTTGAAACTTTTTATCAACTGTTGCGATATAAAGAAAATCTATAGACAATTTTGCAACCACAGGTTATATTGATGGTACCAAGCTAAACTATTATTTTTTCAAGGAGGAACAGGGATGAGTATCGAGACAAGAACAACTGAAATCATGGGCAGTATCAAGAGCGCATCCAAAGAAACATATCATAAGAGCGAAGTCCTTCCTGAACTCTTATCTCTCCAGCAGGAAATCGTAGCCCACACATTCAAAGCGGAGCATACTGACCTCAATGCCCTTAGAATCTGGGATGTTGAGAACCGCTTGGAACAGATTAATGAATCCTGTGGTGGAGTTGCCACAGAGGACCTTGTTCGTTTTAAGTCTGGTTGCCGTCTTATGTGCAATATGATTAAGGCCGAATACTCGGGCAACCGTGGAAAAAAAAGCGTTCCTCGCCCTGGACAGGATGCGATCCAGGCATGTAATACACAGAAATGTTGAGCTCTGTGATGACACAAATCGTACAGAAATCGACGCTGTGGTTATAACCCATCATGGGGTCTTCATTATTGAGGTAAAGAATACCAACCGGAACATCTTTATCGACGATAACGGCGACTATTACCGCACGGGAGAGTATATGCGATGGGACTCTAATATCCGAGAAAAGCTAAACACTAAACACAGACTGCTTCAGAACGCGCTCACCGAAGCTGGTCTTGTAAGAATCGATATCCATGAAATTCTGGTTTTCACAAATAACCGTATAGAAGTTAAGAATCGGTGCGGTGGCATTACGACCAGTTTCCTTGGTCAGCTTCCCTACCTTATTGATGAGTGGGGTGTAGAAAACACAATAGACACCGCAACAATGGATCGTGTTGCTGACGCAGTGGAAAAAGCGAGATGCAGAGAGAAATATCCTTTGGAGCTTGATGCTGAATGCCTCAAGAGAGACTATGCCACTGTAGTGGCAAAACTTGAGGCTGCGTCTCGTATTGAGGCAAAACACAGCCTTGTTCCTTCTGTGGAAAGCACAACGAAACAGAACCGCCTGACTGCTTTGTTCAACAGATTCTTTTTCAACAAGTCTATTCAGAACGCCGGAACAAACAAGCCAACGCTGCCACACTTTGCATCCGCCATGGCCGTCATTCAGAATTCTATTTAATCAGGAGGGAATAATAAATGGATACCAATTTTCTAAAAGCGTTAGTCCTCATCATTGTCATCCTCTACGTTGTCTCGCCACTTGATGCCTGCCCCGGTCCAATTGATGACGTAATAGTAGCAGTTCTTGGCATTGCCGCCCGCAAGCGGCTCTCGAAAGAGTAAAAAGGAGGATTTATATTATGAGTAGAACAAAGGAAGAAAAGCACCTGCTCTCCAGATTAGCCAGCGGAGTACTCGATGGGCCGGTAGGGAATGATTTGGTCACCAGCGGAGGCTCCACGGTGTGGAAGACGATTGAGGATGGGATCCCAAGGAACTATAAGCTGGGTCCCGGGGGAAAGTTTTTCAACGGAAAGGAGAATGAACGATATTCGGGGGTGCTGCATACTCTCCGGCAGTGGAAGACTGATGACGAAAAGTTGGAATTTCTTCAGCGTTTTGGCTGGCTTATGGATGATGCGGATGTCAAGTCTTATAGTGCTAAGTTTAAGCCGAAAAAATAAGTCGGCAAAGAGTATTTCTGCACCATATACGATAAAAATGTGAAGAAGAAGGAGAAAACAGCATGACGATTTTTGAGATTTCTGTAAAAGCACGAGAGCTGGGCATGACTTACGGAAAATACGTTCTGAGCGTTGGACCCATTGATGCCGAACCCGAAGAGACGGGACGGCAGTGTGTCCAGTGCGGGAAGCTCATACCCGCCAGTCGAATCAAGGCAAGTAACAGCCATTTCTGCTCTGAACGTTGTCGGGCGAAGCGGAGCTTTTGCGTGAATTACTGAAAAAGAAAACTACATACAAAAAAACTGTACCCCCATTATACCTGGAGGCTCCAGGTATAATGGGGGGTGATTCAACTGCAACTGGATGTTACAGAATGAATGGATAATGCTTTAATTACATATCGAGTTTACTCCGCAAACGACAAAATATAGGAGAAGTCCAATATAAGGGACAGGCAAAGGTGCAGAATGGAAGCGCCATAGAGAAACGGGGTGCTTCAAGATGGCGCGAGCGGGACAGATCACATTCAAAGAATTTCGCAGCAAATTTGCAAGTGAGGATGATTGCCGCAATTATCTCTTTCGCCAGCGATTTCCCAACGGGTTCCACTGCCCAAAATGTGGGTGTGAGCCTTCAAAGACAAAGCTGCCGCCGTGGATCAAAATAAGGAATGGCACGGACTTTTGGATCTCCCTTGGCATAAAAATGTACAGCTCGATCTGCCCATCCCGAAAGGCGGGGATTCGATGTCGGCGCGCATCGACCGCCGGATCTCTGTAGATGAATCACAGTGTTTTCATTTCCTTCTGCGCCAGCTGTGCAAAGCGCTTGCTAATGGGCGGTGTGAATAAACTGTATGGAAAAAGCTCACGGCAGATCGGATATCTGCCCTTTACCAACTGTTTCACCTGAATCCACTATTCTGTTCAAGAAGCCTATTCAGTCTTTATTATGTCAGATTCTCAAATGCCTGCTTGTATTTGTGTAGTATTTCCGCAGTAACCTGATCGTTCATTTTGTCTTTGATCATAGGGATAATCGAAAGATCCGCAGGGAGCCAATCAACAGTGTCCAAAGAATCCGCATCCAGCCAGCGGGCGGCTTCATGTTCCTTCAGCACAGGCGTCCCCTCCACGATCCGGCACCAGAAGCAATGCATACTGAGATGAAAAGCGGGATAATCATACTCGATCGTCGTGAGCAGATCGTCTACCTCTATTACAGTATCCAGCTCTTCTTTTATCTCCCGCGCCAGGGCCTGCTGCGGCGTCTCATCCGGTTCAATCTTGCCTCCGGGGAATTCCCAACCGTCTTTATAGTCCCCGTATCCGCGCTGTGTTGCAAATACCTTGTTGCCGTCTCGAATGATGGCGGCTGCCACGTTTACTGTTTTCATATCATCACCGTCAATCCGGCAGTTTGAAATCGAAGTAGATGTCCTCCGGAGCCTTTGCCATCATAGGAATGCGGAAGAGATGTGCGCCGTTCGCCTTTTTGGATCCTTCGATATATTCCATATGCCCCATGCCAATATACGTGAACGGGAGCTGGATTCCGTCTTCATTGTCAACCTTCCGGACAAAGATATGGATTCCCTCGCTGTTTTTCAGCGCAACCAAATCGCTGTCTTTGATGTTAGCCTCAGTTTCCCATTGGAATGTATTTTCGTCGATATAACCATCGGCGTACTTTAAATACTCA
>JAEEGL010291512.1_pt1 | contig 16035 bp, 18 predicted proteins | sample 9134231 | NCBI WGS metagenome assembly JAEEGL01 (sample SAMN16246548, study PRJNA631951) | gut metagenome | biome: gut microbiome; feature: rumen; material: fiber-attached | host: Bos | place: Iran: Karaj | collected 2018-10 | reverse complement strand
TACCCAACTTAGATTAATTCAAATGCAATCTAATACTGATGTTTCTAAAGTACCAATGGATGATAAGGATACTATGTCAATATTCACAACTACTAAAGCATTAGGTGTTACTAATGAAGAGATTATGTGTCCTACAGGAACATTAGGAATACCAGAATTTGGTACAGGTTTTACTATTGGTATGGTTGCGGAAACAAAACCTACTACTTTTGCAGAACTTGTTAAAATTGCAGGATTATCTCACGGTACTGATGTATGGTTAGGAAATGCACAAGAATTAATTAAGAGTAATACAGTAACTTTTAAGGAAACTATTGGTTGTCGTGATGATATTATGGTTTATTTAATGCATCATGGAGTTAAACCGATAAAAGCATTTAAAATAATGGAGTTTGTTCGTAAAGGAAAAGCTTCTAAAGATCAAGATACCTGGAAAGAACATGTTAAAACAATGGAAGAGTCTAATATTCCTGATTGGTATATTAAGTCTTGTCAAAAGATTAAATACATGTTCCCTAAAGCGCATGCTACGGCATATGTTATGAGTGCTTTTAGAATTGCATGGTATAAAGTTCATATGCCTGTATATTTTTATTCCTCATGGTTTACTACAAAAGCAACTGATGTAGATGTAGAGTCTATGATTAAGGGATATAATTCTATAAAAGCAAGAATAGAAGATATTCAAGAAAAAGGATATGAAGCAACTAATAAAGAGACTGGTCAATTAGAGTCTTTAAAAGTTGCGTTAGAGGCAACTGCGAGAAAAATGAATTTCTTAAATGTTGATTTATATAATAGTGATGCTACTGTATGGACAGTTAAGGATGATAATAATATTTATCCACCTTTTAATGCGATAGAAGGACTAGGAGATACAGTTGCGAAGAATATAGTTGAAGAGAGAAATAAAGGTAAATTTTTAAGTATAGAAGATGTTCAAAAAAGATGTAAGATATCTCAAACTTTAATAGATAAAATGAAGGAAATGAATATTTTACAAGATTTACCTGATTCTAATCAATTAAGTTTATTTTAAAAACAGCTAATGCTGTTTTTTTTGTTTTATTATGTTATAATTCAATTATATTAGGATGTGATAATATGGTTTCTGTTTGTAATGATGCGGCTTTAGCTGGAATATTATTAGTTGTTAAAAGAATATTATTACTTATTCAAATAATTGCACCTATATTATTAATGATAATGATAATTGTTGATTTAACTAAATTAGTAAAAGATCCTGATGATAAGAAAATTCCTAAATCAATAAAAAACAAATTAAATGCTGCGGTTATATTATTTATGATTCCAGTAATTATTAATGCTTTTATGGGAATGTTGGGAGAAAAGACGGCGTTTAGTAGTTGTTGGATAAATGCAAAAGAAACAGTTAAATCTAGTAATACTTATATTCCTATAGATGATACTAAGAATAAGACAGTTATAATTGATCCTTCTTCTTATGAAAAAGGTAAACCAAAAAGTACTTCTAGTACTGATTCTACTGCTAGTCTTAATGTTAAAAGTTGTGGTACTTTACAATATTGTAATAAATATTTATCTAGTTTATTTAATAATTCTAAGAAACTTAATGATGCGATTGTCAAAAATAATGCTTCTGTTGTTTATTCAAATAGTGGTGATCCACAATCATGGGAAGAAGCTATTAGAGTTGCTCAATCTGGCAAAACTGTTAAAATCAGTTGTAATAGACCTTCTCATTGGTCTATGAGGGATATAACTGGAGAATATAGAGATTTTTGGTCTAAGGCAGCAGGAGGATTTAAAAATTATGGTGGACCAATGACTAATTACACTACACAGTTGAAGTTTAATGGTTCTAAGAATGTAAAAACAGCTATTCAAGATGGTACTATACAACCGGGAGATATTATTGGAACTTCTGGTCATACTTTTACAATTTATACTGTTGATAGATCAAGTGGTTCAGCAGTAGTATTTGATGGAGGACATAAATATACTGGAAGATGTCAAAGAGAGAAGAAATGTGCTCCAATGATTACTTATTCTGCAGGAACTAATGCTGGTTATAAATTGTATCAGATAATAAGGTGGGTAAAATGAAAAATAATAATAATTATATTTCTATAGCTGTTTTTGTAGTTGTGTTCTTAGTAGTATTTGGGATATTTCAATTAGTTAATATGAATAAAGATAAATATAGTTGTTTTGATTATGAAAATAATGTAACTTATACATTTAAAACAGAGGAAGATATGCATGAAGTCTGTGATAAATTAAATGGAGTAGCAGATGATAATGTTATGAATAGTTACTCTATTTATGATGAACTAATTAATACTGATGATAGTAATGGATTTAGTTTTGACCCATATGTGTTAGATGATGAGTTAGTCATCATTGTAGCAATTACTGATTGTGATAATCCAGAACTTGCTAAAGAAAGAGCAAGACAATGGTTTAAAGATCATTCTTATAATATAAATGATTTTAAAATAGAGTATGAAAATCCATGTGGTAATTAAAGAGACTTAAGTCTCTTTTTTGTTTACGTAAATATAACATATTTTTACATACTGAATTGACGTAAAATCAATGTAAGGTATATAATATATTTGAAGATAGGAGTGTTTATATGAAAAAAATATTAAAAATGTTGTTTATTGTTGTGATTGGCTTTATGTTAGTACCTATGGTAAATGCTAAAAATCTTCCTGAAAGTGGAGTTACTTACTTTATGCATTACCCTGATGGTAGTGAAAAAACAACAACAACTTATAGTGAGGCAGCTAATCCGCAAGAAGCATTAATTTATAGTGGAGTAACAGATGAAAATGGAAATGTTCCATTATGTAATTGGGATAGTAGTGGACAACTTCGTGTTGTTCAACATGTACCAAATGGATATACTACTAATGAAAAGGAAATGGTAATTAATCTATCTGATATGAGTAAAGCTACTTTTATTGATTATAGAGGTTTAGCTAATCCAAAAACTGGTAGATCATTACTTGTTTTATTAGGAATAATTGGTGTAGTATCTGTTACAATTTTAGTTTCTAAAAAGAATAAAAAATCATTATTGGTTATTCCTGTAGTAGCTGCTTTAGCGGTTATTACAACAGTAGAAGCTGAAGGTAGCTGTCCTTGTATTAAAATAAAAGATGGTTTAGGAAAACCATTAGCTGGTGTCAAAGTAGATATTTATGCAAAACCTACTAATATAGATGCAGCACCTGCGATTAAGTTTGATGCTAATGGTGGACAGTTCTTTGATGGAACTACTGAAATGTATTTAAGACTTCCAAGTAGTCCATGTACAATTAATGAGTTGATGAGTTCTTTAGGTAGTGAAGGTGTTGATCATTTCCAAAAAAATATTATGTATGCTTATCGTGATCAATATAGATTATCTTTAGTGGATGATGAGACAGATACTCTTGTTAATGGTCAAGTAATAAAATTACAATGGACTCAAGATTCTAATGCTAATTTAGTTGTTATTAAAGGTAATGGTGGTAAGTTTAATCAATACGGATTTGATTTAGATGAAATTACTACATATTATGGTCCTCAAGTTAAGGAAATTGCTTCTGCGTTTACTTATGATGATTATTATAATATAGGTATTGATAATAATGCTTCATGTAGTAATTATAATTCTTATGGTTTATTAAAAGAACCAACAGGAAGATCTGTAATTAAGACATATTATGTATGTTGGAATAATAAACCAGATGGAATATATGTAAATGGTATTTTATTCCAGGGTACTGATGAAACTTGCTTTGCAGAGGGACAGATGGATCCCAAAAATGAAACTTCATTTAATTTATATAGTAAAGATGGTCATAGATTGACAATTAGTGATATAGGAAATGAAGATATTAATTTCTCTTTGAGTAATTATTCGAGTAAATCTCCTAAGTTTGATCCTTACTCTAATGTGCCAATAAAAGGTACGCAATCAGCTGCAGATGTTTCAGCAGAAATCACTTCAATTGAAGTAGTTAAAGATGGTAGAACTGTTGCGAAGTATTTAGCAGGAGATCTTGAAGAAGATGGAGTATATTACATTTTAAATGATGATACTATATATGATATTATTGATTATATGCAAGGATTTATCGAAAATAATTGTTTAAATACTAATCCTGGAAATTAAAAAAGAAGACATAGTAGTCTTCTTTTTTTTATGTTATAATTAGAACTGGTGATTAATATGGATAGATGTATATTAGTTAATAATAATAATCCTATTAATAAAAAGATAATAGATAAAATAGATTTTGTTGAAACTACTAATATTGATAGTGAAAATGTTAAAGTTGAAAAGGATGCTTATAATCATTTTTTGTTATTAAAAGAGTTTTGTAAAAATATTGGTATTGATATAGATATTGAATCTGCTTATAGAAGTTTTGATGAGCAACAAGAAACTATTGATTATTATTTAGAAAAAAAAGGACAAGATTATTGTGATAAGTTTGTCGCTCCTGTTGGTTGTTCTGAACATCATACAGGTTTAGCAATTGATTTTTATATAAAAGATGAGAATTATCCTATAGATGATGTTGAAATCATAAATGATGAAAAATATAGAGAAGTTCATAAACATCTAAAAGATTTTGGTTTTATACTAAGATATCCAAAAGGTAAGGAAGACATAACTGGATATTCATATGAAGCATGGCATATAAGATATGTCGGTGAAGTAGTAGCTAGTATTTGTTTTGATAATAATTGGACTCTTGAAGAATATAAAGATAATTTTAGTGGAGTTATTGTTGTCAATAAAGAAAAAGGTATTACGTCCCATGATGTGGTTGATAGACTAAGAAATATATTTGGAATAAAGAAAATAGGGCATACTGGTACTCTTGATCCTTTAGCAGAAGGAGTCTTAATTGTTTGTATTGGAGAAGCTACTAAAATAGTTGAATTATTAACTTCTTATGATAAAGAGTATGTCGCAGGTGTAAAACTTGGAATAAAAACAGATACTTATGATATTGAAGGACAAGTAATAGATACTAAAGAAGTAAGTGATTGTTTAAAAATAGAAGAAGTACTTAATAGTTTTAAAAAAACATATTTTCAAGAAGTACCAATTTATTCAGCAATAAAAGTAAATGGTAAAAAACTATATGAATATGCTAGAAATAATGAAAAAGTTGATTTACCAAAAAAAGAAGTTACTGTTAAAGAAATAGAATTATTAGATAGTAATAAAGATTCTTTTACTTTTAGGGCTATAGTTACTAAAGGTTGTTATATTAGAAGTTTAATTAATGATATAGGTAATGAATTGGATACATATGCTACTATGAGTTCTTTAATTAGAACTAAACAAGGTAATGTATCGATTGAAGATAGTTATACTATAAGCGATATAGAAAATAATAATTTTAAATTATATAAAATAGAAGAAATATTAGATTATCCAGTAATTAATGTTAATAATGAATTAGAAAAACTAATTAGTAATGGAGTTAAAATTGATAATAAATGGAATGTAATAGACAAAGTTATATTTAAGAATGATAGTAAATTATTGGGAATATATGAAATTGATAATAATAAATTAAAAGTATGGAAAAATTTTAAATAAAAAAAGAAAGATTATCTTTCTTTTTATTTTTGATGAGATCTTATATCTCTACATATTTGTTTTTTTAATGATTTGGTTTTTTCATGGAAACTATATAGATCATTATATTTTTCTTCCATTCTTTTTTCTGTAGGTTGTTTTATTCCACAAATATATTCTATTCTATTTATAGTATCTCTTTTTGAGTAATCATCAAATCTTTTGATACGTGATTTAACACCTTTATAATCATTTTCTCCTAGAACTATTTCATAATATGGTTTATATAATAATTCTCTTTTTGGCATATGAGATACTTCTGTAATATATAGACCATTTCTAAATCTAAATAGAATATTACGATTATAAGTATCTATACCATATATATTTCCTTCATGTGATATTAAACTTACAACATGATTGGCTGGTTTTTCTAATGCTCTTTTCATATTTCCTTGATAACAATAAAAATTATCTGTAGGTAAATCTAATGCTTGAAAAATATCTTTTAGCATATTAGCATAATTTCTACAACAACCCTCACCTTTAACTATGCTTGTTCCTAAACGATGTGATATTTCTTTTGTGGCATCGGGTGATCTATCCATGATATAGCATTCATTTGATAAAAAACCATTGTGAATTAAAAATGATATCATTACTGAACATTCTATTGTTGAGGAAAAACCTAAATGATGTATTAATTTAGCAACTTCTTCTATAAATTCATCATAGTGTTCTAAGGCATCTTTATATAATTGTTTTTCTAACTCTGCTTTATCTTGACTATGTAATCCTAGTTCTTCTATTCTTTTAATTGCTTTTGGATCAAATAAATAGTTTTTTTCATTATAATTAAATGTTTTCATAGTATAACCCCCTTATCGGGCTATATTATAACACAATACTTAATAAAAATAAAGGAAAAATGTTGTATTATATGAAAAATATGATATAATACATACAGAAAGGAGTGGGAAATGTTTTGTCCCACTCTTATTATTTATAGGAGGTGGCTATGAAAGAAAAAATAGCTAATCTAGTAAATGAGGATATTAAAGACTTAAATGTATTTGTTGATGATGCATTTATTAGTACTGAAGAGGGTAAAAAAATCTTTAATATAGTACTAGATAGTGAGGATGTAATTGATTTGAATAAAGTAACAGATGCCTCAAGAATAATTAATAAAATAATGGATGCGAATGAAAGTTTATTAGGGAATGCTGATGAACTTGATATTTATTCGAAAGAGAAAGGAGAAATGTAAGATGGCTAAAGCTAAGGAAGAAAAAGAGTTTAAAATGAATGGAGCAGAATTTAAAAAGGCGCTTGATAATATCGTTCAAGAAAAAGATATTGATCCTGAAATAGTTTATAGTGCAATGGAACTTGCTTTAACTTCTGCTTATAAAAAGAATTTTAATTCTAAAACTAATGTAAAAGTTTTGTTTGATCGTGACACGGGTGATATTAAAGTTTATTCATATCTTACTGTAGTAGAAGATGATAAAATGACTAAAGAAGAATATGAAGATGCATTATTTGAAAGTTATGCTGAAGATGATGAAAAAGATACTAAGCCAGATGTTGTTGAAGAAGTTGAAGGAGAAGAAGCAGCAGAAGAAGAAAAAGAAGCTATTTCATTCTTTAATCCTGAAACTGAAATTAAGTTAAGTGATGCAAAGAAAATTGATAAGAAATTAGAAGTTGGAGATACTATTGATACTGAAGTTACTCCAAAAGATTTTGGTAGAGTTGCAACATCAACTGCTAAACAAGTAGTAACTCAAAAAATTAGAGAAGCTGAAAGAAATAGTATCATGGAAGAATTTGGAGATAAACAAGATGAATTATTAGTTGGTACTGTTGCTTTAGAAGATACTGATAATTACTTTATTGATTTAGGTAGAACTAATGGTATTCTTCCAAAGAAGGATATAATTCCTGGAGAAGAAATTAAGATGGGTTCTCAAATTAAAGTATATGTATCTAAAGTAGATAATACTGGAAAGAATATGTTAATATTACTTTCTCGTGCACATTATGGTTTTGTTAAAAGATTATTTGAACTTGAAATACCTGAAATTAATGATGGTACAGTAATGATTTATAGTGTAGCTAGAGATGTTGGACAAAGAAGTAAAGTAGCAGTTTATTCAGAAAACCCTAATGTTGATCCAATAGGAGCTTGTATTGGAGAAAAAGGAAGTAGAATTGCTCGTATAATTGAAGAGTTACATGGAGAGAAACTTGATGTTATTAAATATGATCAAGATCCTGCGGTATTTATTGAAAATGCTTTATCTCCAGCAAAAGAATTAACAGTTGCTATTACTGATCCTAAAAAAGGAGAAGCTATGGTTATAGCTGATGGAGATAACTTCTCACTAGCAATTGGTAAAAAAGGACAAAATGCACGTCTTGCATCACGTCTTACTAAATTTAAGATTGATATTAAAACAACAGAACAAGCTAGAGAAGCAGGAATTAACTTTAGATAGGAGGTATTTATGAAAACTAAAAAAGTACCTTTAAGAACATGTGTTGTAACAAAAGAATCTTTACCAAAGAAAGAATTATTAAGAATAGTTCGTACTCCAGAACATGATATTATAATTGATGAATCTGGTAAGGCTAATGGTAGAGGAGCTTATATAAAAAAAGATTTAGCTGTCTTAGAACAAGCTAAAAAAAGTAAAATTCTAGAGAAGAGATTGGAATGTCCAATCGAGGAAAGTGTCTATGAAGAAATAAAAAATATAATAGAAAAGTGAGGTGGAGTTAAATGATGACATTAGAAGATTACGCAATTGATGTCGGTAAAACGATAGATGAAATAAAAGCTTTGTGTGATAAAATTGGCATCGAATATGTAGACGAAACTACAACTTTAGATGAAGAAAGTATTATCTTATTAGATAATGAATTACAAGATGAAGAAGATTATGTTGGAAATGATTCTGAAGATTTAGAGGAACAAAGACAAGAAGAAGAGGTAGAAGATAAAGCTGAAGAACTTGCTCAAAATACCAACATTGATCTAGAAAACACTCAATCTTTTACAAAAGTTAAGAAGGGTGTTAAGAAACAAGAAAATAATAGTCAAAAACAAAATAAAAAAGATTTCTTAAAAGAAAGAAAAAAGATATATAAACATCGTGAAAAATTACAAAGTAATGAAGTAGAACAAGATGAGAATGTTGTTTTATATACAGAAGGAATGACAGTAACTGATTTAGCTAATTTACTAGAAGTTGCACCAATTGAATTAGTAAAGAAATTAATGACTTTAGGAGTAATGGCTAATATTAATCAATCAATTGATTATGATAGTGCTGAAATAATTGTTTCTGATTATAATAAAACATTGAAGAAAGAAGAAACAGCTGATATTTCTAATTTTGAGAATTATGAAATAGAAGATAAAGTAGAAGACTTAGTAGAAAGACCTCCAGTAGTAACAATCATGGGACATGTTGATCATGGTAAGACAACATTATTAGATTATATTAGAAATAGTGATGTTGTGTCTGGTGAAGCTGGTGGAATTACTCAAGCTATTGGTGCTTACTCAGTTAAATGTAAAGGTAAGACTATTACATTTATTGATACTCCAGGACATGCTGCATTTACTGAAATGAGAGCGCGTGGAGCAAGTATGACTGATATTGTAATAATTATTGTTGCTGCTGATGATGGAATAATGCCTCAAACAAAAGAAGCAATAGACCACGCTAAAGCTGCTAATGTACCAATAATTGTTGCCATTAATAAGATTGATAAACCAGAAGCTAATATTGAAAAGGTTATGTCTGGTTTAGTCGAAAATGGTCTAACTCCAGAATCTTGGGGTGGAGATATAATTGTTAATAATATCTCAGCTAAATCTGGCGAAGGAGTAGAAAGCTTACTTGAAAATATTCTATTAGTAGCTGAAATGCAAGAGTATAAAGCTAATCCTAATAGATATGCAACAGGAGCTGTAGTAGAGTCACGTAAAGATTCTAAAGTTGGTTCAATAGCTACTTTATTAATCCAAAATGGTACTCTACGTTTAGGAGATCCAATAGTAATTGGTAACTTTGCTGGAAAAGTAAGAACTCTAAAGAATGATAAAGGCCAAAATATTGTAGAAGCTGGACCATCTACACCAGTAGAAGTAACAGGTATTTCTGAAGTACCATCTGCCGGAGATAAATTTATGGCATTTGAATCAGAAAAACAAGCTAAAGAAATAGCTAGTGAAAGACAATTAAGAAGTAAAGAAAAAGATACTAACTTTAGTGGAATGACTTTAGAAGATTTATTTGGTCGTATTAAAGAAGGTCAAAAAGAAATTAAAGTGGTTCTAAAAGCCGATGTTAATGGTTCATTAGAAGCTGTAAAAAATGCTTTAGAGAAAATAGATGTTGAAGGTGTTAAAGTAACTGTTATTCGTGGAGCAGTAGGAGCTATTACTGAAAGTGATGTAGTTCTAGCTTCAGCATCAGAAGCAATTATTATTGGATTTAATGTTCGTGGTTCAAATGCTACTATTGAAACTGCTAAACAATATGGTATTGAAATAAAAACATATGACATTATTTATAAAGTAGTTGAAGATATGGAAAGAGCTATGAAAGGAATGCTAGATCCAGAATTTGAAGAAAAAGTAATTGGTACTTTAGAGATTAGACAAATATTTAAGTTCTCTAAGGTTGGTTTGATTGCTGGATGTCATGTAACAAGTGGTACTATTACTAATAATGCTAAAGCACGTATTATTAGAGATGATGTGGTTGTTTATAATGGTTCAGTTAAAACACTTCAACATGAAAAAGATCAAGTAAAAGAAGTTAAAAAGGATATGGATTGTGGTGTTACTCTAGAAAATTGTCAAGATTATAAAGAGAATGATATCATTGAAGTCTATGAATTAGTGGAGATTAAAAGATAATGCGTAAAAATATCAAAGAAGAACTTGAAGAAAAATACTTAAGAGCAGTATTAATAAATGATGAAAATCTTGCTATTTATACTGACAATGAGTATGTTGAAAATAGAGTAGATCTAAAAGTTCGTTACGTTGATAAAAATAAAATTGTAGAACAATTGGTTACTTCACTTACTAAAGAAGAATTCTTAACTAAACGAGAAGAATTGTTAGAGGTAAATGAAGCGCATACAGCAATTGCTGTTTATAAAGAACACAAAGACTCATTGATATTAGATAGATTATATATGCTAGATACTCACTATTTTGCTATAGCTGATTTTATGGATATTCAGTATAATATGTATTTTCCTGAACACAATAATACTATGACTGATGAATTAGTTAAGAAAAGAGGTAGTAAACATGGCAAGTATTAAAATAGAAAGATTAAATCATGCTTTCCAAGAAGAAATAAGTATGATTTTAATGAAAGAAATCAAAGATGAAGATATTAAGTTTGTAACAATAACAGGAGTAGATACATCTAGTGATTTATCATATGCTAAAGTATACTATACAGTTCTAGATGATGAAAAAAGAGAAAGTACTCAAGAAGCACTAGATGGAGCTAGTTCCTTTATTAGAACAAAACTTGCTGAAAGAGTAGAAATAAGACATACTCCAGAATTAAAATTTATCTTTGATAAATCAATTGATTATGGAAATCATATTGATGAAATAATTGACAATATACATAAAAAAGATGAAGAATAATATATTCTTCATTTTTTTGTGCTATAATTATAGAAAGAATAGGAGGGAATTATGAAAAAAGAATTATATAATGATAGTTGGATATTTACCCTTCTTTTATCAACTTTATTAGTATTAATAGAATCAGTAAAAGTATATACTTTTCAAATACCAAAACTATTAGTTAATTTATCATATGCAGTTATCTTAATACCAATAATATATTTAATATTAAATTATATAATTAAAAAATATGGAGTAAAACAAGCTATATCTAGTATGTGTTTATCTGCTGTCGCTGTAATATTATTTATAGTTATAATGTCATTTGCTCTTAATCAAAACATTATTTTAAAACCACTAACTGGTGAACTATGTGCTTACTTAATTAGTAGTATTTTAAATATTGTTATATATAATTATTTATTGAATAATACTAAGTTAAATGCTTTATTAGTATTTACTAATTATTTATGTGCTTGTACTGTTTTTCATATGTTCTATACATTAATATATTTAGAATCAGTAACAACGGCATTGTTTTGGTTAGAATACTTCTTAACTATCTTTATAGAATTAATAATTATAGTATTCTTAACTATTATAGATAAAATAATAAAAAGAGGAAGATAAAATAATAAAAGAACTAATATTAATTAGTTCTTTTATTATAGTTAGAAAATTATGTTATAATTAGATAGGTGTTATTATGAAAAATAGAATTATATTTATAATTATATTCTTAGTAATAGGATTAATAATTGTCTTTGGAATAACTTCTCCTAAGAATAATACTAAAGTATATACAGCTTTTACTAATATTAAAGGTAAAGGTGTAATAGATGATAAAGATCCTAATTATTGGAATAATAAAAAATATGTATATTTTAAAATGTATAATTATTATTACATAGCTAAGTTAATTGATAAGAAAAAAGATACTTATGATTATGAAATGTTATATTATTTAAAAAAGAAAGAATATAAAGAATATAATTATTATTTAGGTACTGATAATTATTTATATTTAGTTAGTAATAATAAAATAACTATATATAATTTAAATAATAAAGAAAAATATATTACTAAAAAATATAAAAATAATATTAAATTGTTAGGTATTGATGATTATATCTATATAAAAGTAAATAATAAGATATATAAATATGATGAAAAAATAAAAGTAATAGAAGAAGTAGAAGAAATACCTAGTAATATAATTAAACCTAAATTAATAAAATAATGTGATATAATAGCAAATGGAGTGATTAGATGATTACTATAAAAAGTGAAAGAGAAATTGAACTTATGCGTCATGCTGGTATGTTAGTATCTAAAATGCATAAATTTATTAAGCCTTATATAAAAGCAGGAATTAGTACTAAAGAATTAGATGAATTATGTGAAAAGTTTATTTTAGATAATGATGCTGTACCTAGTTGTAAGGGTTACCAAGGTTTTCCAGCAACCCTATGTACTAGCATTAATGATGTTGTAGTACATGGTATTCCTCATAAAGAAGATATTTTAAAAGATGGAGATATTATTACTATTGATGTCGTTATTGGTTATAAAGGTTATCAAGGAGATGCTGCTTGGACTTATGCAGTAGGAGAAGTTGATGATGATAAGAAATATTTAATGGAGCATACTGAAAAAGCTTTATATGAAGGCATAAAACAAGTAACTCCTGGAAATAGAATAGGTGATATATCAGAAGCTGTACAAGAATATGCAGAATCACATAATTTAGGAGTAGTTAGAGAATTATGTGGACATGGTATAGGTACTGATATGCATGAAGATCCAGAAGTACCTAATTTTGGTACAAAAAATACTGGTCCTAGATTAAAACCAGGAATGGTAATATGTATAGAACCAATGCTAACTTTTGGTAAAAGATATGTTTATTTAGATGATGATGAATGGACTGTTCATACTGAAGATGGCTCTCCAGCAGCACATTATGAGCATACTGTTTTAGTAACAGAAGATGGTTATGAAATATTAACGCCAAGATTGGAAGACTAAAAAACTTCCAATTTTTTAATTTTTATGATATAATATCCACTGTTTTAGGGGGTGAGTATATGAAACAGCAAGAAAAGTTGTCTTTAGCAACCAAATTAATTGAAAAGAAAGATTTTTTCTTTGCTAAAACTAACTTTAATAGACTTTATCCTTTTACAACAGAGAATATTGCAGCTTATATCGATAGATTTATTATGAAGGATAAAAAATTACTTACCGTTGGTTCTTCAGGAGACCAAGTTTTTAATGCTGCATTAAGAGGTTGTAAAGACATAACTGTTTTAGATAGATCACCTTTTGCTAAAGAGTATTATTATTTAAAAAAAGCTGCTGTAATGAATTTGGATGTCGATGATTACCTTGAATTATTAGCTCGTAGGAATTATCCTAATAAAGGGGATGTTAATGATAGAGCTTTTAATAAAGAAATATTAAATTATGTATTAGATGCTTTAAAAGAAGAGGATTATGAATCATATGAGTTTTGGATTAAATTACTTAATAAATATGATGAAAAACTAATAAGAGAAAAACTATTCTTAGCTGATGAACATGATTTAGAAACATTAATAAAAAGTAATATATATCTAAGAAGTTTAGATGCTTATGGTAAGCTACAACATACTATTAAAGATATTAATCCTAAATTCTTAATACAAGATATACGGAATGCTTCTTTAGATGAAGATTATGATGTTATTTTCTTATCTAATATATTTGATTATATAAAAAGAAGAGATGCTATGTATACTATGGAAAGTGTATTACCACATTTAAAAGATAATGGTAATATGTTAATATATTATTTATATTCTATTACGTTAGATGATGAAATACCTGATATTGATGAATTATATGATCCTAATGCAGTACTTAGATATGTTCCATATTCATCTAAGTTATATGCTTTTGATAGTATTGAGAATAAGAATATAAAACAGAAAGATGGTATAATTGTTTATAAGAAGGTGAAGTAAATGTTTTTAGATAATTTATATAATTTAACTAATGATAGTGTAGAAGTATATGATATAGAAGATAAAGAAGATGAAATTAGAAAGTTTGGGAAGTTAGAATTACAAAAAATTAATAAGGATGAAAGGGTTTTATTAGAAGAACCAACAAGAGGTTGGTTAACACCTACTAAAGGAGTAATTTATTCATGTGGTAGTTTTATCTTAAGAAAAACAATTTATTCTTATGAAAAAGAATTAATTGATGCTTTTTTAAATAAGGAATTTGATGATGTAAGAATAGCATCTAGATATAGTGATGAATTAGACAAAGTTATATTTTGCTATGAACCCTTCTATCCTACTTATAATAAACAAATACAATTAACTAAAGATTTATATATGCAATTAAAGTTATCAGATAGAGATTATCGTGATGATTATTTACAAACAGAAGATTTATCTACTATAAAAGATTTATTTACTATATCAAGTGAACCAATTGCTGTTATTAGTTTGGATAATTTATATAAAATGTATCGTTATGCTAATAAAGATATATTTAATAATACTTTTGAAGAAGAAATAGAATATTTAGATGATTCTACTAATGTTTATAAAAAATTAATAAAATAAAAAATACTAGTTTAACTAGTATTTTTATATTATAAAAATCAGTAATAATACAGCCATAATATTATGGAACATATGCATACATATTGAAGTGAATATAGTATTTGTTTTGTAATAAGCAAGAGCAAATACTCCACCAAGTACTCCATAAGGTATTATATATAAAATATCTACCCAAGAACTAATATTACCTAATATATGGGCTCCTCCAAATAATAAGAAAGATGCAAAGACAAATAACCATTTATTATCAAATATATCTCTTAATGATTTTCTAAAGATTATTTCTTCATTAAATGGAGCAATTAGACCAGCATTTATTATCATGATCCAAGGTAATACTTTAACCATACCACGTACTTGTTCTTCATTACCGGCAATACCTCCACCTAAGATGACATTAATAATTATATTACTAACTGCCATAATAGCAAATCCAACTAACCAATAACAAAAAGCAGTATTGATATTTTTCATTATATCTTTAGTAAAGATTTTAAAATCTTTTTTTAATGCTTTAAAATAAAATATAAAATAGATAATAGCAAGACAAACACTAGAGAATAAACTTAAAAATATATTATGCTTATCAGATAAATTATGAACATCCCAATGCATTATATAAATAGGTATATATTGTAAATAAGGACTAAAATAGAATAATGAAATAACAAGTATAAATATAATTATTTCTCTAATTTTATATTTTTTTAATATTTCCATAATTATCACCAATATAATAATAACATAATACTTAATTAAAATAAAATACTTGTCAAAATACTCATTTAATAGTATAATACAACTTGACTACTGGTTCTCGGTTTGAAGAAATTCCGGCTTCATACTTGGTTCCGGCGAATTATAAGAAAGGAAGTGTAAAAATGGCAGTAGCAAAAGAAAAGAAAGAACAAATCATCAAAGAATTTGCTAAGAGTGAAAATGATACTGGTTCTGCTGAAGTTCAAATAGCTATTCTTACTGAAGAAATTAATGAATTAACAGAACATTTAAAAGTACATATTCATGACTATCATTCACGTAGAGGTCTTTTAAAGAAGGTTGGACAACGTAGAAATATGTTACAATACTTAGCTAAGAAAGATATTCAAAGTTATCGTGAAGTAATTAAAAAATTAGGTTTAAGAAAGTAGACACATTTTTTAGTGTCT
>JAEEGL017377517.1_pt1 | contig 16036 bp, 13 predicted proteins | sample 9134231 | NCBI WGS metagenome assembly JAEEGL01 (sample SAMN16246548, study PRJNA631951) | gut metagenome | biome: gut microbiome; feature: rumen; material: fiber-attached | host: Bos | place: Iran: Karaj | collected 2018-10 | reverse complement strand
TTCATCATCAAGAAGCTTTACTTTATCAGCCAAGTATTTTGCTTCACGTAATTTTCTATTAGGAACTTTAACTGTAAATACAGCAGGATCATTAATAACCTGAGGAGAATGACATAACTTAAAATATTCATCAGCACCTGCGTCCATTACCTTCTTCATAAGGTCAGGCCCACCGCTATAAACAAATATATCTTCAGTAAGTTCACCATCGATCAATTTAGAAAGATCTTCAGAAGTAGGTAACTCACTGAAATCAGCACCATATTTACTTCTAAGAGAGTCTAAAGCCTTGCCAAGTTTATCTCTAAGAGTATCAATGGTAAGCTTAGACAAATCATTTTTAGGAACATTATGCAAATAATTAAATAGATCCCTAACATAATAACTCTCTATAGCAAGCTTATATGATCCATCTGAATTGTAAACAATCCTGTCATGCTGATCCTTTACAATAAGATCTTCTAAAATATCCTGAACATCAGAAACAGATTTCCGAGTAGCTTCACGCGCATCTCTAAGATAAGTAGGAATAAGTGCAACTTCACTATCAACCGGAGTATTATCAATATGAGATTCGGCAGTAGGAATACTATCAAGATTATTTTTAGTAGCAATATTATTTATTACCATATTATCAGGAAGTTCCACAAAATCTTTTTCAATACCAAGTTCTTCTGCTCTGAGAGTTTTAAACTTATCAATAACTTCGCCTTCAAGCCCGGCAATAGGATCAAAAGCATTAGCTGAAAGATATTCCTGATAAAGTCTCTGAACCTCATCAGAAGTTTTTGCATTAGAAAAAGCAGCCACCCATTGCTTAACATCATTTTTTCTAACTAACTCAATAGCTTCTTTAACGTCTTTGACCCTACTAAGCATGTTCTCCAGAATATCACTAGCATCCCTATTGATACCTGTAGCATTTCCAGAAATCTTAGTAAGATGTTCTTCAAGTTCATCTAATCCTTTAGCAGAATCAACAATATCTATTTTAAATATCTTCTGAATATCAAAATTCAAAAGAGCAAGCCGATTAGAAAAACCATCTTTAGAAGTAATAAATCTGGTAACAGCTGCTGCAAGCTGTCGCTGTTGTTTCAGATAATCTCTTCTGATTTTAAGCGCAGCCTCAGATTTAAATGATTCAGTACTGTTCAATGACTTCATATTTTTAAGCCCGTCAATAATATGATGGAAATCAAGAATAGAACCCCCACCCTTATAATATTTATAAAGCCTCTGAGCATCTTGAAAATTCTTAAAAGTCCTATAAGATAACTTATTGGCAATACGTTCATTACTCCTAAGAATACTACGAGTACCTTTTATTGTCTTAATAACAGAATACGGAAGATACAAACCTCCTGCTAAAAAGAAATTATCAACGCTATTAACAAGGTCCGATCCAACAGCAAACGCATGAGCTATTCTATAATTTTTTATATTTTGCAATTCTGACATGTCATTAATAATCTCATCAGAAAGGCCATAAAAAGTTCCAGGAAGCTCAGCATCATTGTCTGATACTTTTCTTAATGATTCAACTATTCTTTCTGCATGTTTTTCAATAGTTGCTTTATCAGCCCCAACAATATCACGAGCAAGAGATTTATATTCTTTTTTAAGTACAGTACTATAAGGACTGCCTTTAGCAAGATCCAAACCATACCCAGCAAGACGATCGCGAAGAGGAAGTAAAGCAGCTTTAGAAAATGCACGAGCAGACAATTTAGCGGCAGCGATACCGCCTATAGTAAAATAAACAGAAGGGTCTGTGAACATGTATATAGCCATATTCTTACCCATACTGTCTGATTCAGGATCATAATTATGATGTGTAGTATACGCCCGCGCAACACGTTCCCAAGCGTTATCGTCATAGTATGTAATTCCAGCATTAAATTTATCATTCAAAACCGGAGCAAAAGCTGCACGAGAACCTATACCCGCATAATCACAAGTTTCAGCAAGGTTAACAAGCCCATTAGAAACAGCAACACGCATATCACCTTTTCTTAATGGAGTATAGAGATAAGTTTTAAAGTAGTGTCCAAGATTCTTAAAGAGATGCGGAACAGCATATTCTGCTGCATTAGACTCATATCCTTTTCGATTACCATGAGAAGCCTTTTCATAATTAGGTATGCTCATGTCAGCAGTATAATCAGCACCTATATCTCTGATAGAATCAGATTCAAAGATATTCCAGCCGGCAGTATAGTGCATCCTTTCAGTAGTCTTTCTTGCTTCAATATACCCAGCATTAGCAAGAACGCAATGCATAGCCCAAGCATCATCAAACTTCTGATAATCCGCATCAGTATAATTATGTGTTTCAACAGAACCGTCCTCAGATACAGTATAGTAATTATAATTTATCTTCTTAATTCCTATAATATTGCCTTTATCATCATATTCAAACTCAGCAGGAACTTCAGGAGCATTCTCTGTATAATAAGGAACACCATTTTTAGTATAGGTGTAATTTTCATAATAATCACCGAGCATAACAGCATCACTTGTGATTATAGGACGATTGGCGTTTATTCTTAAAAGTCTCTGAGTTTTATAGGACTTTGTAGCGTCATCATATAAGGACTCTTTTATATAATTAGAATCATTAAACTTTTTAAAGTACTCATCATCCATACCAAAAGAATAACGCCCCTGTTCCATCTCAGCACCCATTAATGCTAAGTCCTCCAGATCCTTAGGAAGAGTACGACCAGTCTTAACAAGCAAAGGACCCGCTCTGAGTAAGTCCAACCTAATACCAGTATTAGGGTCATAAGTTATTCGCTTCTCAAGAGACCAATTAGCTGAATCACTTGGATCTACTACTAACGGCTGACCGTCAGAAAGGTTATGTAAAAGTTTATCCAATATCTTATTATCTTCAACATTCTCCCAATGCAAAGAAAATTTGGTCTGCATCTCTCCTCTTTTATAAGCGTCTGCTTTTAGATCTTTATTAGGATTAACAGTATGACCACTCGGAGTAACCTGAGGATCGTTACCATTAAACACATAATCTTCCGTTCTTTTATTAGCACGATTTAATTTCAGAAGATTGATATGACCACTGTTAGTTGGGTTCTTAACATTCTTTGCATAGTTACGGACTTCATTTAAGTCAAAACGAAAACCACCTGAAAAGGCCTTGTTATTACCGAATTTCTGAAATGGATTTTCAGGAACATTCCTGGTATTGATTTTAGGAGGATTAGGAATATTAGAAGGAGCAGTAGGAGTTTGTTCCCTCCTACTGCTCTTCTTACCGAAATTTTTAGTTACAGTGCCTGCTGCTTTAGTGCCTTTTTTAGCAGTATCAGCAAGCTTACGCATAGTATTATTTACTATATTCCTAACCTGTTGCTTATCATCTTTAGCCATGATAGGTCTCCTTATTTCTTCTTATTGATGATAGTCTGTTTGCTTTCGCTCTTCTGAGTAGTGGCTGCAACCTTTTCGTTTGTCGCATTAGTTGCAGTATTCATACGTTCACTTGACGCATTAGTATCTGCACCAGCAGCAACATTTCCATAAGCCTCAGCAATACCCTGCATTCCATAAGTATGATCAGCACCATAAGCTGATGTAGCATTTTCATACATGGAATTCATAGTTTCTCTTGAGAGATCCAGAGCATTAACAGCATTAGCAGCACGAGCAGCTGCAGCTTCCTTAGAAGTATCCTGATAGCTCTGCATTCCCTGAGTAGTAGTCTGTGAATTCTGCTGTCCGAGCCCAAGCAATGCCTGAAGTGCTGTAGCATTGGCTGCTCCACGGTTAGCTCCTGATGAAGCGGATCCAGCAAGAGCATTACGCATCTGTGCTATAGCATTCTGAGTATTAGCATAATTCTGAGCCTCAGCTGCATTCATAGCTTCAATCTGCTGTTGTCTGGACAATGCCCAGGCAGCATCAGACTGCGCATTCATTTTATTGAGAGCGCTACCATAAAGATCATTTTTATTAAGGCCTATCTTAGTTGAGTAGTCATCTCGAAGCAAAGTTGATAAATAGGCATCGAGGTCATTTGAAAACATACCTCTGCCGTTCTTATCTTTTAAAGAAGCACTTAACTGATTAACAGCTTTAGTCGCAGATGCAGTAGGAGAATAAGTACTACCTGCCATATCAATTACCTCCTTCCTGTTTATCTGTTCGAATAGGTTTAGCAATTATCTGATTATACATTTTGTCACCTGTAGAATTAAGTCCTAAAGAGTGATAACTTTTATATAAAAGATTTATATTCTCAAGTTCAGATTCGGTAAGCGAATCTTCAGGAAGAAGATACCGACAGTATCTAAAATAAGCATCAGTTGCAAGTGCCTTTAAAGTATCATCATAAGATTTAGACTTTCTATAAAGCCCTTTAATCCATACGCATAAACCAGCAAATATAGCAGCCCCGCATGCGCTGAACACAGCATTGAGAATAATTTCTGTTGCATGTGCCATAATAGATCACCTCTTTTACGATACTCTGTGCCAGCGATAAACAGTCCTGAAAGGTTGCATATTAGAATGTGCCTGTGAAGCGGCTGCCGAAGAATTAGCGGAAACACTTCCTCCAGAAAGAGTAACGGCTACATTTGTAGTTCTGGTAAGAGTATGTTTATGAGACCCGTTTCCGTTAGTAATAAATTGTCCTGTTAGATCAGGGTTATCCCAGGATCTAGGAACAGGTTGGCTCGACCCAGAAGCAGCTTTTTTAGATTCCCAAGAACATGCAATATGATTATGTGCGCCGGCATTAGCCATAGAAAAAGTCGGCTGAGTTACTGATACGCTAGGTCGTGTAAAGCCATGTGTATGAGAAGGAAGCCCACTTTGTGCGGCTGTCAATTTTACAGTTTCGGCTCCACCTGTTGAACCAGCAGCATGACTTGCACTAGTACTTATATGTACCCTTCCGTCATTCTCAAGTTCCCAAACTCCAGCCCAAACATTATTTGGATCAAAAGTAGAATCTGAAGTCTCATAATAAGATCCAACAGGAAAAAAACTTTCTATCATTTGCCTGGCAATAACATCTTTAATGTCATACAACTGACCATCGACTTCAACCTGTTTAATATCTGCCATTTTAAATCACCGCCTTATTTATATCGACATTGCCGTTTATTCCACTGACTTTACCGGATGAGGTATATTGCCAGTAATCATAGGCAAGGCCCGCCTTACTTGAATACTGCGCAAGCCAGATTTTATATTTTTTCTTCAGCTTAGGATAATCAAGGTAATTACTGAAGGTATTATAGTTCGCATAGACCATCGGAGTGAAACCATGCCTAATTACAACTTCACAGAATGCACTTATTATATCTGTACATTTTGCTTTCCCAAGAGATTTGGCTTTCTTCGCATTAAGTCTTCCACCAAATTCCCAGTCAATAACAACAGGAAGACTAATCCTGTTTTTGTAACCACTTAATTTCTTGCAGATATATTCTGCTTCTTTCCTAGCTTCATCTATGCTGATTGCCTGCGAATAATGGTACGCACCGACTTTAAGTCCGTACTGTGATGCACCATTTATATTAGGAAGAAATGTTGAATCTTCAGACAAAGTAAATGATTTCTGTGATGTGTAGGAACATCTCAAAATAGCTCCATCGATTTCCTTTGATGCTTTCTTCCAGTCAATAGTATGTTGCCAATAGCTGACATCCACTACCTTACTCACTTTATGCGTAGCTGGTGCTACGCTTTTACTGGGGGAAAATTTCTTATAAGCTTTAGCTTTAGCAAGTGAAGCACTGCCGAATACTCTATCAACAGTAATCCCGACTTTTTTCTGGAAAGCAGCAACAGCTAAAGCAGTCTTGGGACCATTTATACCATCAACCGCAAGTCCATAATTTCCAAACCAGTTAAGGAATTTCTGAAGCTTGATAACTTCAGTACCTCTATCACCTTCTGAAATCGGAGTAGGAATATTGGCTCTATATATTCCCCATACTTTCTTTTTACTTGAATTAGTGTACTTGCGTTTAGAAATATGGAGGAAATATCCATAAGTAAAGCTTCCTTCAGCATGAAGCTTATCTCCGATACTGAGCCATATATGTGCTCCTTTTCCTTTATTTATATAAACACCTACGTCCCCTGCTTTCATTTCAGAAGCCTTATTGATACCTGTCTTTTTCCAGATAGCAGATTTCTGCATATGAGGGATCTGCTCCTGAAGTCCTCTTGGGAACTTCGGATCTACACCGCTGAAGCGGACAACAGTTCCTGAAGCTACATCGCATGATGCACCTGCACGAGGTTCAGGTCCCCATGAAGTCCTATGCGGAAACACTTTATTGAGAGCTTTCTGAAACGCAAGAGTAGCATGTCCTTTTCCATAAGTATATTTCTTTTTAGCAGTTCCTTTAGGATAAGCCAGATCCTTAGCAAGATAAGCTATTTTCTGACCGCTGTGAGCTACGAGATCAGGAAACTGACCTGTGTATCCTTTTGGAGCTGAAACAGGCTGTACGGGCTTATTTTCCACCTTCTTCGTGGTGGTTACGCTGGGGGAAGACTTCTTATTCTGATTATTTATCCATTTCTGCAAGGCTGCAGTTGATGTAGGACCAAAATCACCATCAATGGCTTTGCCTGTAAGTCCAACAAGCTTTTGAACGGCACGGCTGGTTTTTTTGCCCCAGGCACCATCCTGAGTTGCTCCTGCTTTCTTTTGTAATGCTCGAACAGTAGTCTTATCAAGAATGCCTGTAGGTTTAAGTCCAAGAGCTTTCTGAAGCATAGCTATACTGTTATACCCGAAATCTTTATCTATAACCAGAGGAGCAATTTTAAAGCTGGCAGAAAAATGCGGACGGAAGATTCCTTCTACATAACGAGCAGGCCTTGTCTTCTCAGCTACAATACCACCTGAAGTGTTTCCCTCATGAGTATATATCTCTGATGTAGATTTCTTTGCCTTTACAAAACCTATGTGATCAGGTCTGCCATTAGGCTGCCAGTCAAAGAAAATGATATCCATTGGCATGGCAAGATATAATGGGACCTGAGCAAGATTAGCTTCGCACCATTTAATAGCAGTAGGACAGTAAGTAACTACTCTACCACCATAAAACAGATTCTTTGCCCCGCCTTTATTAAAGATATAACTTACATAAGCAGCACAATAAGGCTGTCCACTACCAAGCCCGGCGAATCTACGGAACGTAGCTCCACCTTTACCTTTGAACTGTTTTGCAAAATTATAGAGTTGAGTATTAGTTGTCATCTTCGCTCACCTCACTGTCTTCTGGTTCTTCAACATATTCCCATTCTTCATCTCTATGAGCTTTCATATCCAACAGAACTTCTTTACCTGTCTGACCTTCGGGAGATGTAGGCATATGATAGAACCATGCAAGAACTCCGAAGAATCCATAAATTATAGCTACTACAAGGTCTTCTGTAAGATCTTTTGACATTATTGCCTTAATAAGATTGATCGCAGTCATAACGAAAAATCCTATTGAAATAGCAAATTCTTTTCTGTATTTAATTAAATATCTCATTTCTTTTCTCCTTATGCAGTTCTGTGCCATCTATTAACTACAACGTATGGTTGCATATTGTTATGTGCGCTTGATGCGTCACTGCCAGATATTGTCGTGGAGTGGGTATGCGCCACTGACGCACTTGCCGTATTCGCAATTTCATTGACATACTGCGTCCCCGTACTGGTTGTAACTAAAAATCTGACACCGCTTGAAGATGTTGCAGGATAACTGTATTTATTCTCTGAAACATATACATTAGCGGTTGAAATCAAATATTTTTCACCAGCCTCTCCAGTACCATGGGAGTGTGATGAGTTAGCACTCATGCTACCACTTGCGATAGCACCAAGATTCTTTTGTGCCGCTTCAGCCGCCGTTAATTTATGCGTTTTTTCACCACCAGTACCGCCTACTGTATAATTAGAGCCTGCACCTATATGGACAAGACCCTCTGTTTCAAGCGACCAAGTACCGCCCCAAGATATGTTAGGGTCAAACGATGTGTCAGAGGTTTCGTAGTATGAGCCTATAGGATAAAAAATATCTAACAGACCGCTTACTGAAGGTATCGTTGGCTTGTTCTTGATATAGGCATCGTTTGTAGAATCTGCCTCACTCCAATCGCTCTGTACGTTGACTTCTGCCCCACTTGCTATGCCATCAAGTTTCTGCCAGTCAAGTGCTGACATTAGTCCGTTACGAAGTTGCGTTGCCGTATCTGTTGATGCGAACTGAAAATAACCATCGTCCCAAGTATCATCACTTGCGATGCTCGTCCAATACGCCCCATCGCTCACTGGCTGTGCAAAAATGAATGTATCGTTTGCATCGTCAAAGTATGCTAACTGACATATAACTGTGTTACCACTATCATCTACGGTACAGATAATGATTGCGTCTTCATCATAAGCATCTTTGACATCAGCGTATGTGGTGACTCCGTATTCAGCAATGAATAAACTTGCTCCACCGCCATCATGTCCGTCATTGATTGTTGCTATCACCACTCCGTCTACATATACAGTTGTAACTTTGTCAACCTTATTTGCCGTAATAACAGGAGAATGACCATCAGCACCATCGTTGCCGTCTTGTCCGTCACTCACCTCTGCCGTTGTTGTTCCGAGGGAGTCCGTGATGGTAATAGTGGCGGTATCTCCATCTTTTGATACGCTGGCAATAGGCGAGAATCCGTCTTCACCATCTAGGCCGTCTTCACCAGGGTCTCCTTTAGGTATAACAAATTCAAGATTAAAATGATCTTCATAATCTGTTCTGATAACTTCAGGAGCACTATACGCCTCACCAGCAGAAGCTGAAACAGTCATACTGTCTATCTTATTTTCAACAGCTTCAAAAGCAGAATCTAAGATGCCTTCTATTTCTTCAATGGCAGCTTCTGCAGCTGATTTAGAAGCAGCTGCATCATTAGCGTAACTTTTAATCTTACCTACAAACTGTTCATATTCAGTAGGTGTTATATCTGGGTTATCGGGTTCTAGAGTTCCTTCCTCCTTTTGAATAAAGATATCAAAAGGTTTAGATTCTTTTGGATTCCTGACAAAGAATTTTACAGGGCCAGCAGTAAGCCTTTCAGCCACACTTGTACCGGAGTACTTAACACCTGTAACAGTACAAACAATAACACCCGTATGGGCTAATACTTCAGACGGGATATAACAATATCCCAAATCATCAGGAAGCATCGGTTTTGTGATATTAAAAGAAGCATTCTTAAAATAAACACGTTTCTCAAATCCGTCCCAGTTACTATCAAATTCAAATAAACATTTATAATAATTATATGAATCTGAAGTAGGCTGGAGACCTTTGAGATCCGTTTCTAATATTAAACGCTGTCCTTTTACTGAAAACTTAATAATAACCATGATTACCTCATATTCATTTCTCTATATATCCAGTTAACTCCGAGAAGCTGGTAATTAAACATATTCTTTGTAAATAACCTAAGCCTAGGAGCAACGCCTTTACCTGAAACGGAAGCTCTTACTTTCCATAAACTGATGTCAGGGTTATCTGTAGAATGTTCGAGAGTCCAAAGATTAGTTTTATCAATTTCCCCTTTTCGCTCTTCACCATCTACCCAAGGGATAGGAAGATAAGGCGTAGCATCGATATAAGCAATACCTTCATCTTGTTTCATTTCATCAATAACCTGAGAGACCTCATACATGAAATCCGTATTTCTAGGCTCCCCAGCAATATGAAAATCCATACCAAATTCCATATCAACATTATCAATATTATTAATCTGGAGCTGAAGTTCTCTATATCTTTTATTAATGAACGGATTAGCATCACGATAACCTGTATCGAGCATCTGTTTATTAGGGAATGTTGTAATATCAGCTAACCCTTTAACAACTCTATCCATTTCATCTTTGACCTGCCTCCTGTTAAATCCATTAACAAGATCTCTATTACTGAGTATCTCAAGGATTTCAAAATCAAGACTGACTGCTCGGATATAGTTACTGTTAACAGAAAGAATTTCATCATCGACAGAAGCAACATCTTCAACAGGTTCCAGCACCCCATCATCAACATATGTATCGATATAACTTTCAGAATATTTAAGAGAGGTACCTTCAGGAATATATAAGTCTTCAACAGTTAATGAATCAAACCCAAAAAGCTGTATGAAACGCTCATCTGTTTCTTCCGAAGTATCCGTATTAGTTACACGCATCAAAGACGTACCAGAAAGAATACCTTGCTGCGTAGCGTCATTCCTAAACGGAAAAAGAAAATGAGGGGACTCATAGACATTAATTTTCCAGTACCTGTCAACAGTATTGTAAATAATATCAAAATGAACGTACACATAGCTATCTGGAGTATTCTCATATGTATAAACATAGAAATTATGAATATTTTCATAATCAACAAAGTTGTAATACGTTCTTAACTCATTTGGATAAGGTTCACAAAGGTTTTCCTGATCATCATTGTATTTAAAACAATCCTTAAACAGCTTAATAACATTAGTGCTGAAGTGATTAAAGAAATCAGTTATTGGAGTTGTTATCGGAGCTAATGTAAGTTCACCTGTAGTAGACTGTGCTTTTGGAACAATCATGTAATAATAGTTACCAGATTTAAAGTAAACCATATTACGCACTGGTTGAATAAGATGTTTATCCCAAGGTTCAATATACAAGTTGGATTGTATTATAGTATCTGTCCATGAAGTGCCGTCAGTATTCAATGAGACCTGATGTACCTTGCTTTTAGTAAAGACAACAAGATTGTCCATCAGTTCAGTAACTGCAATAATAGGTTCATCGAAAATAGTAACATTATTAGGATATGGAAAATACGTTGGTTCATCCAGATCACTGATAAACAGAATCGTAGGGTCTTTAGGAACTCCCCAAAGAACAAGCCTGTTCTTCCAGCTTATCATTCCTGTAGCAGTAGATAAGTCAAAAGTATCAGGAGCACTGTTGCGTGTAGTACTTTCGGGATCAAGTGAAAAATCAAAACCGACAGTCATAGCTCTTTCAACAGTAGAAGATTGTGAAGTATTATATGCTTCACAACGTACAAGAATTTCTTTGGAAGGAACTATAAGATCAGCTACAATTTTTGGAAAAACATACTCACCAGTCACAGGATCTGTTGTAACGCTGGACCATGATAAATTCTTTTCTGAAAAAACCGTCCAGTCATCTGTACCACTGACTTCTTTCCAGGACCATTTTATCTTATAAGAATTATTAACTGGCAGCTTATAATTACATCTGAACCATACTCTTGAATTAGCCTTAGGGGTCATCATAAGCTCTGTTGTATCTGATGATGAATAAGGTAATATACCTTCCATAATAATAGGCGTAGAACCAGTGGAATCATCATCAAATTCATATGGAGTATGACTTAACATATTATAGCCATAATTAACAGCTTCCGAAGCTGATACGGATTTTGGATCGAGTCCTGATTTTAATGGATCTGGGTTTTCATAGAAAAGAAATCTAGGGGAAGTAACCTCTTCCAAATCATTGATAAACTCAGTTTTCTGCAAAGATCCGTTACCTGCTGTATCAAAAAAGTAAAACGAATCGCCGAGGAAAGCACCAATAGGGAGTGATGTTTTTGCATTAGGTGTAAGTTTACATTTATGAATCTCAGCCAACCCTACATTATGAAAAGCACAAGAAGCAGGCACAGTAGTAACAACTGAACCTGCTAAACGTAAATCATTAAAATCATCTATATTTCTTTCTGAGGTTACGACCCAAAGTTTACCTACATCGAGAATTTCACCATCTACGATATCAGGTTTTCCAAGAATAATTTGACGATACTCTTTACCATCCATAGTACATTCCTTAACATGCTTCAGAGTAACGTCATCATCAAGGAATTCAGCCTTATCGCTGGGGTCTTCCCACTCGGCATTAATATCAGGAACAATGATTTCACGCGTAACAAGAGCTGCTCTTGGTTTAAGAGCATCTCTTCCATCTGTAGTAAAATCAAAATTGACTAATGTTTTAACATAGCCTTCAGAAACAGTACCTTCTGTATACATCATGCCTGATCTGAAATCTGTTTCAACATTAGCCATTCTTTGTCCGCGTTTGAATTTTTTATATGGAGCTTGTATTGCCATTAATGCCACCAACCTTTAAAATCAAACGGTAAATGATTTTCAACATATCGTTCTTCAGCCTGTCTTACACTGCCAGTACTGTCTGACTGGAATATAAGTGGAACATGCTCAACATAATCTCTGAGCATATAAAACAGGTTCTGACGATATGTCATTTCATATCCTTCCGAAGCAATGATGCCTTCTTCATCTGTAGTGTAGAATTTAGTAGCGGCACCCATGCACACAACGGAACGAATATACCTATCAGGAAAACAATCATAATAGTCTTCCGTAGAAGGGTTACTTTCTATTCCCAGAGAACTGAAGGATGGAAAAGTGGCATTAAGCTCACTGTTGATATCATCTATAACAGCATCCAGGAATGGGAGCAGCCTGGGATATGTAAGCTGCTCCCCCGCCAGATATTTATTTGTAAGTTTTACTATATCTATAACTTTCATAGTATATTTCCTTACTCATACTGGTAATACCTTGTCAGATGTCCACATTTTACTCTTGGATCGGCGTATATATTAAATCCAGCATTAAGAGCTTGCGCGCAGAAATAAAAATCTTCTGAAAGAGCTGAATTATCTTCATATACTACATATTTAAAGTACGGATAGCTGAGCTTTGAAAAAACGATTGTCTTTACCAAAGCACAAGCAAATCCACCGCCTTTAAGTAAAATACGGTCTGTCCCTTGCAAATCATCATATGATAATCCATTATGAAAGCCTTTGCCGATTGGATTGTCCTTTAAAGCGCATAAAGCAGTTGCTTTATCTTTAGTATTTTTCTTAGGACAACACCCAATAACGATATCAGCTTCAGGATCCATCATATTGATCAATGCATCAGATGGAACGATAGTATCAGAATCGACCATCATTACATAATCAAAGTTTTCATCAACTGCAATGTTAGCTATCATATTCCTTGCTTTAGCACAATCGTAACCTTTAACAAACTTAAAAACCACACTATGCTCACCTTTATCAAGGTTATAAATAGCTTCAAAACATTCAGGCTGAATATTCTCAAATGTAGGAACAGCTAATAAGATATTCATTATTATGAGGTTCCTGATTCTGTTTCACCAGTTTCACCAGTTGTACCAGTTTCACCTGACTCACCAGATTCAGCATCAGGATCTACATACGTATGAGGCTGTTCGAAAGTATAGGTAGTTTCACCTGATTCACCCTTATCAATGATCTCATCGAAGGTTTCCTTGACAACACCATTGTTCAGGTCAAATACAGGATACTCCAGGTTAGCCTTCTGATTAACTCTTGTATCAGGAGTAATCTTTTCAACATTCTGCAGCTGACGATTACCCTTTTCAATTATAATTCTCTGTGCCATTTTTATTTCCTCCTAAAACAGCGTCAGTTCCCCAGGTGAAGACTCAAAATTACTCTGAACATTACTCATGCTCTTTTTCTTTTCAATAAGTCTATCCTGTTTATATTTACGAGCGTTCACTTCTTCAGCGAAAACCTTAGGAAGATTATAGGTCTTCCCATCTACAGGAACTGCACAAGATATTCCATTAATTGTGATTGTCATAACCTTTCCAAAGTACGGTTTATATAGCGGAGAAATAGATACAGGAATCTTCTCCTGCTTTCTATATTCTTCAGCAAGAGTGCGTCTGCGAATTTCCGCTATAGTTACACCGTCCTGTTCAGGTTTCGTTGTCTTATCTGCCATTTTAACCTCCTAATAAGTATCCGATACTAACCTCGAATTACACGAGGTTAGCAGCGGATGGTACACACATGTAGTCTACGATTGCTTCAAGTCTTGTTGATCCGAAACCAACTGAATTGATCTTGAAACCGATTGACTGTCTCTGGTCGATTGGGTCCAGAACACCAGCAGAACCTTTCTGCTTAGTGTACATCTTGGCATTACCTTCACCTTCCAGACCAGTTCTAGTAAGCGCATCCTTACCAACAATAAGGATATGATGAACTTTCAGTTCCGACCAATCAGTAGGAGCTGTCCAAGTCTCCAGCTCAGGAATAAATGAAGCATCCTGACCTGTTCTTGGATCTCTGATATAAGCATCTGCCTTAGTGCAATAATCTGTATCAGTTTCAGGGATATCAACATACTTGTAATCCCCAATAGTAGTAGGTAAATAACCTGACGGATTACTACCTCCACCTGTCTTAGCAGTATAGAACCTCTTATACTTAACATCATTCTTAATGAAAGATCCATGTGCAGGAGCAATCAGCGTTTCTTTAAATTCCATATGGAACATCGGGAACAGAACTGAGCCATCAAACAGATCCTTTGTAGTCTGATTGATAGTCATGAACTGAACAACTGTAGGGTCAGAAATCATATCATAAGTCCATTCAGGTGATACAATTACCAGATATCTGCCATTAGCTCTTGGCTTAACCAGCTGTCTCTGAAGCGACAGAACAATAAGTCTCAGGTCTGTCATGTTAGGCTTTGCATCATCTACTGTAAGGTGCTCAAAATCAGCACAAGGAGTACCATCTGCACCACTGGCAAAATACAGCTGAGCCTTTGAGAACAGTTCTTCTCTAGCCAGCATATCCAGAGTTTCAATAGCTACGATTGAATATTCTGATGCATAGTGAGCAATAACAGGGTCTACAACTGTGAAGTCTACCTTATCGGTGAATTCCATATATCTACCATACTGATAAGCTTCCATCTCGTATTTCTCAACGGATCCCTTATCTGACTTCGGTGGGATACCTTCTACGAGTGGTACAGTATGTGCCTGGAGTGGTGACCATCTTCTGACAGTCAGCTTCTCAGCTTTTCCCTGAATCGGGGAAACATCAGCCAGCTTGTAATATACATACTGATCAGAACCTACTCTGATAGTATCAAGCAGCTGCTTCGAATAAAATACTTCTGGTCTAACCAGATTTGGTGTGTTATTAGCAAGTTCAACAAGAGTGTTGATATCTGCTGTCGGTGCGAGAGCATTAAGTGAAATAGCCATTTGTTACCTCAACTTTCCAGCTCTTACAAACTCATATTGCTGAACACAGCATCAAGATCCTTTACAGAATTTATCTTCTTATCTTCAGGATCCCCACCGCCTCCAGGAACTTTCCCGGAGCTGTGATCATCGACTTTGCTCTTCCTGTTCTGCTCTTTTTTAAGAGCTTCTGAAACAGCAAGCTGTATCATATCATCATAATGAAGCTTCAGGTATTCAGCCGCGATATCGACATTGGGATTCTCAAGAGGATTCTTGCCCTCATCGATAAGATACTGCGTAAATGTCTCTACTTCATCTTGTGATAAGCCGTGTTTTTCAACAAGAGTTGCAAAAGCATTTTGTACTTCATTTTGTCTTTTTATTTCTTGATTTTCCTGAATTACCGCTTCAGCAGCCTGTAATCTCTGGAGAATATCGACTGGAACATTCTGTTCCTGTGACTGTTTCTGCAAAAGAACTTCCTGAACCTTATTGCGAATCTCGTTAGTATCGGAACCTTCCATTCCAATAAGCTTGCCGAGATTCTTTATAAAATTCTCCTGTTCCCTTATCTGCTGTCTCTGCTGCGCAAAAGCGTAATTCTGTTTAGCCTGCTTCTTATCCTCTTTAGGTTTTTCTTCAGGCTCTTCTTCGGATTCATCTGATTCTTCCTCTTCAGGTTCTTCCTCTTCAGGTTCTTCTTCAGGTTCTCCCTCTTCTTCAGGATTCTCATCTGAATTTTCAGGTTTTTCTGTTTCAGGTTCTTCCTGATCTGAACCGAATAAATTTGCAAAATCCTGAATGATTTCATCGTTGGTCATTGCCATTGTTTTCTACCCTTTTCCTTTCTACCGTCAGAGAGCGTAACTGACGAACTAAAATACACTACATATAGGTGTAGGACCTCTATCTAAGCTGAAT
>JAEEGL010622874.1_pt1 | contig 16036 bp, 5 predicted proteins | sample 9134231 | NCBI WGS metagenome assembly JAEEGL01 (sample SAMN16246548, study PRJNA631951) | gut metagenome | biome: gut microbiome; feature: rumen; material: fiber-attached | host: Bos | place: Iran: Karaj | collected 2018-10 | reverse complement strand
TGGCACGCGGATAACCAATGCCGCAGAACGACCAGTGGTAAGTGTGTAATGCCTCTAATGTCTTCATATATGTAGCACGTTTGTCAGCAGTTGAGCGTTCCTCTATGTTGCATTCTCCTCCGTTTGGTAGAAAGAATGATTCTGTTGCGATAAACTGACGCATCTTGGGGTCGTCGCTGTTTCCGTCGCTGGCATAAGTGCCCATATCTCCCCATGTGTTGAGGAAGGCATCGTTATGATGTGCCATGCGTGCACGTGCACTGCTGGTGTAAGCCTCATCTGCGGTGAGGGCATTTTTGTCACCCAGATACTCGTTCTTGAGCATCGGATAGCGAAAACAGATGAACATGTCGTCGGGAGTATTGCTTAGAAGTGCATCCACCACACGACGACGGTTGTCATTCATGTGTTGGCTTTCGTTGCCGTAGTTCTTGGTGTAATACCATTCTCCCCATACACCTACGAAGCCTGCTTCCAAAACGTATATTACGTCGGCATTTTTAATTAGATGCGGCTTGAGTTGCTGAAGATGGCGCTCCACCCAGTCTGGAGTGGCATCCACATTATCTTTTTCTGATTCCGTATAAGCAAAACGCAGCACGCACTTCCGGCCATTCTCTCGCAGAGTCTGCATGTCCTGGTCGAAACCTTGAAGAACTTCTTCGGGGAGATCTTCTGCCTTGAAGTTGTGGAAGTTGAAGATCACCATAACAATACTCATCTTGCTGTTCGGACTCCATGAGTTTTGCAGAACACTTGGATACTTGGCGCTCACGTGACGGCTGTATTGGTCGGTGAAACCGCGTTCGGGGTTGAGGAATATGGTGGTGTCGTCGGCAGTATATTCAACAACTTTGGCTTGTGCAATAACTGACAAACCGAGCATGCAAAAAATGAATAAGCGTTTCATAGGCACATGGTTTTGAAGGGTTAATGAAATGGAGATCTACTTCTTTAGGTTTATAATTGGATATATTTTCTTCCGTTCTGAATGATGATGCCACGATAGTAGTTATTGACAGGTCTGCCAAGTACATCGTACATAGGCGCATTCTCATCAAGTGGAATGAAGAGATCTTGTTGTATATGCTCAACTGCAGAAGGTATTTCACCGTCGTAGTCGATGCTTAGACTCTTGAGTTTTGGTTGTCCCCACTGTGTGGCATTATTCACGCGGAGCAGGTATGTACCCTTGGCAATTCCGCTCAAATCCCACTTGTCACTATTCGTTATCTCTCCCTTGTCCCAGGTCTCTTGGGTGGTATACTCTGCAATAGCATCGCCACCTGGGTTCAATAGTTGCAAATGCCAGGAGTGTCCCAGACCATCCGGAGAATCCATAAGTTCCGAAATGATATACTTGCCGGGATATAGGAGACTGACTGTCCATTCCGCCCAACGTTCAGTATTCTCTCCGTCAGATGGACCAAAGTCGAAGTAGTCGGTTTCATACCATGTCATGTCGCTGCTGGTAGCGCTCATGTTGTCTTTGTTTAGTGTGCCAGGCAACTCCACTACATCATCTGAAACGGGAGGCAGATCGCTACTTATTTGGATAGAAGCATTCAACTTGTTCATACCTGTGGAAGCATCCCATACTCCGTTGTTGGCAAAGCGGATAGAGTAGGCAGTCTTGGATGCCAACGAAGCGTATGCATCGGGCATGTGAAGATACATCTGATAATCTCCTGCAGGCATCTCGGGCAGTGTTATTTGCTCGTTGATGACAGTAACATTGCCATTTGGCAACCATCGACGTGGGTCGGTCTGCAATTCGGAAGAGTAGGTTTTGTTGCCATTTTTGAATACGATATAAGCATGACGTTCGTTGTAGAGTGGAGCGTATCCTGAATTGCGTATCTCAAGGCGTATGTTGGCTTTTCCTCCTGCGGCACCAGTCTCGGGCAGGGTAGCGCTGATGAGTTGGTAGCGGTATCCCATCTTTCGATTCAGTTCATCGAAGGTGCCATCGCTACGCCAGCGGTTGGTGACCACTGTAGAGTATCCGCTCTGGATGAAGGTCCAGTGTAGTCGACTCATCTCTGCTGTAGTCTTTGCATATGAAGCATTGCTTACAGCCACATTGTCATCCAATATGCACGACTCTCCACCGATGGGTACATACAGTGTCTCCTCTGCCAGATAGGCTTTGTCTTGGGCTGTGTCCTGATATGTTCCCATGTCACCGTAATTCTCTAGAAAAGCATCGTTATGATGTCCCAACCGTGCTTTAGGAGTGCCTGTGAAGGCTTCCGAAGCTGTCAGCGGATTCCTGTTGCCGATGAATGAAGTCTTAAAGAGCGGAGTGCGCAGTTGGATGCAACGGTCTTGAGGCACGGCATCCAGAAGAGCATTCACCACGGCCTTGCGGTTGGCATTCATAGTAGTCCGCTTGTTGCCGTAGTTATCTGTGTAATACCATTCGCCCCAGGCTCCCACTATACCTGCCTGAAAAACAAAGATGACATCTGCATTCTGCTGCCAGTGACTCTTCAGTTGGCTGATATGGCTCTGCACAATGTTGAGCGGAGCATCTTTTGCCGATTCATCACCGTTGTTCGTCTCGTATGTGCCGTTAGTGTAGGAGAAACGTACAATACACTTAAGTCCTTTTTCGCGAAGAACTTGCATGTCTTCGTCGAAGCCTTTGAGTATCTCTTCGGGAAGAGTTTCTGTTGCTCTGAAGTTGGAAAGATAGTAATGCGCCAGAATGAGAGTAATATGGTCTTTCTGCATGTGATAGTCGAGAGTGCTTTCTTGTCCTTTTATAAGGTTGGGCGATTTCTTTGTCACACTTTTGTCAAGCATGGTGATGAATCCCCGTTCCGGGTTTGGAAAGATACTTGTGTCGTCTGCCGTGTAATTAACAACTGTTGCTTGTGCGGTTATTGCTATCATGCAACTCAAAATCAACAATACTTTTTTCATATGCATTTTTTGTTATTCGCTTGCAAATTTATCGTTTTTTTAGATAATTTCCAAATAAACGTTGCGTTTTTTTCTCATAACCGAAACGCTTTAAACCACATCGATGTTCTAACTGATTGTAATTGTGTGCTTCCCTCCTTTCAAAATATCTTTATTTTCGAAACCTTTCGAAAATATAATTCACTGCCCCTATAGTGTATCTGAAATGAGTCTAATTCTCCTGTATTGGTGAATCATAATAAAATCTGCAATATGTTGGTGTGTGATCTTTATATAAAATTATTAAAAAAAAGAGTGAAATGTGCTTTTTTTGCTTTTTATATGTATTTTTTTCGCATTTTATTTGTGTATGTCGAAAAATTGAAATACTTTTACAGACGAATTCAAATATAAGTCTCACCATAAGAGGTATATCTCTTTAATAACAAGCAAGCCAATGAAGAACATTTACCGTTTTTCACTTTTATTATTCATGTGTACGTGCACGTGTATTACGCGCGCGCAAATTGCTGTTGTTCCTGCTGGAGGTGATGGCGAGCAGGTGGCTTTTTCTGTAGGTCAATCTGTTGCCGGTCTTGCGGTTGGTGAAACTGGTTCTGCAGAAATTGGCGTTCAGCAAACTTTCTCATTGCTGGTATCCGGATTGCATGAGATTCCGGCTATGGCTGGAACGACCATTGCTGTTTATCCTAATCCAACTTCGTCGATGCTTCAAATCAATGTTGTGAGTACTGTTGAAGGAGAGGTCGATTATGAGTTGTTTAGCATTCAAGGACAATTGTTAGAAAGCAAGCGCTTCGATCCTAAGTTGCCTATGGAAATCGATATGACCGGTTATCCGCAAGGCACTTATACACTGCGTCTACTGCAAAACGGACAAGTAGGTGCAGGTTGTCAAGTAATCAAAAAATAGTATTCACAAATAATTTTATTTCCAATGAAGAAGAGATGCTTAGTAGCGCTACTTTCATTGATTATAAGTAGCGTGCTCTTCGCTCAAGTGCCTGATGCAATGACCTTCCAATCGGTCATACGTGACGCTCAAGGCAATTTAGCGACAAACAGAAACATCACTTTGCGGATAAGTATTTTGCAGGGCAGTGCCGATGGATCGGCTGTCTACGCAGAGAACTTGTCCGGGAAAACCAATGCCAATGGTCTAATTAGCCTCAACATCGGCAGAGGTACGCCGGTAACAGGAGCCTTCGCGGATATTGACTGGTCGAAAGGTCCTTATTTTCTGCAAGTTGCAGTAGATGTCGATGGCGGGTTCAATTTTGTGAACCAAACAACCACCCAACTATTAAGCGTGCCGTATGCCCTCCATGCACAGACAGCGGAGAAGGTGAACGGCACAATTTCTTATAATAGTCTGGTGGATGTGCCGGAAAACATTGGTTTTAGTGGTAAGTACGAAGATTTGAGTGGTGCTCCCACCTTAGCTACTGTAGCTACTAGCGGCCAGTACGACGATCTGAATGGAACTCCAGAACTCGCGACTGTGGCTATAACCGGTAGTTACACTGACCTCAGCGGCAAACCCAATCTGGCGTCGGTCGCTACAAGTGGTAACTATGATGAATTGAGTAACAAACCCGAACTGGCAAAAGTGGCCACCAGTGGCAACTATGAAGATCTTAGTGGCAAACCCACTTTGGCACGTGTGGCTGCTACAGGTAGTTATCTTGACTTGACCGACCGTCCTAACCTCTCGGAAGATGGTACTTTCAGCGGTAGTTACAACGATCTGACCAACCGTCCTAATATTCATGACTCGGTGGCTGCATATGGTTTCAGTGGTAATTACAACGAACTTACCAATGTTCCGAATTTCGCTACTGTGGCTTTCACGGGAAGTTACTATGACTTGCCTGACAGACCGTCTTCAATTGGTACTGGAGGAACGAGCGATTATAACGATTTGTACAACCGCCCGAACTTCAAAGACAGTGTGGAGAAATATTCGGCAGGAGTAGTCGATTATCAAGAGTTGCAAAACAAACCATCGTTCCCTGATTCTGTTGCTGCATACGAGAAAAACGATTATGCACTATTGAAGAACCGACCCAATATTCGCGACTCTGTGGCATTGTATAATAACTTCACAGGAAGTTACTATGATCTGACCAACCGCCCTAACATTAAGGATTCTGTCGATACCTATGGCTTTAGCGGAAACTGGAAGGATCTTCAGGACAAACCGACAGGATCTAAAATTGGCGCATTGATGTATTTCGATCCCAATGGAAATACGTGGCGCGTGCTAGAGCCTGGAAATGCCGGAGACTTATTGATTATGGGTGGCGACGGAATACCAAAATGGTTAAATGCATCCTACATTGCACAAAACATTGCCAACATCGACTTGGTTGAAGTTCGATTCAACAACTATCCGAATCCTGCCTTTACTGTCTCCGAAAGTACCGGCTTGATGAGTAATAGCGGAAAACTTCTGGTTCCTCTCTACAATGATGCTTCTTTCGAAATTCATCCTGTAGAAGGCTGGGGTGTAAAGCAAGTATTGGTTAATGCTGTGGATAGTCCGTCGTATTACTTTACTGATAAAAACGTGACTTTCCTCGATTTCGTAGTTGACACTACGGGTACAGGTCATACCAACTTCGAGATCGATGTAGTGCTTGGTCAACAAACTGTGACATATATCACAAGCATTGAAAACGACACTCTCCCAGGTGAATTTATAAACGATACTTCATCAATCAAAGTTGGTTATCTTTGCGATTTCGTACAAGACATATTGACTACAGAGGGATACGGATTGTATTCAATTGAGGTGGATGACGTGGATGTAACCGCTTCTGCTCGTGATTTGAATCAGATAATCATCAAACGTATTGCTGAAGATACGAAAGTTGTGGTTACCTATAAGAAGAATTTGTTCTCAATAGGTGAGATTTACAAAGAAAACGATACTGCAGTAGGTGTTGTTTACTACGTAGCACCAGGTGGATCAGAAGCTAAGGTAATCAACTTGGCACAAGTTAAAACTCCGTCCACATATATATGGGGTAAAGAGGGTGTCTCAATAGGAGCAACCAATGCCACCGGTTCTGACAACCAAGCTTTGGTAGCTTCGCAACTGTCTGACTATCCTGCCTTCCAAGCTGCTGCAAGTGCAGGCGCAGGATGGTATCTGCCTTCTGCCGTAGAAATAGAAGAAGTATACCGTGCATTAGACATTATTAATCCTGTCTTTGTTGCTCAAGGAGCTAACTCACTTGAGGATGTGACGGTTTGGACCTCTACCGAAGAGGCTGATGATTTTGCTTCTTCGTTCTTAATAAATGGCGGACACATTGAAGGAGTAGTTAAATCTAATAAATTCGTCGTTATAGCTATTAAGCAAATTTCTAAATAACTCAATATATGAAAAGGTTAATCAACAAAAAGTGGATTCAAGTGGTGCTAATTGCACTGCTATCCGTCTTGTATGGTAACAACCTAAGTTTTGCCGGTACCAATTATGAATATGTGAATCAGATTGATCCTGCAAAATCGGCTAGTGTTGATTTCGAACCGGAAAGCGGTCGTTACCATATAAAGTTCAAGTATTATTACAACCCGACAAACAGTGCCAAAGACGTATCGTTGATCTCCGGTAGTTATATCCAGGCTAGGTGGAACAGTACTGATCATAAGGTCATGGACCTGAAAGGTTGTAGCGATTGCGAGCACGTAGATTATTCCAATGCGCCTAGTAATGACACTCATGGATGGGTGAAGGTTGGAAACGATTTCAAAACATCAGGAAGATTTTCCCAGAATGTTAGCGATGGTACAGCAGCTACTGCAGATTTCTATTACTATCCTCCAACAAGTGCATTAGGCTATACTCCTACTTTCTACTTCTACTTCAAGATAGAAGAGGACGAGGATGGTGAGGGCTCAATGGTGAGAGATGCAACTATCAATCCTGGGAAAACTCTGCCCGATATTAATGGACAAAATCTCAAGCTTATTTATTCGTATTCCAATACCGTAAATAAACTTGATATGACGGTGAACTATACGGGTGGAACAGTGCCTACCAATCTTTATTGGGGTAGTACTCCTTTTAATTCGGCTTCTATGTTAACCAAGCAAACCGACCGTGTGGCATCAGGAGGAACACTATCGCAAAAGATAACATTGAAATTCAGTGAAAAAGTAAATAAGGAAGTTACTGTTTCCACTCCCGTCAAAGGTTATCAGGCTATTCAAAATTTCTCAGCTGCATATCAGGATGGCGGTACTGTGAAACTGACATGGAGTATGGAATCTGGAACAGGAACAATGGAATCAGACTACTTCGTTATTGAGCGTTCCTTATATGATAACTTTACCAATGCAGAGAAAATAACAACCACTTTGGCGTATGCGTCTTCGCAAACGAGTTATGCGTATATTGATGATTTGACAAGCGCTGGCATCTCTGATCCTAAAATATACTATCGTATTACGCGTACAACAACGCTCGCACAATGGGGATTCGATTTTGGTCAATCTACTCATGTGGAACCTAATTATCAGCATGTGCAGATTACATCAGCTGCATCGGTGCTGACAGAAGCAGATGGTTACGACGCAATCAAAGTAACTTGGAATTATAATAGCATGGACTATATATGGAGTACCGATTCCCGATTCATGATTGTTCGTAATAATACAACAACAGGAACATCCCAGGAGATCGCAGGTTTGTCGAAAAACGATATTGAAACCAAGGAATATATAGATCGCGCTATCCAAAAATGTAATACCTATAAATACGAAGTTTTTGTATTGCCGGGTAATACAAAGTTTGTTGCAAACAAATGTGCGACAGAGCCTATTACTCCGAGTAAAATGGGTGATCTGGTAAGTGCAGATGCTTCTAAGGGCTATTATTCCGACCGCATTGAAGTAGATTGGAAATCACATGGTACATTCGACAAATTCTCCATTAGCCGTCGTTTGCATGGTGACGGTGAAGATGCCTGGCAGACCATTCAAACATTGGATGGAGCTTCTGTGTTGGAAGATTATATGACGTCGGATCCTAATGCCAAAGCAGGTTATATCTACGATTATAGAATAATCGGTTTGCTGAATTGCTCCGATTCTGTATTATCATCCAATGCTGTTTATGCAACCGGTTTCCGCACTCCTACAGGAGAATTCTATGGTCAGGTGACTTTCCCTGATGGTCAGGCAGAGGATTCGGTAGAAGTACGTTTGTCCACTACTGAAACAATAGAGGGACAATCCATGTATTTTGCCAAAGATGCTTATGGTCGAGTGCAAGACAATAACTTGTTGGCAGACAATGGGGCTTCGGTTTCGCTTCAGGCATGGATTCTGCCTGATGCATTAACTACTGTTGATCAACATATTTTGACAAAACCAGATATGTATGATCTCGGTATCAACAATGGTCATCCGTATTTCCAAATAGGTTCTACTCGTTTGACGGTTGACTCGGAAACGCTTTCTACAACGATGTATACGCAACTGACTGCTGTTTATGATGCAGATACGAAGGTGGCTCAACTGTATGTCAATGGTCTTTTGGTTGGTACTCGCGAGGGAGTTAATCATCCGAATGCTTCTAACTCACCAATGACAATGGGAAATGCTTACGCAGGATATATCGAAGAAGTTCGCGTATGGTCATTGGCACTTTCTCAAAATTCTGTAGAAAGTGATTACGGTCGTCACTTGGCAGGAAACGAAGAAGGTTTGGCTGCATACTATAATTTTGATTATACTTTTGATGATCAAGTGTTCGACATGTCGTTCACGATATCCGGCCATAACAAACATCATGTTCAATTGATTGGTGCTCAACCAAGTAATGTATGCCCAACTGCGAATCAGTTGTCGTTCAAAGGCATAACCAATAAGAGCGGTATATATTCGATTCTTGGCGTTCCTTATTATGGGAATAGCACTGCCTATACGCTCACTCCGCTTAAGGGCGTTCACTCATTTGTTCCGGTTAGTGAGATTCGTTTGATTAGTCCGAATGTTCAAAACCATACGGTTAATTTCAAAGATGAGAGTTCTTTTAAAGTTAGCGGTACAGTACGTTATGCAGGTGGTACAATGCCTGTAGAAGGAGCGTGGTTTGTGATTGATGGTTCAGAGGTTAAGAATTCTAATGGCTCATTAATTAAAACGGATGCTAATGGTCAGTTCCTGATCCAAGTGCCTGTGGGAATTCACGAGGTTAAGGTAGTGAAAGATGGTCACGTTTTCGAAAAAGAAGGAAAAATTACAATGAGTAATGGCCAGAATCGCAATTATCAGGATGACTTGTCCGGTCTGGAACTCTGGGATAATACTCGTGTTAAGTTTATTGGACGTGTTGCCGGTGGTGTTATTCAAGAGGGTTATCCTGTAGGCTTGAGCCTCAGTACCAACAACTTGGGCGAAGGTATGAAACTGGTTTTGAGTCATAAACGCCCGGGTCAATACAAACTGGCTTCTAAAGAGCAGACAGAGCAGTTCGCACACTATGTAGATACTCTGTTTAATACTCAGACCACCGGTGAGGATGGTATCACAATTACAGTCAACGATACTACCGGTGAGTTCGTTGCATATGTGCCACCTATCACATATGGTATGCGCATCGACGGTACAGACTATGACTTCGGAATACTACAAGACTTCAATTTCGATAATGTGGTATTGATAGACACCTTCGAGGTAAACGGTAAAGATACTGTTCGTTGCAACAAAGCGATGAGGTTTATCAAACGTTTCGAACCGATTGTTGATATTCGCCAGTTGGATGAAAACGGTAAGAAACTTTCGTATTTCGGAGAAGAGAAATCGAAGGTTAGTTTGTGGAACAATGAGGCATATGTTGCTCAACTTTACGATGCTAGCAAAGATACTTATTTGTTCGGCAAACCGGTATTCCAAAGAGGAAGTTATACATTCGATTTGAAGATATGTGAGGTTTATACCTATTTCGACAAGAATGGTGACCCTGTTTGGACCGATTCTGTTCCTACTCAGGATGCAACAGTTGAGTTTACCAATGAGCTGAACAACCAGATCGAAGAAGTTGAGGCAGATTCATTAGGTCATGGAATATATAAATTCTCATCTGTTGAATTGGATCCTACCAGTGCTGAAAGTCATATCTGGGCAAAAGTAAGATATGGCGATTCTTCCACTTCGTTCGATTGGGTGCCTCCATTTACAGATGGTGCTGTTTATACACTTGGTTATTGGAACACGGGTATCGACTTCGTAACAGCTGGCCCTAACAAAGTGCTGACAGTGCTTCGCGATCCTCCGGGAAGTACCTCATATTCTTATCTTGAGAAGGGAGTTACTTTCACTGAATCATCTACATATACCGGTTCGGTTGAGAATGAAGGTTTCCAGGGAGCAGCTATAGCGATGGGATTTGAAATCAAAACCTTCGCCGGGTTCGGAGCAGGAACTGTCCAAGAGGATGATGCAACCACAACAGCTACTATTGGAGCTGTCCATGCAGAGCAGTATGAGGGATCAGATTCTAAAGTATCGACAACAACAATCACAACCCACTTCCAGACAAGTGATGATCCTTTGTATGTCGGTGCTAACGGTGATGTTTATATAGGATATTCTACTAATATCACATTCGGTAGTACTGGCAATATTACTCTTATGCCGAAGTCAGTATTCAACAATGCAGGAGGTGAGGACGCATACGAAAAAGTATACGACGACACACCGCAAGACTGGGTGTTGGTACAAACAAAAGGAAGAAATGTAGAACAGTCGTTCAGCACTACCTTTGCTTATCCTCAAGTCTATATAGAGCAATCGCTCATTCCTAATATGGAGTCGATCCGTAATAGTTTCCTGATTCCATATAGAGATCAAGCTCAAATAGACTCTTTGCAGGATTTGGCTGATAGATTCGATACCATTTTCTATGTGTCGTATTGGCCTGCCGATAGCGAGTTCTTTGGCTTACCCAATTCCGATTCTCGTTTGGAGGGCTATAAAAATACATATGGAGATAGTGAAAGTACTTTGGATGGTCCTAGTTATAATGTTGTTTATACTAACAAAACTAAGTATGCCAACATCGATACAATTAATACCATTAACCAGTGGATTCGTGGATGGCAATACGAACTTGGACGAAATGAGTATCAGAAGTTAATGGCTCAGAAAGATTCTAAGAATCGTGTAGAGAACTATTCGCTCCAAGCAGGTGCAAGTCTGGAGTATAGCGAATCTTACTCCGCAGGTAAGGCGCATGAGAGTTCATTCTCCATCACTCTAGGAGCAGCAGCAGGCTATGAATCAGATATAGAAATTTCACATGGTCATAAGAGTGCTGTATCCTACAAAATGGAAGAGACCCTCACCACTACTCAAGGTGGAACCTTCTCGACTGAGACTGAGCGTAGCCACTGCAAAGGTTTTGTTTTGGCTGAGGATGGTGATGATGACTACTTGTCTATAACGGTTTATCGTGAACCGAATTGGAAGTCGGAAGATGAGGAGTATGACTACGAAGGTAATTTAAGTCAAGGTAATACGGTTGACTCTACTGCTATCGAAGATAAAGATTATTTCAGCAGTTTCATTTTTGTCACAGAGGGTGGTGCAACATCCTGTCCATACGAGGATGCTTACTATGCCAAATATCTGGATATATACAAAGAAATGGCGAAAAACCCGGATAAACTGAAAAGTCTGAAGACAGATAGCGTAATGCTTACCAAACCTACCATGCGCTTGGAAGTTCCATATATCTCTATGGAGAATAACTTCATGGAGAATGTTCCTTCTGGAGAACCGGCTTATTTCACAGTTTATATGCGTAATAACTCGGAAACAGGTGAGGACCAATGGTTCAAGGTTATAGCTGTTGATGAGAGTAACCCTGATGGCGCAATGATTTCGTTCGATGGCAACACCGTAACAGGATTCGAACTAATCTTCCTGGTTAAAGCGGGCGAGACTTTGGTTAAGACAATGACTGTAGAAAAAGGTCGTGCTCTCAATTACGATAACCTTCAGGTGGTATTAGGATCGCAATGCCAAGCTGATCCTACCAGTTTCTTGGATGTTATTGCCGATACCATTACATTCTCTGTTCACTTCTTGCCCACATGTACTGATCTGGATATTGTTTCCCCAAGCAATAATTGGACGTATAATACTAAGTGTAAGACGGCAATGGTTAATGGTCTGGAGAAGCATTATATGCCGATTAAGATTAGCAATTTCGATGCTAATTACACAGATTTCGACCACATTGAGTTCCAATACAAACCGGCTTCCGGGTCGGATTATGATTGGTCGTCGCTCTGCTATTGGTATGCTGATTCAACTTTGTATGATTTGGCTATTCAGGCTGGCAATGAAGCTCATATGATTCTCGCATCTGATGCAGGTACGTTGACCTACAACTTCTTCATGGATGAACTTCCTGACCAGAAGTATGATCTGCGTGCAGTATCTGTATGTAATATTAACAATACACTATATGAGAATCCTTCAGCTGTTATATCCGGAATTAAGGATATGTACAACCCGCGTCTCTTTGGTGCTGCTAAACCGGCAAATGGTATCCTCACTGTTGAGGATGAGATTCGTCTCGACTTTAACGAACCGATTGCTGAAGGTCTACTGACAGAAAACAACTTCACGGTAACCGGTATTCGCAATGGTGCTTCCACCAACCACGACGTATCGATTCAGCTCGATGGTACAGGTGCTTATCTGACTACTGAGTTGCAAAAGAACTATGCTAATAAAGATTTGACGATCGAAGGTTGGATTACTATTGATAAGGCTCAAAATGCTACATTGTTCAGCCATGGTGATGTTGCTCAAAGTCTTGCTTTCGCAATTACTTCTGATAATTATGTGAAAGTTCGCTTCGGTAAAAATGAGTACATGTCTGATCGTCCTGCAGCATTCCAATTAGGTAGCTGGAACAACGTAGCTCTAACCTATGATGCTCAGACCGAAATCCTAACGGCATATGTCAACTGGGTTGCAGTAATCGAGCAGAAAGTTGCTCAACCATATACAGGTATTGGTCAGTTGCAGATAGGTCGCGACATCGCTTCCGAAGACAATTACTTCGATGGTAAAGTCGATCAGTTCCGCGTATGGAATGCATGCCGTACGGCTTCACAACTGCAAGCTAATTCAGCTGTTCAGTTGTCAGGTAATGATGTAGGTCTAATCGGTTATTATGCAATGGACGAGGCTCGTGGTTCTGCTACCGAGGACAAAGCTCGTGGCGTGAACATGATACTTGAAAATGCTGAGTGGGCACTGCCTGATGGTCACTCCATTCAGTTTGATGGTAAGTCGGGTTATTTGACCATCAATACTTCTGCCGCTATAGTTACAGAAGAGATGGATTATACTCTTGAGTTCTGGTTCAAGACCGACAAGGAGCAAGTTAATGCAACAATGTTATGTAACGGTGATGGTATTAGCAATGTGGCTGAAGATCCGTTCAAGTTGTTCTCGGTAGGATGGAATAAAAATGGTGTTTTGTGCTATCGCAACAATGGCTACGAAACTGAAGTTCCTGGTGACTGGTGCGATGGCGAATGGCATCAATTCTCATTCACTATCAGTCGTTCTACTGGTCATGCCCGCATCTACATGGATGGCCAGATGATTACTTATATTGCTGCTGATATGGTAGGTTCTATATCGAGCGATATGATGTATGCGGGTGCACGTGTTTGGTACACTAATCCGCAAGAAACAACTCGTACGGCTGACCAATTCTTCGATGGTAAGATCGATGAGATTCGTTTGTGGAAACTCTATCGTACGCAATCGCAAATGGAGGAACTCTCCAACCAGAAACTTAATGGTGACGAGATAGGTTTGTTACTCTATTATCCGTTCGAACACTATATCACTTATCAAGGTGTACAAGAATTGCAATATACGACGAAAGACTATGTGACCGACACACTTTCGGCTACATCCAGTGGCAATACGTTGCAAAGCTCTGATATCGCACCTGTTCGCACACAAGGTTCTGTTTCGAAACTGCGTTACGACTTTGTAGTCAACAACGATGCTTTGATTATAACCATGAAGGAAGATGACTATCGCATAGAGAATACGATTGTTACCTTTACTGCAGAAGATATCCGTGACCTCAATGGCAACTCTATCTTATCGCCGATTACGTGGAGTGCTTATATCGATCGCAATCAGTTGATGTGGCAAGATGATGAGATAAGTATCACGAAACAGCAATATGAAGATTATCAGTTCCAGATAGGTATTACCAATAAGGGTGGTTACGTACAGAACTTCACTATTGAGAATCTGCCTTCTTGGTTGACAGCTACTCCTTCTTCAGGTACACTCAACCCGACTAAGTCGACAACGATTACGTTCACCGTCAACTCAGGTTTGAATGTAGGAACCTACAATGAAGTAATCTACTTGGTAGATGCTGAGAATGTGTCGGAACCGTTGTCACTCAACGTTACGGTTAAGGGCGAAGAACCTACTTGGGAGGTTAATCCTGGCGATTTCCAATATAATATGTCTATCTTCGGTCAGATGCGCGTCGACGGAGTCTTCTCAATGGATGAGAACGATATTTTGGCAGCATTCGATGGTAAGACATGTGTGGGTAATTCCAGAACAACCTACAACGAGGCTACCGATATGTTCTATGTGTTGTTGACTGTCTATGGTAATTCGCAGAATAGCACTAAACCGCTTACATTCCGCATGTATGATGCAAGCACTGGTACTATTTATAGTGCTGTTCCTTCAGAGACAATCACATTCATCAACAATAAGGTTTATGGAACACCAATGAATCCGGTTCTATTCGATTGCGGAGAAATGTATTTCAATAACATAGAACTCAAGAAAGGCTGGAATTGGATTTCATTTAACCTTGAGAACAAAGAATTAAACGATATTAATACTGCATTGAATGGTGCAGAATGGCTGGGTGGCGAGCAAGTAAAAGACTTGTACCATAGTGCTACATATTCTGCAAAAGACTCAATGTGGAATGTTGGTGGTGGCCTGACAGGTTTCGATATCAAGGGAATGTACATGGTACGTGTGGATACAGATAAAGTTCTTCCGGTTAGCGGTAATGCCGTTGACCCGACTACAGTAAATATTACTGTTGCTGCCAATCGTTGGAACTACATCGGTTATCTGCCTCAGAACACTTTGCCTGTTAAGACCGCTCTTGCCGGTTATAACGCACAGAATGGTGACATCGTGAAGTCGCAGAATGCCTTTGCAATGTACTTTGGTAATGAATGGGTTGGTTCGCTCAACTACATGAAACCTACTGAAGGTTACATGTTGAAGAACATCGATCCTAATAATGATAAGTCGTTGACATATCCGAGCAAGGCCAGCACACTGAATCGAGCTCCGGTACGCAGCATCAACGGCAATTATCCGTACAATATGAGTGTATTCGGACATTGTTCGATGGCTCAAGAAGGCGATGTTATCTATGCTATTGTCAATGGCGAAATTTGCGGTCAGGCAGTAGCCGTTCCGTATGAGAACAATGAGTTGCAGTGTATTTCGATTGCCGGTTCAGATATGGAAAATGGAGTTAACTTCGTATTAGTTCGCAATGGTGATACCTACACCAGTACAACAGTTGTTCGTTACAAAGCAAATGCTGTGGTAGGTACACCTGATGAGCCACTCGAGATCAACTTCGAAACTGAAAGTTCGCTTGCTAACGTAGCAGTTTATCCTGTTCCTGCTGTAACTGACATCAATGTAACTGCAGTCCTCAAACAAGAAGCTCCTACATACGTAGAAATCTACGATGTGATAGGTAAGCGCTTGATTGAGACACCTGCCGCTGTTTGCTCCGATGTTTATGTTCGCAGTATCAATGTCACCGCTTTGGGCGCTGGAACCTACTTCCTCCGTCTTGTTAATGGTGAGAATGTTGAAGTAACCAAGTTCGTTAAGTATTAATCCGTAAAAAATATCCGATTATGAAAAAGAGCATTTATGTAATAGTTCTCATCATCTCAGTTTTGATGCTGTCATGTAACAATGGCGATGACGTAAATAAATACGCAAACCCGAATTGGACATTTACGGATAAAGCAGAATACTCGGT
>JAEEGL010519804.1_pt1 | contig 16036 bp, 14 predicted proteins | sample 9134231 | NCBI WGS metagenome assembly JAEEGL01 (sample SAMN16246548, study PRJNA631951) | gut metagenome | biome: gut microbiome; feature: rumen; material: fiber-attached | host: Bos | place: Iran: Karaj | collected 2018-10 | reverse complement strand
GTGCACTGCCTGTCCTTTGATGAATCTCGTTCCGCATACGGGGCAGTCCGCTTCACCATAGCTGTCCAGTTTTTCCTTCAGCTTCTGCGCCAGTACGGCGCTCTGTCCGCTCAGATAGCGCGTATGCAGATCATTGTATTTTTGCTGCAGTTCATAGGCTTTGCAGGCTTCCGCATCGTATTGTGCTTGTTTTTCCTTCAGCTGCTTTTCCAGACGATGCAGAAGACCGGCTCTTTCGAGGAGCCCTTTCTCTCCGCTGAGTTCCTCCCGGCGCTGCTCCAGCTTTTCCAGTATACGATCCGCATTGTTTTTCCTTTGGTCCGCACCGGCCAGCGCCTGCAGTTCCGCTGTTCCGTCTGCCTGCTTCTTCTGCGCTTTGAGCAGTTCGTTTTCTGTTTTCTGCAGTGTGCCTTTCTGACCGTCAAGAGCAGTTTTCCGTTTGCTCAGGGCTTCTTCCGCCTGCTTCAGTTCCTGATAGACAGGCAGTGTATCCTCCAGACTGCGGATTTCTCCGCTCAGCCGTTCGCTTTCTTTCTGCAGCAGGCCGTCTTCTTCGCTGTTCTTTGCAGCAGCCGCAAGCGCTTTTTCCGCCGCTGATTTCTGCTCTTTCAGTGTTCGGATCTGTTCCTGCGTCTGTGCTGCCCGTGCACCTGATTCTGCCGTGATGCGGATTTCCGGTGATACGCGGTGCCAGGCGCTGAATACAGTGCTGTATTCCTTCTCCAGTGCAGTATAGGCTTCCTTCTGGTTTTCCAGGACATTCAGATGTTCCTTGCGGGCATCCAGTTCATCGAGCTGCTTATTGATCTCCTCAGCTTTTACATACGCTTCGATCTGCTTTGCTTCCGCTTCCTGCCGGGATGCTCGTTCCTTTTCCGCCTCCTGCAGCTGTTCACGGTCTGCGGCCGTCAGATTCTCCAGATGCTGCAGCAGGTTCTCGTCCCCCGCCAGCCAAAGGCTTTCCGGATATTCCTCCGTGTTTTCCGGCCGGATAAAGGATTGTTCCATCAGGAAAGCAATCCTGTTCACTGCGTCAGCGCGCTGTTCACTCAGCTTTTTCGCAGACAGCGTGAGAAGCTCTTCATACCGTTTGTACTGGGAATCATCGTACAGTCTGCCGAGAATGTCGGCTTTTTCCGAGCTTCCTGAACGGAGAAACTTTTTGAATTCCCCCTGCGCAAGCATCACAATCTGGCAGAACTGTGCCTTGTCCATACCGATGATCTCCGTAATCCTGCCGGTTACCTTTGAAGAGCCGTCCATGACCGGGGCATCCGGTTCATACAGCCAGGCATCGATCCGAGGATTGTGGTATTCATTCTTTCCTCGTACTTTTGTAAACTTGATCGTCCGTTTGACGGTGTATTCCTTTCCCTGGTGGGAGAACGCAAGGGATACCGTACTGTCCGTTGATTTCGGCGTATAGTTGCTGTGCATATCCTTCGCATCCCGGTCATTCCCGCTGGGCACACCGTACAGTGCGAAAACAATGGCATCAAACACTGTTGTTTTGCCGCTGCCGATCTTTCCGGACAGCAGGAAAAGACCACTGTGGAAGCGGCGGAAGTCGATGGCCGTATGTTCAGCGAAGGAGCCGAAGGCTTCCATTTCCAGAAGCAGAGGTTTCATTGTCTTTCTCCCTTCCCGGCAGCGAAAGCCAGGATCCGGTCAATATCCTTCGGATCGATTTTTTCGTGCGCGTCCCGGCTCCGCACCAGTTCGCCGGCATAGTTTATCACATCCTGCAGGTCATCTTCCGGAGATACACCGCCGTTAATATCGGTATACAGCTGGGTAAAGAGATCTTCTACAGGGCGTGACTGGACCGTTCCCGGCGAAGATGGATCTGCTGCGCTGTATTCATCCCGGTAGGATGAGGTCAGTTCCAGCAGACGTCCGCCCTTCAGGACAATCAGATCTGACAGATGGCTGCGTATTTCAGGCGTGATACGCCTGTCGTTCAGCACAATGCCGTAGTATCCGGCTGTATCGGCATCGTTCTCCAGTTCCTGCAGAACCTGTTCGAAGGAATACGGAAGATAGTGCATCCGGTGCAATGGCTCTATGGAACGGTTGATGATCACCGGACCGGTACCCTTCTCCTTCAGTATGACTTCAGTGAAGCCTTTTGCTTTCTGCCGTGTTTCTTCGAAGTGATAGCACAGCGGAGTCCCGGCATAGCGGACCGTTTCTCTGCCGACCGGATAGGCAGAATGAATATGGCCGAGAGCAGTGTAGTCAAACGCGTTGAAAACACTGAAGTCAATCTGTCCGATGCCGCCGACGGATGTCTCGGAACCGCCCCTCTCTGCCTCAATCCCGTTCTGTGTGATATTCTGATGGACCAGGGCGATATTGCGCACGGCAGGATCGATCTGCTGTACAGCAAGCAGCTTACGGAAGGCTTCCTCGTAGGTCCGGACCTCTTCCTCCAGGATCCGGGAAATCTGTTCCGGGAAGGTATAGGGTATCATCCAGACTGCCACAGGACCGTATCCGTCCGGATCCTCCAGCACGGTATGCATCAGTTCTCTCTGCACGGTACCGGTGATATGCACCTGTTCCTTTGCGAGCAGACTGCTGGCAAAGGAAAGCTTTCTTCCACTGTCATGGTTGCCGGCAATCATGAAAACAGGAATGCCTTCCTCCGACAGGGAACTGAGAAGAAGATCCAGCAGTTCCACCGCTTCCTGCCCGGGAGACGCTCTGTCGTAGACATCTCCGGCAATCAGTACCGCATCCGGCCTCTCTTCCCGGCAGATGCTGAGGAACTGCTGAATCCAGTGATTCTGGTCGTCGATCATGGATAGACCGTAAACGGACTTGCCGAGATGAAGGTCGGCTGTGTGGTACAGTTTCACTTTCTGCTCCTTTCCATCCTGGCGGATGAGGCAATCGCGTAGATGCCTGTCATTACAGCGAATGCACAGCCGGCATAGAACAGCCAGTCAAGCGACAGGAGATTGCTGAAGGCATACAGCATATTCATGATGCCCAGCATCAGAAATACGAAGCCTGTCTGCCGGTAGTACGGCGCAAGATCCATTTTTCTGACAGTTTCCGGCGGCATACCCAGGACACTGTTGTTCAGAGGCATGCCTCTGTGCAGGAAATGGCGTGCTGAAAACATAAAGCAGATCAGAGCGAATACAGAATTCAGGATAAAACCGGTCATTGATACTCCTTCATACGCTGGGAAAGCGTTGTTCTGCGTACATGCCGGTCTTCCCGGCTGATGCCTTCTTCGAATGCTCTGCGGCTGCCGAGCAGGACAAGCGAGCGCCGTGCTCTGGTCACCGCGGTATAGATCAGTTTCTTCTGCAGCATGATCGTGTGCTGCACGGCCAGCGGCAGAACAACGATCGGATATTCGCTGCCCTGGGATTTATGCACGGAAATGCAGTAGGCATGGGTAATGTTGCGGATATTCTCCCCGCTGTAGGCTGCTATGATTCCATCGAAATTCACATACAGCGTAAGATTGCCGTTTTCGTTTTCATCTGCTGTCTCGATTTCTTCCAGGAAGCCGATATCACCGTTGTATACATCATCATCCGGCTGGTTTTTCAGCTGCAGGATTTTATCCCCTTCCCGGAAGATACGTTCTCCGGCTCTGTATTCGCGTCTGTCAGGATCAGCCGGATTGAATACTTCCTGAAGCGTCCGGTTCAGGATATCAATACCGGCAGAACCGCGGTACATCGGTGAAAGAACCTGGATTTCATTCATCTCGTATCCTTTGTTCAGCGCATCGCTGACAATGGATACGACATGCCGGCGGATGTCTTCCGGAGGACAGGCAAAGAAGCGTACATCCCGGCGGTAGGCATCCAGATCTACAGTGCCTTCACTGATTTCATGGGCAAGTGAAATGACTTCGGATTCCTGCTTCTGGCGGTAGATATGCCGCAGCCGGATCAAGGGAAAAGACTCTGAAGCGATCAGATCCCGCAGTACACAGCCGGGAGATACCGACGGAAGCTGGTCTTCGTCACCGATGATGCAGATGCGGCTGACATTGCGGCAGGCATCCAGCAGATGAGAGAACAGCCAGGCATCCACCATGGAAAACTCATCAACGATGAGCAGGTCGGCATAAACAGGGTCATCACTGTTCTTGCCGAAGGTATTGGATTCCAGATCCCACTTCAGCAAGGAATGGATGGTCATCGCTGCCTGGTCCGTCAGCTCCGACAGACGCTTGGCTGCCCTGCCGGTCGGAGCGGTGCAGATGACTTCAGCACCGGGATACAGTTTCCGGTACATCGAAGTCAATGCACGTACGACCGTTGTCTTTCCTGTGCCGGGCCCACCGGTAATGATCGAGAACGGACTGCTGAATACAGTATGGATCGCCTTCTTCTGGTCGTCGTCATAATCAATGCCGGCGGACTGTTCAAGCTGTTCCAGTGAACGATCCAGCTCTGCTTCATCCACCGGATCGCTGATCCGGAACGGAAAGAGCTGCAGGAATCCGGCAATCCCCGCTTCCGCATCATACTGGCTCACAGGATAGACACGGTCCTCCTCCATCACCAGGCTGCGGCTGCGCAGTGCGGTTTCAAACAGTGTGCTGTAGTCGTAGCTGCAGTCCGGTGCCTTAGCAGTGAACACACTGTACAGTTCATCGTACAGTATGTAGGAATCTCCGCTCTGCATGCAGAGGTCCATGGCCAGGGATACCAGCAACGCGTACAGACGCCTTTCATCCTCCTCGGATACTCCGAGATGCCTGGCGATCCTGTCGGCGGTCTGGAAACCGAAGCCATCACATTCTTCAATGACGCGGTACGGATTCTCCTTCAGTTTCTTCAATGCCTCTTTACCATAAGTGCGGTTCAGACGGATCAGGTTTCTCTGTCCGATTCCGGCAACATTCAGCAGACCGATCAATTCCTGCATGCCGTTGTCTTCCTGGGAAATCTGCTCATGAATCATCAGGGTCTTCTCCCGGGAGAGCGGTACCTCCAGCAGTACCTCCGGGTTGTCCCGGATGAGATCAAGGCAGTTCTCTCCGAGCACTTGAACGATTCTGGCCGCCGTCTTCCTGCCGATTCCGGGGAAGGATGGTCCGGAGAGATAGCGTATCACAGCTTCGGATTCCGCAGGAAGGACCGTACGCAGAGACTGGGCATTGAACTGCAGGCCGTAGGAGGGATGCTCCACATATTCACCGGTGATTTCATACATCGTATGCTTTTCGATCACGGGAAAATAACCGGTTACGGTGAGGATCCTTTCCGATTCGTCATTTCGGCGGAAACGGATCACACTGTAGCCGGTTTCTTCATTCCGGTAGACGATGTGAACAGCCTGTCCGGTCAGTTTTACTGTTTCTTCATTCATGGTCTTTGTTTCTTGATTGCCTCTTCCAGGTCCGTACCATTGCGGTAGATGCGGTCGATGACCCCGCCTCCAAGCAGAATATCCCCCAGCCAGAACACCGCTTCCTGGCCCGGTGTAACGCTTCTGACACCCTGCGGATACAGTGCATGGTATCCCCGGTCATCGCGCACCAGCACTGCCTGCTGGTCCTTCTGGCGGTAGCGGAACTTGGCAGTGCATTCAATACGGTCAGGAAGATCTGTGTGCAGATTCATATCAATCAGATCACAGGCATCGGAGTACAGCCATTCCGTATGTGCTTCATCTGTAACGTAGAGCTCATTGCGCTCCACATCCTTGCCGATGACATAGTACGGACCGGTACCGCCGATATCGAGCCCTTTCCGCTGACCGATCGTGTAGTACAGGACACCTTTGTGCTCTCCGACAATGCGCCTGTCAGGAATATTGATGATCCTGCCGGGCTTCATAGGCAGATAGTTGCTGAGGAAGGCACGGAAATCCCGTTCACCGATAAAGCAGATGCCTGTAGAATCCTTTTTGCGCGCGACACCGAGACCCAGCTGCTCCGCGATCCTTCTTACCTCTGTCTTGTCCAGGCTGCCGAGCGGGAAAACCACGTTTCCGATGATATTCCGGTCAATCTGGGCAAGGAAGTAGGTCTGGTCCTTCTGCGTGTCCTTCGGACGGGCAATGACCGGGTTCCCCTGATAGACAGCGTTCGCTGCGTAATGGCCGGTTGCGAAAAGGTCAAAGCCCTGCGCTCTGCCGAATTCGATGAAACGGGAGAACTTGATGTATTTATTGCAGAGAATGTCCGGATTGGGTGTTCTTCCCCTGCGGTATTCCTGCAGGAACGTCATGAAGACATCCTGCCAGTATTCTTCTATAAAGTCTGCCCGCAGCAGCGGAAGATCCAGGATTTCACAGACAGCCTTTGCGTCATTGTAGTCCTGTTCCTGCGTACAGATTTCCTCATCCAGCGTCGGGTTGCCCAATATGTCATCGTTGGCCGCTGAGTCCCAGTTGCGCATGAAAGCACAGGTGACATCATATCCCTGTTCTTTGAGTATCCAGGCTGCAACAGCGCTGTCCACGCCTCCGGACAGGCCCAGCAGGATCTTCTTCATGCGCTGCCTCCTTTGCGTATTTGTCCGCAGATCTGCCACTTTGTACAGTCTGCGTTGCAGTGCCGTGCGCTCAGCTCTTCCAGATGACGGATAAGCTCCTGGTCATCGCATACCATGATCGGCTTCGGCAGTGCGGACGGATTCGCAGCGTAGTAGTCTGCAGCCTGCTCTGCAGGCAGCTTCTGTGGGAAGCTCGCGATCATTTTCAGTGTTTCTTCCCGGTTCAGCAGCACACAGTATAGATTCTTCTCTTCAAAAGATACTTCGTGTTCCTTCAGGTACTGCTTTACTCTGCGTACGGCAGGACAGCCGGGTACGGTATACAGCAGCATCATACAGCGTGATCCTCCTCTGTACGGAAGACATCCGGGTCATCCATGGCTTCCCGGATTCTGCGGCGGAATTCACGGCACCGTGCGTCCTGGGAACGGATGACACGGGGATCCACGTCTGCATACAGTACGTCTCCGTCCGTGAACCGGATCTCCGTCTTTCCGTTCCGGCTCCGGCAGTCAAGGTACAGATCATGGTTGATCCATACGCAGTCCTCTGCGTTCGCGCCCGCGGTCGGCATCAGCAGCGGTCCGTAGTCACTGATCAGGATTGCCGGTTTCTGCACAGCGCCGGTCAATGTACGGAACGCATCCTGTCTGCCTTCTGCAGTAGATCCGAACATACGGCACCAGCGATCGATAAGCTGTACAGGTGCAATGCGGCAGTATACTTCTTTCCTTTCGAAAAGACAGACGGTCATCTGTCTTTCACGGTCAAAACGCACGGATTTCAGAGTCAGCCGGTTTTTCATTGCAGAACCTCGTTGTCCTGATCCTCTTCGTCGCTTTCATCATAGAAACGGTAATAGCTTTCTTCCATGCGCTGCAGTACATGAAAACGATGCTGGGCAATGGCGATGTACAGATAGTAGATGCCGAGCAGACAGAGCACGCCTGTTACAGCTATGGACAGAAAGTCGCTGATGGATTCAATCATAGGTTTATTATATCAATTCCTGAACAAATAGTCTTTCCCCTTCAGCACTTCCGAACGGGACAGCCCGGGATATCCCTGCTGGCGCAGGACTTCATAGGAAACCAGGGCTACACAGTTGGACAGATTGAGGCTGCGTGTATCCGGCAGCATCGGTATGCGCATGCAGGCTTCATAATGCGCAGCGAGGATCTCTTTGGGTATTCCCGTGCTCTCCCTGCCGAATATGAGATAGATATCCCTTCCGGAATCTGCAAAGTCAAAGCTGTCCGGTGTCCGCTCTCCATAGCGGGTTACGAAATACAGTTCCCCTTCTGCACGGTCCAGGAAAGCCTGCCAGCTGCGGTGTACCGTCCACTGCGTCCGGTCACGGTAGTCCATTCCTGCCCTGCGCAGGTGCTTTTCATCCATGTAGAAGCCCAATGGCTCAATCAGATGCAGGTGCATGCCGAATGCAGCGCAAGTACGCATGATGTTGCCGGTATTCTGGGGAATCTCCGGTTCATAGAGAACGATGTGGATCATGCGCGGGAGCTCCAGAGACGCGGTACCAGGAAGCATACACCAGCATACAGCACGATCATGCAGATGAGGAAGCGGATGATGATGCCGGCCACCAGATCAAAGAACAGGTTTCCCGGCAGCATATTGATCATGATGGATGTGCGGGGATCCAGCAGCCAGAGGTCATTGTCGAAGAACAGCAGATGAAAACTGGTCCAGAAATGGTTGAAGTCTACAGCAGCCCAGATCCCGATGAACGCAGTAAAGCCCAATACGAACAATGAACCATTGATCAGGCCTCTCTTCAGCTGTCCTGCTCTTTCGTCGCTCGGCAGCCGGAACACCGGTATCAGCAGCACAGCTGCCAGTATCAGGAAGATACTGCGTACGGTGAGGGCGTTCCGGTAGAGATCACGGACATCGACCATATGGAGCGTTTCCCGTTCGTTGAAGACTTCCCGTTCGGTACCGTGCACCTTTCTGACGATGACGATATCATCGCGGTCATAGCGCAGATAATCCAGCAGAACCACCATGGAATCTATGACGTCTTCACTTTCCATGCCGGTCGCTTCTACAGTATTGTTCTTCTCCAGTTCCCGGCGGTAGAAATCCTTGTTGAAGCAGCAGACATCGATTGTGGTGAGCAGGATCCCCCATACCAGCAGGAAGAAGGCCAGCGCCGTACAGATTTCAGCAGTCTTTTTCATCGAACAGTTTCTCCAGTCTTCTGACCGCTTTGCCGCGGTGCGAGATCAAATGCTTCTCTTCCGGGTCCATTTCCGCCATGGTTTTACCGTACGGCGGATAATATACGATGGGGTCGTAGCCGAACCCGTTGGTTCCTGCCGGTCTGTACGCAATCGTACACTCTACGGTATCTTCAATGACGACAGGCGGACAGTCCGGCTTTGTCCACGCAATCGCACAGACATAGCGGCAGCCCCGGTTCTGCTCACCCTCCATCCGTTCCAGAATGACCTGGTTCTTGTATGTGTACGGTGTATCGTGTCCCAGCCAGCGTGCACTGTGTACGCCGGGTTCTCCCCCGAACGCATCGATTTCCAGGCCGGAGTCGTCCGCAAGGGCTTCCATCCCGAAGCGGTCCGTTACACTCTGGGCTTTGATGACAGCGTTTTCAGCGAATGTTGTACCGTTCTCGTCTATATCTATTTCTTCGGGCAGATCCTTCAGGGACAGAACCTGATATCCATGCGGTTCAAACATTTCCTTGAACTCCTTGATCTTCCCGGTGTTGGTGCTTGCAATGACAATCTTCTTTCCGATCATATCCGGTCCCCTTTGATATCATACCATTCCCCGCCGTCATACGGATGGAAAACGAGATTCGCGGCATTTGCGAAAAACACTTGCACACTCGGGAATAATCGGTATAATAAGTATTGCTGTTGGGATATAGCCAAGCGGTAAGGCAGCTGGCTCTGAACCAGCCATTTCGGGAGTTCGAATCTCTCTATCCCAGCCTCGGAAGCCGGTGATCCGGCTTTTTTTTCATTCTGCTGTGATTTATAATAATGTTTAGATTCTGTTTAAAAGGAGATGCTCTATGTCAGAAATTCGTTCTAGGTTTGCGCCGAGTCCTACCGGCTATATGCATATCGGTAATCTGAGAACTGCGCTCTATGCCTGGCTGATCGCCAGAAAGGATCCCAACGGTAAGTACATTCTCCGCATTGAGGATACCGATCAGACCAGACAGGTCGAAGGTGCCGAGGAAATCATCTACAATACACTGAAGACCTGCGGTCTGGACCATGATGAAGGACCTGATATCGGCGGTCCGGTCGGTCCGTATGTACAGAGTGTTCGCATGAAGGAAGGCATCTATATGGAATACGCGAAGAAGCTGATCCATCTCGGCGGTGCCCACTACTGCTTCTGCAACGAAGATGATGTAGAAGCCCAGCGGGAGATCCAGACAGCCCGCGGAGAAGCCTTCAAGTTTGATGACCCCTGCAAGTATCTCAGCATTGAAGAAGCGGAAGCACGTATCGCGGCCGGAGAAAGCTTTGTCATCCGCCAGACAATCCCTGCCGAGGGTACTACCTACTTCGATGATGAAGTCTTCGGCAGGATCACTGTGGAGAACAGTACGCTGGATGAACAGGTGCTCATCAAGAGCGATGGGTTCCCTACCTACAACTTTGCCAATGTCATCGATGACCATCTCATGGGCATTACGGATGTTGTCAGAGGAATGGAGTATCTGAGCTCCGCGCCGAAATACAATCTGATCTATCAGGCATACGGCTGGGATATTCCGCGCTACATTCACTGCCCGCCTGTCATGAAGGACCAGACACACAAACTGTCCAAGAGAAACGGCGATGCATCATTTGAAGACCTGGTCGCCAAGGGATACCTGCCGGGCGCGATCCTGAACTACATCGCTCTGCTGGGTTGGTCTCCGGAAACCAACCAGGAAATCTATACCCTGGAAGAACTGATTCCGGCATTCAATGTCAAGCACATCGGCCAGAGCGGTGCGATCTTCGATATTGTGAAGCTCACTTCCATCAACGGAATCTGGCTCAGGAACATGTCGCTGGATGACTACTATACACTGGTGAAACCGTATATTGAAAAGGCAGTCCACGGCAATTACGATCTGAAGAAGATCGCTGCAGTTGTACAGCAGAGAGCGAATACACTGAGCGAGATTCCGGAAATGCTGGATTTCTTCGATGCTTTCCCTGCTTACTCCAATGACCTCTTTGTGAACAAGAAGATGAAGTCCGACGAAGAGATCTCCCTGGAATCCCTGAAAGCAGCTCGCGCAGCGCTTGAGGCAGTTGATGAATGGAACGAAACGAATGTACATGACACGCTGATGGCGCTGCCGGAGAAGCTGCAGCGCAAGAACGGCCAGGTGCTCTTCCCTGTCCGTGTAGCGATCAGCGGCAAGCAGTTTACACCGGGCGGTGCGATTGAGATTGCGGATATTCTCGGCAAAGAGGAAACGCTCCGCCGTCTGGATCTGTCCATCAAGCAGCTGGAGGGCTGAAGACAATTAAACAAGAGCCTGTATCATGGATACAGACTCTTTTTTATTTCTTTCGGTAGAACAGGTAGCGCAGCCTGCGCCTTGCATGGCTGATGAACCAGTTTGTCCTTTTCCATGCCGCGTACTGCGATGGGTGGAAGACAGCGTCGAATTCACCGAGAAATTCCAGATAATCGCCGCCGAAACTTTTCTTGAAGTCCGTCTGACCGTAGTATTCATCCTTAGGATCCATGGAACCGGAGATACCTTCAAAGTCGTAGGTCTTTGCGCCCTTGGCGTAGAGATCCTGCAGTGCATAGGAATGCAGCGCGAAGGCTCCGCGGAAATTCATCAGGGTCTTGACGGTATACATGTTCACATTCCATACGTTGACACCCTGCATAATGATGAACTTGGCCCCGAGAACCTGTTCCTTGTCTTCATCGTAGCCATTCTCCTCGATCTCCTTGATCTCTTTCTTCATGGCTTCGATGTTCTTCTGTGCGGCGTCAATGCGGTTGGGATCCTTCAGTACCGGAAGATGGTCCTCGGTTTCCTTCAGCTCCTTTTCGATGTTCAGCTTTGCCTGATGGTAGTTGGTTGTAACGACATAGTAATGGACATCATCCTCGTAGCAGTCCCACAGCTTTTCGAAATAGCGTGCGTCCTTGGGCTTGAAGCCGAGTTTTTCCGACAGTTCATGCTGGCTTTCGACAAGTACAGAGAGTTCTTCCCTGCCGGCTTCATGCACCTTGACCATCCGGGTTTCGTTCTTGTTCGTGTAGTAGGAAAACCGTTTGATGCCTTTTTTGATCTGGCTCCATGGCCGGTCCAGGTTCAGACGGTAGGTAAACCGGCTCATCCAGTTGCCGGAATAGCCGTAGTTGTAGCCGAGGTGGGTATAGCCGCATTCCTTCAGGATCTGCGTGATGTATTCATGGTTGAAACCGTCCTCGACTACATTTCCGTTCCGGTCGTGTTCTCTTCGGGTAATGTTGAAATCCATGCGCAGAAAAGCGGCACCTTTTGCCTGGGAGTATTCATACAGCTTTCCGGCAAAGAAACGGATCAGTTCCTTGTCCGCGATATCGAGATTGAATCCGTACTGGACATAATTGAACCGGACGGGAGGAACCATCATCCGCTTTTCCAGCATGACGGCCGAAGCAATCAGTTCCCCTGCTTCATTCTCTACACCGAGCAGTTCTCCTGAATGGTATTCCGGTGCCTTGAATCCGATGAACGGGCTGGTCTTGGAATAATGATTCAGTTCATTCGCTCTGGCAAAGGCATCGAAGCGCTCTTTGTCTACGTTGGTAACGAAATTCATTCACTGCCTCTTTTCTTTGCGGCTGCGTTGAGCAGTACAGGATACACTTTATCGAATGCCCAGTAAACCAGCGGTGAGAGCACAATATTGAATTCGCCGATATACTCTTCCACGTTCATCAGCCAGTTGGATTTGAACAGTGTCAGGCCGTCATCCAGCGTGCCTTCGATTCCGCCGAAACTGCATCGTTTGATGCCGAGACCGACGCAGCGGTCCATGCAGGTTTTGTACAGCAGGTAGCTTCCGTAGAAGCGCATATAGTCCGGATGATTGCCCATATAGAGCAGTTCCATGAGGCCTTCGTTGTACCAGGCAATGATTCCGCAGGTGACATCTTCATCCTTCCCACAGCGCTCATAATCGGCTCTCAGCCGTTCCAGTTCCTTCCGGTCACGCTCGATATCCTGCCTCAGAGCGTTCTTCTGCTTTTTCGGCAGTTCAGCATTGAGTTTCTCTTCGTTCTCTGCGATGCCTTTTTCCAGCGCAGCAATCTGTTCAGGGAAATCAATCACCGTAATCATACAGATTGCGTGATCGCCGTAGACATTCATGAAATTGCGGAAGTATTCTTCATTCCGGAGCGCAACTTTCTTCCGTACTTCTGTATGGTGCATCATCTCGGAAAACAACGGTACATACTCTGCACCTTCCTTGATCTTCAGGCCTTTGTGTTCCGCCTGTCTGACACATTTGGCTGTTCTGTGCTCCAGATGATCATAGTAATCCGGTTCCACATCCATCTCCGCATTGTACCGCGGCTGAGTGGATTCAATGATATTCGTAGTGAATCCCCGGTGCTGTGCGCCCAGTGACTGCAGCTTTGCGATGATATCCGCATTCATGGTTTCATGCTCGCTGCTGCGGTCCTTGTAGGCATATCTGCGGTACATCAGTGCCGGATCAAAGCGCAGCACCATAGCGTGGTGCTTCTTTGCCAGCGCCTTCAGTTCTTTGATGGTGTACGAGAGCAGTTCATCGTTGCGGTAATCCAGTACCGGTCCTCTCGGTATATACATCATTGTCTTGCCGGCAGCAACATTGCGGATCAGCACCAGCGCAGCAGCGCACAGATTGTTTTCTTCGTCAAACACACCTGTCAGAATCCCCTTCCAGTTGGTTTTGATCAAAGGCCATCTGCTGTTCTGGAACAGACTGTTCTGGTCCGATTCCATGACAAAACGGTCGAATTGTCCGCTGTCTATATTTTCAACAAACCTGTAGTCGGTCATAGTATTCCTCACTGTCTTCCATAGAATAGCACAATCATTCCTGTGTGAGCCAGGAATCCCAGTCGAAGCCTTCCCGGTAATGGGTCAGGTATTTCAGTTCTGCGCGCTCTTCCATGGATACTGTTCTGTCCGGGATTTCCAGTACGTACTGCCCGGAAGCGTTGATGATCCGGGTTCCGCTGCATTCCTGGATACGCTGCAGCCGGTGGTCATAGCGCAGATGTACGTGACCGTGTATAAAGTACTGCGGATGCCAGCGGTCAAGCAGTTTATGGAATGCTCGGAAACCCTGATGCACTGGATCGTCCAGATCGCCGATGCCCTGAAGCGGAGCATGGGCAGCGACAATATCTACGCCTTTGCTGCGGAACAAAGCCGGTGTAAGCCGGGCGATTCTTCGCCTCATCTGTGCTTCGGTATACTGGTAGGCAGCTTTCCGGTAGCGCAGGCAGCCGCCGAGTCCAAGAATACGTATGCCGTTGAATTCGACCAGATGATCGTCAATGAGATCACAGCCCTGCGGTGGATTCTCTGCATATCCGGTATCATGATTGCCGTGTATATACAGTACGCGGCATTTTGCCATAGTTGCAAGGAAAGTGAGATAGGATGCTTTCAGATCACCGCACGCAATGATCAGATCATATTCATCCAGGCAACCAGGACGGTAGTAGTCCCACAGTGCCGGCGATTCTTCATCGGCTACAGCAAGGATCTTCATTGCGGTTTATCCTCCGTATCCTTCAGTGCAGGCTTTACGCCTACCCTTTCCACAGTAGCTTTACCGAGATCGCTCAGTTCATTGTATTTCGGTATGGACCCATGGATATTCTCCAGCAGATAGTCCATCTGTATGATCTCCTCCGGTGTCAGTACAGAGTCATTCTCCAGTACGGTTCCTTCCTTTGTGCGCAAAGGACCGCGGAAAGGATCCAGCGTACCGTTCCGGATACTCTCAAGCAGAAGATCAGCCAGCTTCACCACAGACGGCGGCACATGTTCACTGATTCCCAGCCCGACAACACCGGCTGACAGTCCCCAGTAGTAGTTGAATGCTTTGGTACTGCCTTTGTATTCGGACTGCATTGCATGATTCTTCAAACGCTTCAGGATTTCTTCGTAATAGGTTCCCCACAGCCATTGCGGCATAGCAAGCTCTACGTCGCCTGTTTTATCCAGGCGGATCAGACCGGTGCGATGCACATGGTCGTTGCTGCGGACCTGGTCGATGGAGGAAATGATCCTGATGGGATGGGCAAGCAGGCGCTCCCTTGCAGCGTCCGGACCGCCTACGGTTGTCCATTCAAGGTACACTTCGGTATTCGGATTGACCATCTGTACACCGAGAGCGAAGGCATTGATTCCGGCGATCTGACCGAAGATCGGATAATCGCAGAGATAGCCTACCGGTTCGCTCCCTGCCAGTGCGCCGGCAATCGCGCCGATGATGAACTTTACCTCATACATCCGTGGATAGTAGGTCCGGATGTATCTGTGCGGCTGGTTGAGCGAGCAGTTGAAAACCGTAACATTGGGGAATTCTACGGCAGCCCGCAGAGAAGCCGGCATCATTCTCGGCGAGGTAGTAAAGAGTACCGTATTGCCGTCTTCTGCCGCCCGGCGGATGACTTCGTACGGATCGCGGGACATGGCATCGAAGTAAGCTTTGGTCTCCACCTGGCCGGCCATAGCCTGCGATACATACTGCCTTCCTTTTTCATGGCTGTTGGTCCAGCTGGAAAAGGCAGGCGAGGCATCATGGATGAATGCGGCTTTCAGTATACTGGGCTCCGTTACGGATATTACTTTTTCAATGATGCTGGGACGGCGGTCCTTCTCCGGCACTGTCCTTACCTGGATCGGGCGGGGATCCTGCTTGAGAAAGACTTCTTCCCGGATCTGCTTCAGAAAGGATTTCAGTTCGGTATCGGTCCGGCCGCGGAGTGCCTCATAGCCGTAGACTTCCAGATAAGCAAGCAGTGCATCGCCGCCGGCAATGTTCATCCTGCCGGCATTGATTTCTTCCAGAGCGGACCGGAAGCGGTAATAGTCTGCCCGGAACATGCGCTGTTCACGGTCGTCCCAGATATGATCCTTTTCCTTGCCAAGCAGTTCCAGAAGCTTCCGGCAGCTTCCTTGTTCTGTACATTCAATGAAGCGTATGCCTGTCAGGCGGATGAATTCACGGTGCTCATAGTATAGTTCGACAGCCGGTGATCCATCTCGTACCGGAAGTATGGACTTTACGCGTGCCGGGATATTGACGGCATCAAAGTATTTCAGCACGCTTACACGTTTGTTGCCTTCCGCGGCATAATACCGGTTCATGTACTCATAAGCCCGTACAGCATCCCGGATTCCTTCTTCCAGATGGGAACGGCAGAGAGCTTCCCATTTGTAGGCGAACTCCGTCCCCTCCTGTGCGAGGGGCATGAAGTTGCGGGCAAAAAGATTGGCTCTGGCAGCGGAGACGGTACCGGCAAAGAATTCGGCAGGCACCTGGATG
>JAEEGL014890506.1_pt1 | contig 16037 bp, 16 predicted proteins | sample 9134231 | NCBI WGS metagenome assembly JAEEGL01 (sample SAMN16246548, study PRJNA631951) | gut metagenome | biome: gut microbiome; feature: rumen; material: fiber-attached | host: Bos | place: Iran: Karaj | collected 2018-10 | reverse complement strand
GTATAGTTTGTGGTACTCAAGTTTTCGATGAATAGATCGTTATTCTCCACAATGAGCTTAGCATGTATACGGCTGACGTATTTTTTTGAGATCAGCGATTCTTTTAATCCAGATTCTCTTCCAATGGTAAGTCCACTACACGGGATGATATAATACGTGTCATCATCAACAGCGGAAAGAGAAAAATGCAATTCTTCCTGAGACTCTTGCTCGCGCGGTTGTTGTATCGAAGGCTGGATGTCGCTAATATCCTCTCCACATTCTTGGCACTTTCTGGCCTGGGCAGGGTTTACAGCTCCACAATCACAAATTTTAACTAATGTTACTTCGGAGAAAGGTTCAGAATTCTCTGGCTTTTTAAGTTGTGTAGCTTCTAAATCACTGTCGGTTACTTTGACATTAGTTAGATCCATGTCGCAGTTAGAGCAAGAAATAGAAGTCGGGCTATTCTTTTCTAGACAATTCGGGCAAACTTTATATTTTGTCATTTTTGTTATCCTTTGTCTTGCTAATCTGTTCTAAATAACCAGCGGTGATTATACCGGCGGGTAGTGCAACGATAGCTATTCCGATGAACGAAGAAATGATGGTTACGACCTTTCCTGCAGCAGTCACAGGATAGATATCTCCGTAGCCCATTGTCGTTAAGCTGACGGTAGCCCAATAGATTGCGTCAAAAAAGGTATCAAAAGTATCGGGTTCCACATTAAAAACCACTAATGCGGAAATCAGTACATATGCGCCGGCAAGAGTGCACACAGCAAGCAGCGGTATTTTTTGCTCTTTGATAACCTTGATAATGATGGTTATGCTTTTTGAATATCTGAACAGTTTTGCGGTTCGGAAAACACGAAACACTCTGAGTGTTCTTGCAAGCCGGAACAATTTTAGCAGTCTAAAACCATCTGCAACAAAGCTAAAAGCAGGGAGGATTGATAGAAGGTCTATTATTGCAAGTGGTGTCAACGGATACAGGGGAAATGAAACAGCTCCACGATTTAATTTGTAGTCAGCGGTAAACCATCTTAAGAGGTAATCCAATATGAAAATAAACGCCGAGACTATATCAATCACATCAAACACAGGATATGATGACTTGAATCCAAGTGGAACAATGCTTGCAATTATCACTACCATCATGAAGGCATCGTAACAATTGCTTATCTTGTCACCATCTTTTGCGGTCTCGATTATTTCAAACAGTCTTTTTCTCATTTCATTTCCCCTTGGCTCTCCCGCAGAACTCACAAGAATCACCAGAGGTCGTAGCACCACACCATCTACATATCCAAGGGTCGTTCCTCAATTCATTTCTGGCGATATTACGGTTATCTTCTTTGATCCTCATTTTCATCTTCATCGATGAAAACGAGGGTAGAAGGCGTTTTCCGGATTGCTTAAGCCTTGCTTTTACGAAGGGTATCAATCCCCATGCTAACAAAGATACTCCAATGATTATTCTTAGCGCAGATTCTTCTTTAGTTAATCCTGCATAGATAAATAGAATGCCAAAAACAATCTTTGTGATCATGGAGACTATAGACTGACGCATCCCGGTCCGTTGTTCACGTTCATCCGCAAGAACACGACGCCTTTCCGCGTTTCTCGCTCTCCTTGTTTCATTGGCCTCTCTTTTGATTCTGTTTCCACATTGCAAGCATGTATATCTACGACTTTGCCTATTATAATATCCGCCCTTATTCGCATCGAATTGTCGTCCGCATTGAGAACAAACAACCATGTGCTTTCTAGCCATTTTAGGATACCACCTTAACCATTACCATCAACTGTCTTCGCTTTGCTTTTGTTGTTTGTGGTTCTTCTTTGATCCGCAGCACGCTTTTCTTGACCAGAAAGGACATAATCTGAAATGTTGATAACCTGAGCATACTCAACAGATGGAGGAGCCAATGATATTCGGCGACCCAAGACTACACCGCGATCAGCTAATTTAGTTTCAATGACTGCGAAATCCTCGCAAAACGCTTCCATTTCTGATAACAAATGTGCTGTCTCTGTTTCGGACGGAAGCCTATCGGACTTATCTACTGCTCCTAATTCCATCGTTATCTGGCCATCATCAGCGTAAGTTATATCAATTGCAGTGCCATCGCCATAATGAAACACGCTTTTTGAAAAATGTCGGCCATTCCGTTTGGTTACTTCTCGTTTTCCCAAAATGGTATATCCCATTTCTAGCATGACATCAGTTAGTGTATCCGAAATATATTCATGCTCGGCAGCGTCTAAAGCAATCTGTTCTTCAATGGCAATTAGCTTTTGCAAAAGGAATACTGCATTCTCATCAAATGGAACTGTTTGAATGAAGCTTTCTCTATGATTCAAGGCGAGAAGTGACTCATACTGAATTATCAGAGCTTTATACTCTTCACCATGCTTCTCCCATTTCTTGATATACTCCTGGCTGCGTTTGATTATTGGTTGTATTTCAATTTCAATATAAGAGATTGCCGCAGAAGAGGGTACCTTTTTTAGTTTTTCAAGTGCTTCTCTGATTGCTGTTTTCTGAGTTATGGGCAAGAAATCTGATTCAAGTAAACCCAACAATACCTCTTGAGTAGCTTTTATCCTTTCCTGTACTGCAGATCCTGGTTTTTCCGTACTAGTCGTACTAATATCAAGAGGTTGAGAAAATAGGGATTCAACAACTGCAGTTAATTTGTCTTGCAGCGAACCGCCAATCTGTACGCTTTCATTTTCAATGGCTTTGATTTTTCCTTTAATTGATAACAATGCATCCGCTGCTTTGCCGGCAGTTTCCTCAATAACGACTAAATCACTAGATGAAATCCCTTGATTGATTTGCTTAATAAGTATTTCAGTTGACTGTTGGGCACTCTGAATCATATCAGAGAAGGCGCCAGCATCTATAATGCCCGTTGCCTGAGAAGAGAGAACACTATAGTCAGAAAGCTCATCGATAAGGCTTTCTGCTGCTTTTTTGAGTGATCCAAGTTCTGCCTTTTTTGCGTCAATTCTTATTTTTTCTTGGCGTTTGCGTTCTCGTTCTCGTTCTCTTTCTATGCGCTCTTTCTCAATTTGTTCACGACGCATTCTAAGTTGTTCTTGAATGGCAGCTCTTTGTGCCGGAGTAAGAGAATAGACATTTATTTTGGGCCCACTCATTATTGTCCCTCCAAATAACGGTTCTAACCTACTTAGTAATCTAAAGCACTGCTCTTTCCTTGAACATATAGCCACGCAGAGAATTGCGGCGTTGCAACTTCCACTGGCCCGTTAGTATACTCTTTTGACTGCTTATACTTGACTTTTTTGCTGCTAATAATCAGGTGTTTTGAAAGATCATCTATCGCCTCTGGAGATTTTCCAAGCAAGCTTTTGGTATACTCAGTTAATTCTTCGATGGTGGAAAAAGACCCGTTTGGAATAACAAGTTGTTGAGACTCTGAATACAGATATCCAATGATATAAGCTTGTTCGAGCTGGAGACGCTCATCACTGTTTCGTTGAGCTAATGAGTATTTTGTCTCGATTGCACTTATTTGATTGATCCTCGTAGGATTCTCCACAGACACAATCCTCTCACGTTCTGAAAACAGGTGATGGGAGAAGAAGGTATTAACCATTGAATACACTTCGGTACTGTTTTTTCGGAGCCCGTCTAGAATCGTATTACCTAGTTCCAACATGGACTCGAAGTGATAATCATTCCAATGAAATGACCGAAGTAGTGGGTACATTTTGTAAAGGACGCAGAAAAACTCAATATCGGCTCTTGTTGGATCTTTTCTGACCGCTTCTTCTGCGTCCATACAGGCACTAGCGATTTCCTGATCGAAAGTTCTAAAATGATCGGCAAGCAACGACCGATACAGACGTTTTTTCCCGTTCTTCCAATCAAGTCCCATTGCATTTGCTAGTTCGCCAACGTCGCGATATGCCTTATACTGAAATCTAAACATTGGCATGGACGTGACTATATCGACTTCGTGTTCTCCTCCTTCACCGCCCGGAAGAGCCAACTGTTTTCCTTTACACCAAGAGTCTACTTCTTCATAAGTCCATCTACGATTAGGATTGCTTTTGTCCTTTCTGTTAGTGATATCGTTATATGTTAAGCCAGTAATTAGTCGTCTCAATTCGGGAGGGAACGCATCAGGAAATGGGATCTTTTGAATTGAAATGTATTTCTCAATAGATTCTTTATTTGAGCCCGAGTATGGAGTATGGCCAGTGTACAGCTCATATAGGGTTACGCCCAGGGAGTAATAGTCTGATTCTTGTAGATAAAGGCCACGAAATGTCTCTGGCGCTGAATATTCCGGCGTCATTCCGGTTTTTGTTACAACGACTGTGTTTCCTCCCTCTCTGATTGAACTAATACCAAAATCGATAATAGCGACACTCTTCTCATCATCGCATAACATTATGTTCGAGGGTTTCAAATCTTTATGGATTACGTCCTTGTCGTGAAGTGCCTTGAGCCCCTCGTTCAATGCCGGGATAATATACTTTCTCAGTTGCTCAAACTTGAATGTTTTGCCTTCCAAACTACCAAATTTGTAGTATGGAAGAATCTCAAAGGGACAGCCATTCCATATACCCGTAGCATATAGTCTTGCAACATACGGAGATTTGATGTCCTCAAGGGCAAGGATCACATCTTCCTTTATGGCAGATTGGCGACGATACACCTTAGCTACATACTGCTTCTTTCGGTAGGAGCAAATATAGAGATTGGCCTCACCGGAATTGGTTGACAAGGGCCCATCAATAACATATTTCTCAGCTAATAAGGTTCCTCTGGGAATGTCGATTCCATATGCTTTGACATTCGGATTAACCTCTGTTAAGCCTCCAATTTCTCTGCGGACAGACGCATTTATTTCCGTTGTGCTACTTTTATCACGAATTGTATCGTTGATTTCGGTCGTATTATTGGCCATTGTGTGTCTCCGTTTCTGTGAAGGGTAGCTCTACCAATTCAAAAGTTGCTTCTTTAGATGCTTCGTCCCTAATTCCAAGGGCATACAATCTGCCGTCATTGATCGTTATAGAGCAGTAGTTGGAATACGCACTAGTGTTAATTGCCTCTATCTCGCCAGTCCGTTTAATCTGATATAGCAATCCATCTTCTTGATATAGAATCATTCCTGAATAAGCACCGACTACATTGAAACTTTCAACATTGGATTCATAAATCTTTTCCGGTTTTGTCCCGTTTGGTTTAGCTTTATATATAGCATTGCCCGATTCAAGAATGAGGTCTCCATCAAGAAAGAACCTTTCGATACCTTTGCCTACGGTTTCCATGCTGTTGCTTTCCGTTGACAGCAAGTACAAAACATTGTCATATCCCCTAAAGAGAATAGATTCGCCAAGGACTACGAACTGATCAATAGGTCCGTTGACCAGCAGAATCGGAACGTCTACGTTTCCTATTCCAACAGAAAACAGGGAACTGTTTTTGCTAAGGTCTGTATAATACAGTTTGTTTGAAGAAATAAGGAACGATCCTACACTCTCAGCTAAGAAAACTGAACTCTTGGCAGTTGTCAGATTGAACACCATAATTTGCTTTGTTCTGTTATCTTTATAGTAAATGCTGTCTTCCAAGAGATTGATCGATGATATGTTCGAATTGATTTGCCCAATTTTCTTGCCGCTGTTTGAGACTATATAACGATTCCGGGCTGATGGACTCGGTAAAACCATAAGTTCATTGCGGATATAGATATTTCCTCCGGACAAAAGGGTGTTGATATCATTTCTGCACACTTCGCGATTCCACACGTCAAAAATATCTTTGTAATCTAAAATGTCTACAGATATGAGACTTGGATTCTCAATCGCCTGCCTATATTGCTTTTCAATCTGCGACGAAGTAGCAGTTGTGCCAATGATACAGGATAAAACTGTTCCCACGATCAAAATGGCATAAACTATGAGATTCCTTTTGCGTCGCTTTGGCGATAAAGAAGCAGAGATCCGATTCTCTTTTCGTTGTAAATTTGTTAGACGCTCTGTTTTTGTCATTATAGTTACCCCAAAATCCAGAAAATCAGGACTAACACGAGCTCAATAAAGGAACATGTCAGAATTCCGCCTGATGAAATAGAGCCAGTTATACCGCCATATAGAGCTGGGATAAATAGCGCAATGAGACCGAGTTCGGCTTTAATAAAACGCCGTCTTTTCCTGCGTTTTTTTGATGCTTCGATGGACTCGTTGAGATCAGCTATTTTGCTACGATATGCGACTTCCTGTTCGTGTATTTCCGCATCACTTATACAATAGGATTGTCCATGATATATCTGACTAAGAGCCGCTCCAAAATCAGTACAGTCAGACTCCAGTTTTCCAAAATCGTCGCTTATTGATTTTACGGTATTAGAATCAAATATCCTCATGAAGTCATCGGGAGCAATGTTCGTATAATTCTTTCCGCCTGATTCATGAAGCTTATCTATGAGTGATTGAAGGCTTGCAGGGTTGAGAAAATCTGGCCTATCTTCTGCGGTTAATGATGGAGCAGCTCCATTTCTCAAAGAGTACATCACATCTTCCAATGCAGTTGGTATCAAAGGTATTGCCTTTCTAGCAGATGATAATGTGTTATCATCATAAGAAGAAAGCTTGTCCCGAGAGAACAACTCGCTGAAGAAAGGACTGAATGACTTTCTTGCTGCTAATTCCATATATGCATCAGAGTGAAAAATGCTTTGAAGATCACTTTCTCGCCGCAACTCTATGTCATCCGGATTACAACGAGATAGAATGGAAAGAAGGACCGTAGACTGGTCATTCACAGCAATCACCTCAATTTGAAGGCTCGTTAGGAATTGTTGGGGTTTCGGTTTGAATTGATGTCGTTGCTGGAGGCACAGCATTTGTTGCAGTAAGACTCAACTTCGCAGCGACATTTACAGTTTCATTGAAAACAGGTTCATTGATTGCGTTAAGTTCAGCCAGGGTAGGCGCAACATTTGTATGCGTAGGTATTTCCCTGGTTACAGGGGGATCAGTCGGCGTTGGTGTGGGTGCTGGAGTAGGAGTAGGTGTTGGAGTTGCATTTGCATGTGAAGCATGTGATGAATGTGAGTTGGAATGTGATGAGTGATTAGAATGATTAGAATGAGTTGAACTTGAATGGCTCGAATGGCTCGAATGACTTGAATGACTACTATGCCCACCGGAGCCGGAAGAATGACTGCTATGTGATGAATGGCTCCTGTGTGATGAATGGCTCCTATGCGCTGCAAATGCGTCTGAAGCGAGAAGAACACTAAGGATAAGCATCATCGAACCAATTGTTAGAACTTTATTCCGTGGAATATTGCCTTCTTGATCCATCACGAAATCTTCAATGGATTTTTTGATGTGTGGAAACAATGATTCACTCATTTCGCTATCTCCTTAACTCTCTGTTACGCTGATACAGTTTCCATTCTCCCAGACCGTATCGAATGTGTTATCTGATTCCTTATAGTAGATGGCAGTGCCTTCAGGTTTCCCGTCTGAAAAGCTCCCCTTAATATATGGGTACTCATCGCTTGTATAATGATAGGAACCCGAGCCATTCATAATATCATCTTTCCAAGTGCCCTCATATGTGGCAATAGTTTTTCCATCTTCGTCAACCCAAGAATACTTGCCGGTTCCATCGCGTATACCGTTTTTTACTTCGCCAGAATATCTATCACCGTTTTCATATGTGATTTCTGCACTCCCGTTTACCTGGCCACTAAAGCAGAAGCCGCTTTCAGTTTCAAAAGTAATTGAAAGGACTTTTCCCTCTGAATACAAAGCTGAGAAGGAGCGTAGGTCTTGGACTAGGGTGCTTTTGCTCAGATAGAAAGAACCGGAAGAATAACGATTATTGCTAAAATCACCAGTGTAGTAGTTTCCGTTGGAAAACGTATACGTTCCAGTCACCATTTGATCGCCGGACCATGATCCAACGTATGAATCTCCATTATTCCAATGGAACGTACCAGTTCCTTCACGCTGAGAATTGGAAAACTCGCCTTCATAGTATCCGCCGGAAAGGTATTGGAACTCACCATTTCCAGTGTAACTCATATCACTCAAAGGGCCAAAGTAAGTCCCACCATATGAGTCTACTACCGAATACATCTGATCAATATGATTTGTTCTTGTGAGCTTCTTAGGAGAAGCTATACTTGCAATGACGAAAAACGATACAACAAAAACAACGATCAATGCGAGAGTTGACAACAGCGCCCGACCAATTCCGCTTCGTTGTTTAGCAGGCCGCTTTACGGTTTTGTTATTGGCAGTCTTCATCCTCAAAGCCCCCAACCCAAGAATTAAAAGCATACAGAACTGACTCGTCATTCTGAAATATCAATTGAAACAAATGATCAAGAATACCTCCATAGATTTTGCAACGATAGTCGTGTGCATATTTGGAAAAAGGATCTTTATTATGGGCATAATTCACGACTGGACACACTCCGCAATACGGTTGATATACACAGTCGCAACAGCCGGGGATACCTTCAAGTATTGATGCTGAGCAGGTTGCACGGCAGGTCCCGCTATCCAATAGCGAGGCATAAGAATCATTAAAGACATCCCCTAAAAGAAAGGCGTTGTCACCGGATTCTCCCAACATCCTTGCTTCATCACATGTGTAGATCTTTCCATCATAATAGTATGCAAGTTGCCCGACGGAAGCACCACATGGCGACCTAAGCTCCATATAATTGTCGGCTACTCCATGTAGTATTTTCTTCAGGAAGTACCTGGCATGGTACTCTGGAAAGACCCTCTCCTCCGTGTTCAGCTTGATGATTCCATCCAAAGCTTCCTTATAAAACGCAAGGAACTCGTCTGAAGAATAGCCGATTCTGGCCCAGTCATCTTTTGCAAATCCAAGCGGTGTGAGGGGGCGAATAAAAACACCATCAAACCCGCGATTGAAATACTCGTGGACGATTTCCTTGGCATGATATAATGAATGGCGCGTCGTTGTTTGTATGGCACCGCACGATGCGCCTCTCGCCCTAATGCGCTCAATGCCTGATATCGTCGCATCATAACTCCCACGATTAGTTCTCGTATGTCGATTAAGATCGTGTAATTGCTTAGGTCCATCGAGAGAAGTACTTATACTCACATTATGGGCAATAAGATAGTCAAGAATATCATCGGTTAAAAGGGCAAGATTAGACACTATTGTGTAGTTAATTGTTTTTAGCCCTTTTATAGTGTCGGCATAATCAATTATTGCTTTTATGGTGCTAAAACCAAGAAGTGGTTCTCCTCCTTGGAACTCAAAGGTCAAATTGTTGGAAGGGGATTGAAGTGCTATGTCAACAGCGCGCCTTCCAATTTCTTCTGACATGATGCCATGTACATGAGAGTTTTCTGACTGAGCTTGGCAGTATATGCAGTTTAGATTGCAGCTATTTGTAACGACGAAAATGTGCAATGATGTCGAAGAAAACAGGTATCTTTTCATTGACCGCAAATCATTGATTGGATCAGAGGATAAAACGTCCATCGGGTCAATTATGAAATAGTCTCGACGTAGTTTCTCTTTTACGTCGTCTGGTAGAGTGCTCTTGTTCGTCAGAAAAGCGAGGAACTCTTGCTTTGTCAGAAAGGCATAACATCCAAAATCATTTGTAATCAGGATGTGTTGCTTTCCAAATGGCTTGAAATTGAAATAGTTATGCATTCTTTTTCTCCGCTTGTTCTATCGAACAATTTGTTTTAGATGAACGGGAGAGAGCTTTGGTTTTGCCGCTGATAGCGTGCTGCCAAAAACGCCTCCACAAAAACTCCGAGCGTCACACTCGCTGCATATCTCAGCATATCGTATTTTGCTGGGAGTAATGCTATTGCTACACAACGACCAAAAACCAGGTTCAACTGTACATAGTGGAAAGTTATAGAGCGAAACATCAATTCCAGATGAAATCAGGATCTCCGCTGCGGTCTTAATGTATGGGAAAGCATCTACATAATCAATGAAAACTTGCTTGAGGTATTTCGCACAATTACCAAGCGTCTCAAGACCTATAAAATTGACAATGATAGCTCTGCGATAATCTTGTGAAATCAGCGTTGCTATTTTATTGAGGCTCCGATAATTGAGCTTTGAGACAACGATCCTGAGTTCAACCTCTATATTGTTTTCTAGTAGATTGGTTACTCCTTTTGTGGTTTGGCTGAAACTGCCTTCAACTCGACTGATTGAGTCATGCAAAGAGGCTGTATCTCCATGAATGGGGATAGCAACTCTGAGCCGCTTCGGACAATCAAGGAGCAACTCCGTTATCATTGTCTTCGCTACAAAGGATCGTCCATTTGACAACAGGAGGAAACCAGCGTCTGGAAATCGTTCCTTTAGCCTCCGTAGTGTAGAAAAGAAAAGGGGTGGATTGAGAGTTGGTTCTCCCCCTGTAATAACTAAATAATCAATTCCATTAGGAAGCAACTCAATGTATTTTGCTAACCAATCAGATCCGAGCCCTCGATTAAACTTCCGTTCATTATCAGACGCTGGGCACATGATGCAATTAGAGTTACATTGACCTGTCATGAAGACTGTGGCTTCATTTGACAGAGAATCATATAATCGTGAAATGACGCCGCGATCATCTATAGTAACAATGTCTCCGTCCAAAAGGTCAGTAAATAAACGTCTGTTATCTGGCTCAATGGCTATACTTTTCCCATCTGACATAAACTTAACTGTGTTGTCTTCAGTTAATTTCATTGTTTCAGACAAGCTTTCATTGTGCATATAGCAATCGCGCTTCACGACAGCAATCCTTGGGCCGAGATTATAGTTTTTGATATACCAACTCATGCCATCACCAGCTCAAATACAATAAACAGAATTGTTCCAAAACTAATGAACACTGCGAACGGGATTTTCCTAACGATAACAATGTATTGATTTCCCTTTGAAGAGGATGCCCATCGACGAACGCTATCAGCTTCTTCGGAAGTTAGCCGAGAACGCAGGTCTTCACTCGTTCCGGTAGGGAGTCCTTGAACTCGTGACGGTGCAAAACTCAACACAGTAGAAGCAGAGAGAATCTGACCTTCGTGTACATCTCTTGCCAGTATCACCTTGTAGTTGTACTTGTCAGCAAGTAATCTCAGCACCATTACAAGAAGGACAATAATCCATGATATCAAATTCCCTGAAAAATGAAATCGAGTTATTCCGGCTATCATGAAGCCAATAAGTGCTATCCATGATACTACACAGATTATGGCAATAGTTTTGGCGCTCAATTTCTCTTGTAAACGTATCATAGTCAAGACAAGGATAAAGCAAAAAGCAACAAAAACAAATGGAGCCCTATCTGTCAGTTCTGGAATGATCAAAAGAGTAATCTCCCTGATGATGGATAGAACGCCAACCATGAATACATAGGACATCAACGCTTTTATCCAATCAACATGGCCAAACGAAATCTGGAATAGCCTTTTGTCTTTAATCCCTAAAACAACTGACTCAATCACGACGTAAAGAAATGCAAGAGTGAAAACAAAGGCAATCAGGTAAAAACTAACCCCCCAGCCTGCTCTCCAAAAAGTATAGAACCTGCCAGGAATAGTGATACCAACCACAAAAAGAAGTTTGCAATCCCCTGCAGCCCACAGGTTATAGGCATAAAAGATTATGCCAACAATTGATAGAACCAAAAGATTGACCACGAATAACCCAAAAATACTTCCAGCCCACATGATATAATAAACTGCGTCAAGTAATGCAGCAGCCAAGCCACAACATAAGAGGTATTTGTTCGGGATGGTGCTTCTTTTACAATCGCAATAACTTGTTATTGCAAGAAGTGAAACCATGCAGGTAATCAGTAGTGCTTCAATAACGATCATAGCTTGACATTTGATAGTTCGATTAGGTAGTTACAGAATTCCAAAGCAGTAACTTCCAAATCAGTTACACTGTTTGTGAGTACGCAGAGAATGTGGTCTTTATCTTCTGTGACCTCAATTCTACAAATATTGCGATAGCCTTGAATGGCAAAAGAAACGGATTCTGCGTTATATACACTTTTGGGATACTGCAAACTAATCGACTTCATACTGATCAAACCAACTCTTCAAAATAGTTTCGAGTTCTTCATCAGAAACACCGTCATTCTCGACTTGAATTCTTTGTATGGTGTCTTCTGTGTCAATCATCGTTGATGTAATTGCCCTTGCAATAAGCATCTCTCGTATAGATTTCGTTTGATTGAACACTCTTTCTCTCACTGCCTGTGAAATAATCTCGTTCTCATAATCTGATACAATTTGCTGAGTATCATTGCCGGACTTTGATTTGATCCACACTTCCCAGGAAGAACCATTATCGCCCACATGGAAATATGCTCTATCTAAAAAGGAATAGGCGGCCTTAAGTACAGTAGTGGAAGAATATAAGCTCTTTGATAATGGTATCATAGTATCAAACATTTCTGGCTCTCCTATAGATTGTTAATGGAAGCATATCTTGCAAGGAGTGTATTTGCCGGAGTCAAACTCTTCTTCCGTCATCCTATGGGCATCCTTGCCTTGTATGTAATAACAGCCTTCAAGATGATAGTGCTCTCCGCCATCTGTCACATAATAGTAATCATGGTATTTTTTTGACTGGACATATTGAGTTACAGGAATTGATGCAATGCATAGCAGTAAAACAATTCCTATGATTATGGTTAGAAGTTTGTGCTCATAGATCCATGTGTGAACAAAGTGCTTTGCAGAAGGGTGGAGTAGGTAGTGTGCAAATTCATTTGCCTGGTGCTCTTGCTCGAATGTCCCATGAGTAAATGGCCCGAAGGAAACATGGCCACATTGCAGATGCCCGAACTCATGGGCAAGTGCATATAGCTTTTCTGTTTCGTCCAACTCCTCGTTTATGAAAACATATCTTAATTCCCCATTAGAATATAGGAAGGCAGAATTGCATTCAGACAAATGATCAACACCAAGCTGTTCAAAGATAGCATTGGTCGAGGAGCTATTATCATTTGTCGAAAAATCAATGACCTCAAATCCTCGTTCTTCGATAAAGAAAAGTAGATTATCTAAGGTAATTCGTGATACCTTATGTTCCCAGAGGAATTGGTCGGCCAGTGTTTTGGAACGGTTTCTTTCCATAAACTCAATCCTCGTTGTCCTTTTTCACTGCCAAACCGATATTATTAAATCCCTTTATTACAGGACGTTTGGAGTCGTTAGTGCAGCGGTTATACTCCATGTTGAGTACGGTTCCAACCGTGTGTAGACCTTGCTCATCTAAAGCAGCTAGTTTTGAATAGAATTCATGAAATTGCTCATTGAAAAGCACAAGAGCGCTATCATAGGATTGCTTGATATTGAGTAACTTGCAGATTTTGACCACGGTATCATACGATGTCCCACCGACGCCTTTTGTAAGTGCATTTGTCAATGTGCTGTAGGGGATTCCGCTTGCCTTAGAGAAATTCTTTAATGTCGAATACTGTCGCTTAATCTCACTTCGAATAAGAGAAGTGATGCTATCCACAGATGCCACCTCACATATTTTCTACCACATTCCAAGCCAATAATTGCTTGACACATTATAACACCAAATCAAGATAATTGCAATACAGGATTATCATAATTTGGTTATTTCAGCAGACACTATATCAGCGCAACATAAGCGGTTGAGGGTTTCCGTATTTATTCATGTCTTGTTCTTGATATCTCTATTGCTGCTTCGTTCAATGGCTTTCTGTAACTGGAATACTGAGTTCTCGACTAATCTCATTGACCATTCCTCTTAATGCTTTCGCATCATTTTTGGTGAATTGATAGGCCAGGTTTCCTTTTTGATCAATGAACAGGTTTTGTCCCGTATGTGCATCCCATTGGAAGTCGTTTGACAAGACAAGCGTGAGAACTCCATTTCTAAATAGTCCAGGAAGCTTCAGTTGTAGTTCCTCTATTTTGCCGGGGTCAATTGAGCATGTGGCTGTTGCAGGTTTCCCCAAATATGTTGTCCGTTCGCAAAAACACAGTTTGTTTTGCGAATGATATATGCGCCTGCCATTGTCAAGTTCTAACCTGAAATCCTTTAATGTTCGACGTTTTCTGGATTCCGAAACGCTATTGTTCAACATCCCAGATTTACTCAATACGGGAGCGTTATTTGGGGAATTGGTGTAGCACGTTTTGTAGTTTTCCCATTGCTCTTTTGAAATAAGAACACTACGCGGCTTGGAACCCTCAAAGGGTCCAACGACACCGATACTCTCTAGCTGATCAACAATCCTTGCTGCTCTCGAGTATCCTAGTTTCATCCGCCTCTGAAGCATTGATACAGAAGCATTCCGAGTCTCAATCACTATATCCCCAGCCAATAAGAGAAGATCATCGAGAAGCTCTTCCTGTGTGTCTTCATCTTCGCTTCTCGCTTGTTCTGCTAGATTAAGAGAGCTCGAACTAGAAAGAACTGCCCGACCATTTATCCTGCTTAATAGCTCCACTTCGTCTTCATCAGGCAGAATGAATCCTTTACCTCTTTCAAATTTGTTTTGAAACTTGGCAATCAATTCACCCGGATAACTAAGAGTTTCTGCTCCACCCATGTCAAGGACCATCTTTGAAACATTTTTTGATGTGACATAGAATGAGATCCTACATGGAATTTTGGACTTAATTTCACCTGCAAAACTGCGAGAAGATGGGGAAGTGGAAATAAAAATAAAATGAATCTTTACTACGCGGCCCTTTTCAAGTAGCTGAACCAAGTTCCTTTGCGTTTCTGTAGTTGCGAATAATGCGTCATAGTCGTCAAGAACCACAATAATATGAGGAAAAGACTCGGCACCCTCATTAAGCAAAAGAGACATACGCTTTTGCGATTCAGCGAGAAGCCACGAAAACACACCTTCGAGCTTTTGAGAATCGGTGATGACAGGAATCAACATGTGTGGTAATTGTGAAAAACGTGTGTACTCAACGAATTTGGAGTTGTAAAGAATAAATCTTACACTGTTCTCATCACAATTCGTGCATAACGACAGCAATAGCGTCTTTACGAAATTTGTTTTCCCACTACCTGTCGCTCCAGCAATAAGCATATGGGGAATAGAATCTAAATGCCATATCGCAATTGAGCCGTTTTCCCGGTGAACTAAAGGAAAGGCGTATTCGCTTTCTTCAGATACATAGTTATCATCGGATAAGACAGTTTTGAGAAGATAATCTTCCATTCGAGTCCTCCATTGAGCCACATTCTATGTTTAGACCTAAACAAATAATATTATATCACATTAGTGTGTATATTTCCACTAATAACCACACATAACAATTCACTGGTCTAGTGAGCTGTAGATTGATTAGTTAGCTATACTATGTTATATTCTTATAAACAGCAAGCAGCCCGTGATATGGAGGTAACTATGCGAAAGTCGAATCGCATCCTATGGGTGTTCAAATACCTGTGGGAGCAAACGGATGATGAACATCCAGCTACCATCGCGGACATAACCGCATATCTTGAAACACAGGGGCTTATTGTCAAGGACTACCGTGTGATTCAGGCAGATATTGCGGACTTGACGGCAATGGGAATTGACATCATCGAGGATCGCTCCCGGCAGTATAAGTACAGTGTCGGAACTCGTCATTTTGAGGTGCCAGAGGTAAAACTCTTAGTGGATGCGGTTCAGTCCTCCCGATTCATAAGTCAGAAAAAGAGCAAGGATCTTATCAAGAAGCTTTCAGCTTTTGTCGGTCCCCAGGATGCCAGCATCATCAAACGGCAGCTCTATGTCGATAAGCGTTTCAAGGCCACTAATGAGAGCATCATGCGGATTGTGGATTCTATCCAGGATGCCATTGCTGGGAAGAAGAAAGTCACATTCCAGTATTTTGACTATTCTCCGCAAAAAAAGAAGGTGGCAAGGCACGATGGAGCCTATTATGTCGTTTCTCCGTATTCTATGATCTGGAGCGGAGATAACTACTATATGGTTGGCCGTACTGACGATAAGGACGCTGTGCAAAAGTTCCGCATTGACCGGATCGATCAT
>JAEEGL013979141.1_pt1 | contig 16037 bp, 7 predicted proteins | sample 9134231 | NCBI WGS metagenome assembly JAEEGL01 (sample SAMN16246548, study PRJNA631951) | gut metagenome | biome: gut microbiome; feature: rumen; material: fiber-attached | host: Bos | place: Iran: Karaj | collected 2018-10 | reverse complement strand
TACAGGGAGGAAACGGAAATGATCGCGGAAAGAATTAAAGAAGAAAACAACGTGCTTACCATAGCGCTGAACGGAAGGATCGATTCCGCCAACGCAGCCGAAGCGGAAAAGGAGATCGCCGCCGCGGCGGAGGGCTTTACCGGCGAATTGGTGCTGGACGCCGAAAACCTTACCTACGTCTCCAGCGCGGGCCTGCGCGTGATCCTGCGGCTGAAAAAAGCGAACAAAACCACGCGGATCGTAAACGTTTCTTCCGACGTTTACGAGATCTTCGATATGACCGGCTTCACGGAGATGATGGATATTTCCAAAGCCTACCGCAAGGTGAGCATCGACGGGTGTGAGGTGATCGGCGAAGGCGCGAACGGCATCGTTTACCGCATCGATCCCGATACCATCGTTAAGGTGTATAAAAACCACGACGCGCTTGAGGAGATCCAGAACGAGCGGGAACTGGCGCGCAAGGCTTTCGTGATGGGCGTGCCCACAGCCATCCCCTACGACGTGGTGCAGGTGGGCGATCTTTACGGCTCCGTGTTTGAACTGCTGAACGCCAAATCCTTCGCAAAACTTCTGATCGCGGATCCTTCGCAGACCGAGGCGCTCGCGAAAGAAAGCGCGGAGATCCTGAAAACGATCCACGCCACCGTATTAAAGCCCGGCGAACTGCCGGATAAAAAAGCGAAGGCGCTCTCCTGGGCGGAATTCTGCCGTGGTTACCTGCCCGCGGACGTGGGCGAAAAACTGGTGCGGCTCGTGCGGGAAGTGCCCGATACGCTCAATATGCTGCACGGCGATTTCCATATCAAGAACATTATGCGGCAGAACGGCGAAAACCTGCTGATCGACATGGACACCCTCTCCATGGGGCACCCGGTATTTGAATTCGCGGCCATCTATCTTGCCTACATCGGGTATTCCTGTATCGACCGCAACAACGTGAAAGACTTTTTCGGGATCCCCTACGAGCAGGGCACGGCGTTCTGGCGGGCAACGCTCAAATATTACTTCGGCACAGAGGACGAGGAAATGCTCGGCGCCGTCGAGCGCAAGTCCGCGGTGATCGGTTACGCGCGTTTGCTGCGGCACACCCTCACGAAATCTTCGGAGCCCGAAGAATACAAAGCCCGCCTGGCCGAATACTGCAAAAACGCGCTCTGCACCCTCGTGCCGCAAACGGATTCCCTTTCGTTTTAAGGAGCATAAACGATGACGATCACGTGTGAGAAAAACGGCGGCGTGCTGACGCTCGCCGTTGCCGGGCGGCTGGATACCCAGACCGCGCCGGAACTGGAAAAGGCGCTGGAAGAGAACCTCCCGGGCGCCGACGCCGTGACCTTTGATCTGGCGGGGCTGACCTATACCTCCTCCGCCGGGCTGCGCATTTTTCTGAAAGCGCGCAAGGCCGTGGGGCGGCAGGACGCCGTGCGGCTGGTCCACGTTTGCGGCGACATCTTTGAGATCCTCGAGATGACCGGTTTTACCGAACTCATGACGGTGGAACAGTAAAAGAATATCCGAAAAAATCGCCGGGAGGCACAACGGTTTGAAGATAGGTAAAAAATTGATCATATCCATGCTCGCGCTTACGCTCGGCACGATGCTGCTCGTTTACGCCGGGGTTTACGCGATCATCGGCAATCTGCGGGGAAATATACAGAAACTGTATGAAGACATCCGGACCGACGCGGAGCGTACGGTAGAAGAAGGCCTTTACGCGCAGGATTCCGATTCGCTCGGGGTGCTGGCGGATATGCAGATCGAGGTAACGGATTCGCGGTTGCGCATCGTATCGGACTCGGTAAGGCAGTCCGCGGAATTCGCCGAAAAACTCTACGCGTCGCCCGCGGACCATCTGCCATCCGCTTATTCTCCGGTGCATCTCTCCGAGGCGCCGGATACGCTCTCCGCGCGGTATATGTTCAGCGCGGGGACAGAAGAGACCGCCGCGCTGTATGAAGAACTGAACCTCATATCGAACATGGAAGAGATCTTTGCGCCGGTTATGAAATACAACAGCCGGTTTATCGATAATCTCTACGTGGGCACCGCCAGCGGCATCTTTTACCAGTATACGGACAACAACGTTTTTCTTGAAAACTACGTGGTCACCCAGCGCCACTGGTACGTGAGTTCAACGTCCTCGCCCGATGAGGTCATGTGGAAGGAAACGGAGATCGATTCTTACGGAAGGCCGTGCATCACGGCGTCGGTTGCGGTAAAGGACCCCGAAGGAAAGATCGTGGCCGTGGTTGCGGCCGACGTGAATTTCGAGCAGATGATGTCCAACGTGATCGGCAGCGGCCTCGGGGAAACGGGCACCACCTTTATTCTCGGCAAAACGGGAGACCTGCTGGCATACAGCGCTTTTATGGAAGACGTGGAGGCGCACAACGGCCTGTATAACGCTTTTGAGGACCATTTTGCCGATCCCGAGAGCGTGCGGGTAAAGATCGACGACTGCGCCTACGGCCACGGAGAGGCGTTCCATGCCGAACTGGACGGCAAAGCGGTGTATATGACCGCCCGCGAGATCCCCTCCACCGGCTGGCTGCTCTGCACCGCGATCAACGCCCAGGAGATCACGGAGCCCATCGGGAAGATCACGTCGCAGTCCGATACGCTTTTTGCCGGCGCGCGGAAGGAAATGACGGATGAATTCAAAACGCAGATTCTGAACGCGATCCTCGCGATCCTCGCGATCGCCCTCATCGCCGCCGTTATCGTATATTTCATTTCACGCACCATCTCAAAGCCCATTATAAGGCTCACGGATACGGTGAAAAACACCGGCGAAGGCGATTTCGACAGAAAATCGGATATCGATACCCGCGATGAGATCGGCGACCTCGCGCGAGGCTTCAACAAGATGCAGGATAACCTCAAGCGCTACACGGAAAACCTGAAAACCGTTACGGCCGATAAGGAGCGGATCGGCGCCGAACTCAACGTGGCCACGCAGATCCAGGCGAATATGCTTCCCCGGATCTTCCCGCCCTTCCCGCAGAAAAAAGAGATCGATCTTTTCGCCTCCATGACCCCCGCGAAAGAGGTGGGCGGCGACTTCTACGACTTTTTCCTTGTGGACGACGACCATCTTGCGCTGGTGATGGCGGACGTTTCCGGCAAGGGCGTTCCCGCGGCGCTGTTTATGATGGTCACCAAGATCCTGATCAAGGAGCGCACCCTTTCGGGAGATACGCCCGGCAGGATCCTGGCCGTGGTGAACGACCGCATCTGCGCCAATAACGACGCGGATATGTTCGTAACGGTGTGGCTCGGCATACTGGAGATCTCCACCGGCGTGATCACCGCCGCGAACGCGGGGCACGACGACCCCGCGGTTTACAGGGCGGGCGGCGAATTTTCCGTTGTAAAGAACCGGCACGGGCCCGTGATCGGCGCCATGGGCGGCATCGTTTACCGCGATTATACGATCGCCCTGCAGCCCGGCGATAAACTGTTTTTATACACCGACGGCGTTCCGGAAGCGACCGACGCGGACGAGAAAATGTTTACCCTCGACGGGATGCTTGAGGCGCTGAACGGGGCGAAAGACCTGCCGCCGCAGGAGATCCTCGGCGCCGTGTGGGACAGCGTGAACGCCTTCGTGGGCAGCGCCCCGCAGTTTGACGACCTTACGATGCTGTGCATATGGTACCGCGGGCGCGAAACGGACGAAAAAACGCTCACGGTGCCCGCCGATACCAACAGACTCGGCGAGGTCACGGCTTTTATCGACGCGTTTCTGGAGGAACACGGCTGCTCCATGAAAACCCAGATGCAGATCGAACTTTCGGTGGAAGAGGTCTTTGTGAACATCGCAAACTACGCCTATCCCGATAAAGCGGGCGAAGCGCAGATCCGCCTCTCGGAAGCGGACGGGATCGCAACGCTGGTGTTTACGGATGCCGGCGTGCCCTACGACCCGCTGCAGAAAGAGGAGCCGGACGTCACCCTTCCTGCGGAGGAGCGGCAGATCGGCGGCCTCGGGATAATGCTTGTCAAAAAGAATATGGACGAGGTGCTCTACAGCCGCGAAAACGGCAAAAACGTGCTGACCCTCAGAAAACGCATCCGTTAAAACGAAAACGAAACGATACAGGACCGCGGCTGCCGGAAAAATACGGCAGCCGCGGCTTGCTATTATATTTAAGGTCAGGTTTCTTGTTTTTCGTCGGCAGATCACGGCGCCGGCCGGCCGGTATCCTCGCCGGGATCGAACCGCAGCACGATCCTGAGTTCGAAGAAGCCGTTTTCGGCGCTGCAGGTCACGTTATCCTCGCCGTAATGCGCCGCCGCCTTGCGGATGTTCCTCAGGCCGTAGCCGTGGTTCCGGCGATCCGCCTTATCCGTTTGCGGCTCGCCGTTTTTCAGTTTGATCGTGCCCGCGTAGGGGTTGCGCACGGTAAAGTACACCGTATCTTCGGTGAGGGTGGTGCGGAATTCGATCACGCGCGCACCCTCCACCCTGCGGCAGGCCTCGATCGCGTTATCCAGCGCGTTGGGGAAGATGGTGTATAAATCGTCCGGCGCGATGCCCTTTGCGGGGAACACCGTGCCGTAGGGCACGTCGATGGTGATGCCGTCGCGCTGGGCCACCTGCTGCTCGCAGAACAGCACGGTATCGAGCCGGTAGTTGCCGGTGCGGATGCGCTCGCCCTGGTTGGACATGAAATCCACAAACTGCTCCGCGATGGAGCGGGCCTCGGCCACGTTGTTTTCGTCCAGATAGGCGATCAGCGGGCGCATCTTTTTCGGGAAATCGTGGCGGAACATGCGCAGGTCGTCGTTCATGCGGGCCATGAATTCGTAGTGCTGCACCTGCATGTCGAGCTGCGCCTTGTACACCTCCGTGGAGGTGCGGGCCTTGAGGACCATGCTCATGCCGAACGTGACCGTTACGGTGAGCAGCGGGATATTGAGCATCATGAACACGAAGGCGCTCTGGTTGGATTCGGTATAATCGCGGCTGAGCAGTCCCAGCGAGACCATGAACACCAGCACCGTTGCCGTGACCAGCAGAAACAGCCCCGCGCCCTGCCGGGTGATCTCCAGCCGGTGTTCCTTTTTCGCGGCGTAAAGCAGGTAGAAGGCGAGGGCGCACAGGAAGAAAAACACGTCCACGAAAAGTTCCACCGTCATTTCCACGGCTTCGTCGCGCAGGTCGTTGTCATAATTGAAAAACAGATATAAGAGCAGGAATTTTACCGATTCAAAAAACGTATAGCCTACCACCACGAGCATGCTCTTCCACAGGCCTTTTTTCTGAAACACGACGGCCATGCACGCAAAGGGAAGCAGCAGAAGCAGGGTGGAAAACACCGTCATCATGTTTTCGCTGCCGCGCAGCGCTGCGTAAGGACGGAACACGCCCACCCCGACGCACAGCACGGCGCTGAGGAGCAGAACCACGGGCGGATTGCGCATCTCAAGGCGGAACAGCGCCTTTGCGATCAGGATGCAGCCGCTTGCCAGCAGCAGGTTGTTCACCACGGATACGAGCCCGAATATGATCGGCGCGAGCCGGATGATCTCAGCGATCGCATACATAAACCCGCCTCCTTTCAACGGTGCTGCGAGAAGATGAATTCCTGGTATTTTTGTTTGAAGCCGCGGCTCTTGAGCGGGAGGATCACGCCGTTTTTCAGCGTGATCTGCGAGGCGTCGTAGCGCCGGACGTGCACCATGTTTACGATGTAGGAGCGGTGGATGCGGTAAAACAGCCCGCAGCCCGAAAGGATCTGCTCCAGTTCGCCCAGCAGATAATTGAAACTCTCGTCGCGGTCCGCCAGATGCAGGATCACGCGTTTGTCGTCCGCTTCGGCATACAGGATCTCCTGCGCATAGAGCGTTTCATACCCCGTGCCCCGCCTGAGTTCAACGCGCGTGAAATAACTCATTTTGTAAAACAGATCCAGTTTTTCGTAAAGACGCTGCCGGTCCACCGGCTTTTTCAGGAACCCGTCCGCGTGGATGCGGTTGTTGATGATCTCTTCCGCCGCGCCGTCGTAATTCGTGAGGTAGCACACCGTGACCGCCTGGTTGAATTTTTCCTTCAGGCCCTTCGCCACGGCGATGCCGTCCATCGCGTCCATTTTATAATCCAGAAAATACAGGTCGTACCGCGGCTGTTCCAGCAGCCGGCGCCCGTCCGTGTAATCGTCCACGCGGATATCGTAGTCCTTCAGCACCACGTATCCTTCGATCAGTCTGCGCAGATGCGCGTTCTCGTGGGCTTCGTCGTCCAGGATCGCGATCTTCACGGTTTTTACCCCCTTTGTTTTTCGTTACGGTTTCGGTTTGCGGAACAGCCGCAGGAACCAATCGATGAATCCCCGGAGCGTCGTTTCAATCCGGATCCAGAAGCCCGGATCGCCGCCCTCGTCTTCGCCGGGTTCCGGCGCTTCCCAGGCGGCCGTGTAGCGGATCGTCCGGCCGCACACGGTACACACGATATCCACGAGCCCCTCTTCGGTTTCGGTGGGCTCCCGAACCACCGTCCGTTCGCCGAGGTGGTTATGGATCACTTCGTGGCCGGATACCCACATACAGCAATCAAGGCAGCGCATGCCGGCGGTGTAGCCGTGCGCGTTTTCGGTGGCTTCGGACGCGGGCACTTCGGTAACGTGCGCGTGGTTATGCGGATCGATCTCGTAGATCTCGCCTTCGATAACTTCGCCGCAGGCGATGCACACGGTCATGGTGTAGCCGCGCACGGCGCAGGTGGATGGCACGGTGCTCACGTTGAAGCCCTTCGTACCGTGGCCGAGGGCGGGATAGGTGTAGGGGATGCTGGAGAGCACCTCGCCGCAGACCGTGCAGTAGGTTACCAGATCTCCGCTGCCGGGCTCTGTGCAGGTGGCGGATACCTCGTTGCGCGGTTCGGAGGGCGCGGGCGTGTGATCCGAAGGCAGATAGTGGTTATAATATACGCGCACTTCCGCCGGAAACACGAATTCAAAGTTGATCTGCCCCCATTGCGCTTCGCTGCCGGCGTAATAGATCTTCCGAAGCGCGGTGCAGGTATCCAGCGCATACCGCCCCACGTAGGAAAGGCTTGCGGGAAGCGAGACCGACGCAAGCGCGGCGCAGCCGGAGAATACTTCGCGGTCCAGCGAGATCACGCCTTCCGGGATCTCGATGCGGTTAAGGGATACACAGTAAAAAAACGCGCCCCGCCCGATATTCGTCACGTCGCCGCCCAGCGATACGCTCGTGAGGTTCGCAAGGTCCTGAAACGCGTAATCGCCCACGTTTCTCACGCCGTCCTCTACGATCACGGTATTCACAAGTTGCCCTTGGGAATACCACGGGCTGGCAAGATCCGCGGTATACATGCTCCCCGTGCCGCTGATCGTGAGCGTACCGGCGTCGTCCAGCGTCCACGTAAGGTTCGTGCCGTCGCCCTCGCCGCCGCAGTAGCCGGCAGCCACGAGTCCCGGGGCGCTCTCGGCCCCTGCGGCCGCGCTCTGCAGCGGGAGCAGCAGCACCGCCGCCAGCAGAACGCAGAGATATTTGCAAAGCGTTTTCTTCATTTTATGCGCGTCCTTTCTCCGGAAAAAATGACGGGAAAAACTTCCCTCGCTAATAAAATATTAACAAAACGCGCAAAAAAAAGCAAGCCCCGAAGAGTGAACGGGGCACGGCGGGGAGTGAATCGCAGGTTACCGCTTTGCGGCAACCTGCGAAATGATATATTTTTGCTGTGCAAAAATGTGAGATCCGCTGCGCGGGTGAAATATTCGCTGCGCGAATGCGATATATTTTGCCTGCGGCAAAATGTTTCGGGGCCTGCGGCCGGCATTTTAATGCCGCACCTGCCGCCGTTTTGCGCGGTGTGCGTCGGGAAAACAAAGATAAGGGGTTATCTGCGGAACAAATTCTTAAAGAAATCCGCGATGCTGCGGAACCACGCGGCGATGCGGGCGAGGAAGGAACCTGCGCCCGGATCCTCCGTGTGCGGCTGAACGGGCGGCTCGGTCTGCGCGGGGGCGGAGAGATCCACAATGGCGTACACGCTGAAGTGCGTGGTCTGGAAGCAGATATAGCCGTCCTCGATATAGCAGTCGATGCGCTCCGTGGTCCCGGTTTCGGTGGAGATGTAGTAGATGCAGAGCATCTCGGGGTTGTAGCCCGCGGGGATCGGCAGACGCACCAGCACCCAGCCGCCCGGCTGCACTTTTTCGCCGTCCGCCAGGGGGGTGATGTTGTAGAGCGTGCCGTCTACGTTGCCCAGGTCGCGGTTCAGAAGCATAAAGTAAGTGCCGTCGAATTCCTCGTCCACCTCAAACACGGTGTTTTCCGGGAGCACGCCCTCCTGCAGTTTCAGTTCCACGCCGGTGGAATCGTCGCGGATGGTGGTTTTGGGTACGAGCGTCGGGATCGTGCCCGTTTCGGTTGCGCCGCACCAGCCGCAGGTGCGCTGCTCGAGGCCTTCGGTGAGATAGGTTGCGGGGGTGATCACGGTCCACTCTCCCCAGTTGTGGTTATCGGGATCGAGGTCGTAGGTGATGTAATCTGTGATCTCGCCGCAGGCGATGCACACGGTCATACTGTAGCCGCGCACGATGCAGGTGGAGGGCGCGCCGCTCACGTTGTAGTCCAGCGTGCCGTGGCCGAGGGCGGGCTCGGTTTCGGTGTAGGTATCGCCGCAGCGTTCGCAGGTATACGTGCGCTCGCCGGGCTCGGTGCAGGTGGGGGGCACGGTGATCTCGGAGGCATAACTGTGGCCGAGCGCGGGAATGGTTTCCGGCGCGGGATCGTATTCGCCGCAGCGCGTGCACTCCCGGTAGGCGGTAACGCCGTTCTCTGTGCAGGTCGCCGCGATCTCCGGGTATTCCGCAAAGGCGTGCCCGAGCGCGGGGACCGCTACGTGCGTACGGCTGAATTCGTAATCGCAGTATACGCAGTAAACCACCTCGTCGCGGCTGCCGCCCTCGGTGCAGGTGGCGGCTGTCTCGTTTTCATACACCGTTTCGCCGGGGGTGTGGCCCGTGCTTTCGTAGTGGATATGCGCGTTCAGGAGCGGCGCGTTGCTGTAGCCGAACGAGATCTGATCCCACTGCTCGGCGGTGCCGCCGTAGAATACGTCGGTGAGCGCGTCGCAGCCGCGGAACGCGTAATACTGAACGGATGCGAGGCTCTGCGGGAGGGTGATTTCTTCGAGTGCGGCGCAATTGTTGAACGCGCTGTTGCCGATCACCGCTACGCCTTCGTTCACCGTGATCTTTTTGAGGCTGACGCAGTTTTCAAACGTCCACGCGCCGAACCCTGCGACGCTCCCCGGGATCGTAAGTTCAACGAGGCTGCCGCAGTTGTTGAACGCGTTGTGGCCGATCATGGCCAGGCCGTCTTCAAGCGTAAGGTCCGTAAGCCCGGTGCAGTTCTGGAACGCGTAATCGCCCATGTCCGAAACGCTTGCGGGAACGGTGACCTGCGTAAGCGCGGCGCAGCCGCGGAACGCGCTTTTGCCGATGCGCTCAAGGCCGGAGGGAAGCGCCGCGTTTGCAAGGGATGAGCAGCCGTAAAACGCGTAATCGCCGATTTCCGTAACGCCCGCCGGGATCTCCGCGGAAACAAGCGAAGCGCAGCCGTAGAACGTGTAGGGACCGATTTCCGTAACGCCCGCCGGGATCCCGACGGCGCCGAGCGAAGCGCAGTTATTAAACGCGTAGGAACCGATCGCCGTAAGGTTTTCGGGAAGACGGACGTCGGTCAGGCTGCCGCAGGAACTGAACAGGGAGGCGGGGATCTCCGTGATCCCGTCCGGCAGGTCGATCCCGGTCAGGGCGCCGCAGTAGGCGAACGCCGAACCGCCGATTTCCGTAACGCCGGATCCGAGAATAACGTCGGCAAGCGCACTGTCCGCGTAGAAGGCCGAATAGCCGATCTTCACAACGCTGTCCGGAACCGTTACGGACGTGAGCGCCTTGCAGTAAGCGAACGCGTTGGCGCCGATCTCCGTTACGTTTTCGCCGATCGTGAACGAAGCGAGCGCTTTATCGGCGTAGAACGCCCAATCCCCGATCCGGGTGATCGTATCGGGCGCCGAAACCTCGGTAAGGGCTTCGCAGTAGGCAAACGCGCGGTCGGGGATCTGCGTCATAACGGCGGGGATCACGATCCGCTGAATGCCGGAATAGGCGAAGGCTTCCTGCCCGATTTCGGCAACGCCTTCCGGCAGGGTGATTTCGGTAAGGGCGCTGCAGAACCGGAACGCCGAAGCGCCGATTGCGGTAAGGCTTTCGGGCAGAGAGACCGCGGAAAGCGCTTTCAGGTCGCGGAAAAGCCAACTGCCCAGCGCGGTAATGCCTTCTTCCGCGATCACGGTATGAATAACGTCTTTATAATTGTACCAGCCGGGCTTCGTATTGGAATTGCCGAGGTAATCGAAGGTGGCGCCCGTACCGGAGAGCGTGAGAACGCCGTCCGCGTAACTCCACGTTACGTTTTCGCCGCAGGCGCCGCCGATGGCATAGATCAGCACGTTTTTGAATGCGGGTTTGTTCTGGATCGCATCCCACTCTTCCGTGGTGCCGTTAAAGTAGATGGCGGTCAGTTTGCCGCCGCCGCTCACGGAACCGCTTGCAAAGGAAACGAGGCTGTGGGGCAGATACAGCGTTTCGATCACCGCGTATTGGCTGCTGTAAAGATGCAGCCTGCCGATCGTTGCCACGCCCTCGGGGATCCTGAGTTCGGGTTTGTTGCAGGAGAGCACGAGCGCGTTCGTATCTTTGGTAACGAGCGCGTCTCCCGTTGCCCAGAAATTGGGGTTCTCTTCGGAAACGGAGATCTCGGCAAGCGCCGGGAGGCCGCCGAAGCATTTCGGAACGTCCGCGGCAAGGCCGCTGCCTATGGAGAGGGAAGTAAGGTTGTGGCACTCCCAGATCGCCGATCTGCCGATCGAGGTCACGCTGTCCGGCAGGGAGATCGAAGTGAGTCCGGTCCAGTAAAACGCTTCTTCGCCGATCGTGGTGAGCGCGCCGCCGAGTTCAACGGTCTCAAGCGCCGTACATTGGTAAAACGCGGCGTTTCCGAGAGAAACGAGGCTTTCGGGCAGCGCTGCGGCGGTAAGGCCCGTATCGCGGAAACTTTCCGCCCCGATGCCCGTAATGCCTTCGGGGATCGTGATTGCGCTAAGGCTGCTGCAGCCGCGGAACGCGTAGTCCCCGATCAGGGTCACGCTGCCGTCGGCCGGGATCACGCTGTTTTTACAGCCGAGCACCAGTTTTTTGGCGGCTTTTTCGATCACGCAGTTGCCCGCCGATCTGAATTTCGCGTTATCCGGCGATACGGTGAGTTCGCCGATCGCGGCAGAATTCACAAACGCAAGGTTGTTAAGCGTTTTCAGCCCCTTGCCGAACGAAACGCCCGCGAGCGAAGAGCATTTCTCAAACGCGCCCACGTTGATCTGGGTCACGGTATCCGGGATCGTTACCCATGTGAGCGAACTGCAGTTTTTGAACGCATACTGCGTGATCGTTTTTACGCCGCTGCCGATCGAGATCTGCGTAAGGCCGGTGCAGCCGGTGAAGGCGGACGTGCCGAGGGTGGTCACGCTGTCCGGGATCGCCGCGGAAACAAGCGACGTGCATCCCTGGAACGCGTTGCGTCCGATCACGGTGACCTGTTCGGGGAGTACGGCCTCGGGAAGGGAAGCGCAGCCCAGGAAGCATTCGTAGCCGATCTCGCGCACCGTTGCGGGAATATCGATCCCCGCGAGCGCGGCGCACTCTCTGAAAGTGCACGGCCGAAGCACGGGAAGCGCGGAGGGGAGCGTAACCCCGGCGAGATTCACACAGCCTTCGAACGCGGAAAGCCCAATCTCCGTAACGGTATCGGGGATCTCTACCGAAAGGAGGCCCTCGCAGTGATAAAAGGCTTTCGGCGCAATCGCGGTCACGCTGCCGTCTGTGGGAATCACGCTGGCGCGGCAGCCCATCACCAGTTTTTTATCCGCGGTATTGATCACACAGTTGCCTTCGCTGTGGTACACGGGATTTTCGGGGCTTACCGTAAGCGTGGTAAGGTTCGGCAGGTCGCCCACGAGGAAATTATCAAACGAGTCGGTAAAGCCGCTGCCGATCGTAAACGTTTCAAGCGCGGTGCACCCGGAAAACGCGTTCCACGTGTCCACGTAGTTCACGCTGTCCGGCAGGTCGATCCGGGTGAGGCCGGCGCAGTTCTGGAAGGTGTGCGCCTCGATCCTCGTTACGCCCTCGGGAATATGCACGGACGTGAGGGAGGCGCATCCGTCGAACGCGAAAGCGCCGATCTTGTGCACGGTGTCCGGGATATTCAGATCGCTCAGTTTTGCGCAGCCCCGGAACAGCATGCCGGAGATCTCCGTAAGCGCGGCGGGCAGCCGTACGGAAACAAGGTTGACGCAGTCGTAAAAAGTATATCCCTCAATGCTTGTAACGCTGTCGGGAATCGAAATGCTTCTTAAATTCGGTTCCTGATAAAACAGATACCCGCGGATGTATTTCACGCCGTTCGCGATCACGATATCGGTGTTTGCGGGCATGGCGCCCTTATACTCGTACGCGGTGGCGCCGAGGTATACCATGCCGTCCGGCTTTGCGTTGTAAAACGCGGTGCCGGCAAACGCGTCCCTGCCCACGTAGGCGTTGCCCGGGATCGTTACGCTTGCGAGTTTCTGGCAGTTGCTGAACACCTGGGGAAATATTTTTTCAACGCTGTTCGGGATCACGACTTCGGTGAGCGAGATGCAACTGCCGAACGCCTGGGTGGAGATCGTTTTTATGCCTTCGCCGAGCGTGAGATTCCGGATTGCGGTATCTCCCTCAAACGCGAAATACCCTACCTGCTCGATGCTGCCGGGAATATCTGCGCTCTGCAGCGACGTGCAGCGGTAAAACGCATTGCTGTCGAGCACGGTCACGGAATCCGGTATGGAAACGGAGATCAGTTTGCTGCAATGGCTGAACACGCTTTTGCCGATGCCGGTCACACCCTGTCCGATCACTGCCGCCTTAATATCATTGTTGTTTGAAAAAGCGCTGTCTTTGATGGCGCCGCTGCCGCTGATCGTGAGCGTGCCGGCCGAATCGAGCGTCCAGGTTACGTTCGTGCCGTCGCCCTCCGCGCCGCAGCAGCCGCTGCTTACGATCTCCGCTTCCGCCAGCGCGGTAAATGCCGGCAGTAGCGTGAACGCCATCACGAACGCGAGCAGTACGCCGAGTATTTTTTTGCCCGTTTTCTTCATTGGTTTTCATCCTTTCGTAAGAAAAATGTGAGGAAATCGGTTTTTTCCACGCTTCTACCATACAAAAAGCCGCGGCGCATTGCAAGCGCCGCGGAGTGAACGGGGCACGGCGGGGAGTGAATCGCAGGTTGCCGCAAAGCGGTAACCTGCGAAGTGATATATTTTTGCTACGCAAAAATGTTTCGGGGCCTGCGGCCGGCATTTATTAGAATACCGCGCGCGCAAACCCGGAAAAAATCGGCGTTCCTGTTGTGCCGGCGCCGAGGCCGTGGTATAATTGAACGTAATAAATAAAGAAAGGCGGTGCGGCGATGATCATCAACACCGGGCAGAGAACGGATATCCCGGCGTTTTACGCGGAATGGTTCGCGCGCAGGCTCAAAGAGGGCTTCGTGTGCGTGCGCAACCCGTATAACCCGAATCAGGTCAGCCGCTACCGCCTCGATCCCGCCGTGGTGGACTGCATCGGCTTCTGCACCAAGAACCCCGCGCCCATGTTCCCCTATATGGACCTGCTGAAAGATTACGGGCAGTTCTGGTTCGTCACCATCACGCCCTACGGCAGAGATATCGAGCCGAACGTGCCGGAGAAACGCCGCCTGCTGGAAGATTTTAAGACGCTCTCCGGTATGGTGGGGCGCGCCTCGGTGGCATGGCGGTACGATCCGGTTTTTCTTTCGGAAAAATACACGGCGGCGTACCATCTGCACGCTTTTGCCGAGATCGCCGCCGCGCTGGACGGCTGTACGGATACCGCCGTGATCAGTTTTATCGACCTGTATCCGAAGGTCCGGCGGAATTTCCCGGAAGCGCGGGAGGTCCCGAAAGAACAGCGCATTGCGCTGGGCAAAGAGATGGTAAAGATCGCCGCCGCCCACGGAATGACGCTCAAGCCCTGCGCGGAGGGAGACGAACTTGCCCCCTACGGCGCGGACTGCGGCGGCTGCATGCGCATCGCGGATTACGAGCGGGCGATCGGCAAACGCCTGCACGCGCCCAAACGCAAGGGCGCGCGGGCGGAATGCGCGTGCTGGCTTTCCTGCGATATCGGCGCCTATAATACCTGCAGGCACCTTTGCCGGTACTGCTACGCAAACGCCGAACCTGCGGCGGTGCTGGCGCAAAGCCGCCTGCACGACCCGGCTTCGCCCTTTCTGATCGGCGGTTACACGGAGAACGACCGTATCCGCGACGTGCCGCAGGAATCCTGGGCCGACGGCCAGATCAGCCTGCTCGCGGACGGGACGGGATAACGGAATGAAATCGGGACGCAATAAAAATAAAAAAATTAAATTGGGTTATTGCTTTTTTTAAGCGTTTTCTGATATGATGAAATCGGCATATTATCCATTATTTTTCTACGGGAGGATCTCAACGATGAAACGACTTTCCACACGGCTGTTTTCCCTCGCTCTGGCGCTGATCTTCGCGCTGGGCATGATCCCCTCTGCCGCGCTGCCCGCCCGGGCGGAAGGCGGTTATACCCTCACGCTGGTTCCGAATTATGACGGCGCATCGCCTGCCGAATATCCGGATATCACGCAAATGGAGCTGCCTGCCCTTTCGCGAGAGGGCTATACCTTTGTCGGCTGGTCGGAAAAAGGCTCGTTAAGTCCGCGTTTCGGTTACCCCACATACCGCGCGGGAGATACGGTCGAGTTGAAATGGAATCCAAACTTACGAACCGGAGACAAAACGCTTTACGCGCAGTGGGTAGGTCCCGTTTCGCCTTTCGTGGGCGATAACATACCTGTGGACGGCGGTTACGTATACGTAAACGGTATCCGCTGGCGTGTGATCGGCAAGGGCGGGAATACCGAGCTGCTGATCTCCGCGGACGTGATGGGCGAAGCCATGACAAAGGACGAGGCAAACGCATCTCTTGCGGAAGTTTATAACGCCTTTTCCACGCAGGAGCAGGCCGCCGTGTTGGCGACTTCAAAAACGGATCCCGACGGGTTCAAGTATTCCAGTTATACGTTTTTGCCTTCGGATCTGAACGGTGAAAAACTGTTTTTGCCTTCTGCTCCGGAAGCGGCGGTTTATTTCCGTGACGACAGCGACAGAACGCCGGGAAATTATTTTCTCCGCTCGGTTTCCAACATAGGGCATAATGGCGTTGTTCAAAGCAGCGGGTTTATTTGGTCGATGGCCTCAACCGGTCAATCAAAAACCCGTCCGATGTTCCAATTGGATACAACCAAGGTTCTCTTTACCTCCGCCGCCGAGGGCGGTAAGGCCGGCAGCGGCGCGCTCACTTTGATCGGGGACGAGACCGAAGCCGATAAAAAACTCACGCTGCTCGATTCTTCCCGTACCTTTGCCGTGACCGAAACTGCGGCGACGGCAGCGCCCGGCGGAACGGTAACGCTTGCCTATTCCGGCGCTGCCACGGGTACAAACGAATACGTTTCCGCAATTCTGGAAAACGCGGACGGCGAGGCGCTGTATTACGGCAGATTGGCGCAGCCGGCAGATGCAGCCGGCACGGTAACGTTTACCGTTCCGGAAGGGCTTGCAGACGGCAATTATGTGTTAAAACTGTTCAACGAACAGTATAACGGCGATTTCAATACCGATTATGCGAGCGCGTTTTCGGGCGTGGTGCTTTCGGTTGGTGAGAATATCACCTACGCCGTCGGCGATACCATCGAATTCGGCAGTTATCCGCAGCACTGCGTAACGGATGAAGAGACCATCGCCGCGCTGGACGCCGCGGAAAAGGTGTGGACAAGTTACAATTATTATTCCGGCACCGGCCAGCGGGACGGACAGATGCAGCCCGGAGACTGGATGCAATTTGCCG